>Ga0114931_10003059_pt1 | contig 21254 bp, 21 predicted proteins | sample 2SBtaG_FD_89579 | JGI IMG/M metagenome (GOLD analysis project Ga0114931, IMG submission 89579) | Deep subsurface microbial communities from Kolumbo volcano to uncover new lineages of life (NeLLi) - 2SBTROV14_V59a metaG | ecosystem: Environmental > Aquatic > Marine > Volcanic | place: Kolumbo...
CGGAGGGGGTGCAGACCGGCAGCCCGCTCCCCGCTGCGGCGCTCGCACGCGAGGGGCAGCTCGACGCGGCGCTCGCCGTCGCCGCCGCCACGCTGGACGCCCACCCGGGGGCCGCGGTGCTCCCGTACCTCGCCGCGGCCTGGGGACCCGATCTGCTCGCTCGCCTGCCGGATCTCCTCGGTCGGCTCGAACGCGACGAAGCCCGCGACTGGCTCCGCCGGCAGGTCGACGCGGCCCCCCGCTGACGCTCGCCGATTGGCCCGCGGAGGACGCCCGGAATAGTCCCCGGGTCGAACAACGCACGAACCGGGAGCCTGCCGAAGATGTGTACCGCGTACATCGTCGATGCCGTCCGCACCCCGACAGGGCGTCGCAAGGGCGCCCTGTCGGGCATCAACCCGGTCGCCCTCGGGGCCATCCCACTCCGCGCGCTCCAGCAGCGCACCGGCCTCGACCCGGCGCTGTTCGAGGACGTGATCTACGGCTGCGTGACCCCGGTGGGGGAGCAGGGCGCCAACGTCGGCCGCCTGTGCGCCCTCGAGGCAGGCTTCCCGGTCACCACCACCGGCGTGCAGATCAACCGGATGTGCGGCTCGGGCCAGCAGGCGGTGCACTTCGCCGCGATGGGCGTCGCCTCGGGCTTCCAGGACATGGTCATCGCCGGTGGCCTCGAGGTGATGAGCCGCGTGCCCATGGCCTCCGACCTGTTCCTGAACGGCGAGATGGCGCCGTGGCCGGAGGAGGTCTCCTGGCGGTTCAGCATCATCAACCAGGGCCAGTCCGCCGAGCTCGTCGCCCGGCGCTACGAGCTGTCGCGCGAGGAGCTGGACGCCTTCTCCCTGGAGTCCCACCGGCGTGCTGCCGCCGCGACCGACGCCGGGCTGGCCGACGCGGAGCTGGTCCCGGTCGAGCACCGTGACGGCCACCTGCTCCACGACGAGGGCATCCGTCGCGACACCAGCCTCGAGAAGCTCGCGAGCCTCGAGCCCGCCTTCGTCGAGGGGGGCGTGATCACCGCCGGTTCCTCCTCGCAGATCTCCGACGGCTCCGCCGCGCTCCTCCTCGCCTCCGAGAAGGCGGTGAAGGAGCACGGCCTGACGCCGCGCGCTCGCATCGTGAGCATGGCGGTGGCCGGCGTCGACCCGACCATCATGCTGACCGCGCCGGTCCCCTGCAGCCGCAAGGCCTTGGAGCGGGCCGGGCTGAGCGTGGACGACCTGGACGCCATCGAGATCAACGAGGCCTTCGCCTCGGTCGCGCTCGGGTGCGGCCGGGAGCTGGGCTTCGACTTCGACAAGGTGAACGTCTACGGTGGCGCCATCGCCAACGGGCACCCGCTGGGGGCCTCGGGCGCCAAGCTGATGACCACGCTGCTCAACGTGCTGGAGAAGCAGGGCGGGCGCTACGGCCTGCAGACGATGTGCATCGGCTTCGGCCAAGGCACGGCGACGATCATCGATACCCATGTGTGAACTTCTCCCACGTGTGAACCTCTTCCTCTTCGGGAGGTCGGAGCCAAGGTGACCCGTGACAACAGCGACCACGATCCGCTGAGCGGAGCCGTCCCCTGGGGCGTCGAGATCGGCGACGTGTCGGCACTCGTCGGGGGCGACCTCCCGGCCGACGAGGACCTCGCGGATCTGGTCGGAGGGCGTCACCCCGAGGCGCGCGACCTCTTCGACGCGCGGGAGCACATCCCGCGGATCCGGCCGATCCTCGTGGCTCTCGCCGCGCGCTCGGCCGGCGCCGAGGCGGTCGATCGAGACGTGCAGCACGTCGCGGAGCTGCTCCACCTCGCGCTCGCCGTCCACGACCTCGCCCTCGGGCGCGAGGGGGGTCGGCGGCGCCGGGTCGCGCGGCGGCTGATCAAGCGCTCCGTGGGCTGGCTGGGCGGCAACCACCTGACACTGCGCGCCCTGGAGCTGGCCCGCTACGGTCAGTCGCCCGAGATCCTCGGAGAGCTCCTCGACACCCTGCGCGAGTTCTCCGACGGCCAGGCCCTGTGCCGGGAGCTGCAGGAGGGCCTCGTCCCCACCGAGCAGGACTGGCTCGAGCACGCCGACTCCTACACCGGCGCGCTGTTCAGCTTCTGCTGCCGTGCTGGCGGCTGGATGGCGGGCAGCGACCCGGCGACCCTGTCCGCGCTGGGCCGGTACGGGCGCCACGTCGGCCGCCTGTGGCACGTGGCCGAGGACGTCGCCGCGATCCGCCATGGCGACGGGCCGTCGCACCTGCTCACCCGAGCCCTGAACGCGCGGCCGGTGCTCCCGGTGATCCGCGCGGAGGACCCCGAGATCGGCGACCACTGGGCCGACCTCGTCATCGACCCCACCCCGGAGGGCTCCGAGGAGATCACCCGCCGCGTGTGGGCCTCCGGCGGCCTGCAGCGCTGCCGTGCGCGCATGGTGCGCGAGTCCTGGGCCGCGCGGCGCGCGCTGTCGGTCCTGGAGCCGACCCCCTACCGCCGCGCCATGGAGCGGCTGACGGTCACGTTGACGAAGTCGTAACGGCGGAGCCCGCTCAGACGCCCGCTCAGACCGCGATCGGGTCCTCCGGCTCGTCGGCGAGCAGGAAGGCGACCACCGCGTCCTGGGCCGCCCTGGACCAGAGCAGCCCGTTGTGGCCGATGCCGTGCAGGACGACCTCGTGAGCGCCCGCGATCGCGCCGCGGATCGGCGGGAAGACCTGGTGGTCGTAGCGGGCGCGCACCACCAGCGTCGGCACCGGCTCGAGGCCCTCGGCGAGGCGCCGAACCCACGGGCCTCGCGGGTCCATGGCCGGGCGGAGCCACGGGGGGACGAAGCGGTAGAAGCTGGTGCCCGCGTGGGGGCCGCCCAGCGCCACGAAGCGGCGGACGTGCTCGGCGCCGCCGAAGCACTTGAGCCAGGTGCGGCAGGCCACCGCGCCCAGCGAGTGACCGACGAGGTCGACGGGCCCGTCGCCCAGGCTCCGCACCGTCTCCGCGACCTGCTCGACGATCGCCTCCAGGGGCAGGCGGGTGGAGAAGTAGCGCGGACGCTCGACCCGGGGGAAGCCCTCTCGGATCAGCCGGCGGGCGAGGGGACGCAGCATGTCCGGGTGCCCGAGGAACCCGTGGACCAGCACCACCGGCGGTAGATCGACCTTCGGCCGGGCGTCGGGCAGGGGGAGCCACCGGGCCACCGGGGCCAGGCCCGCCCGCACCGTCGAGATCAGCTCGCGCGCCGCGACCCGGGTGACGTCCCAGGTGGGGAAGGAGGCATCGGTCAGGGGGCGAGCCGATGATTCGGGGGTCGGGGGGGAACCCACGGGGACTCCTGTGGTCCGTCGGCGGGCGGCGGCGCGCCCGCTCGCAGGGGAACCATAGCCGACCCGCGGCTCCGGTGCGTGTGAGGTGGATGTGGTTGCCGTTCGGCCGCGCCCCGTTATCGGGTCGCGTTTCAGGGGCCCACACGGGAGGCACGTTGCAGCGCGCACTGACCGGCATCAAGCCGACGGGGAACGTCCACATCGGCAACTACCTCGGGATGATCCGGCCGGCCCTCGAGCTCCAAGAGCACTACGAGGCATTCTACTTCATCGCCGACTACCACGCGATGACCACGGTGAACGACGGGTCCGTCCTCCGCAAGTTCACCCTGGAGACCGCCGCCACCTGGCTCGCCTTCGGTCTCGACCCGAGCCGTACCGTGCTGTTCCGGCAGTCCGCGGTGCCCGAGGTGTGCGAGCTTGCGTGGATGCTCGCCTGCCAGATGCCCGTCGGGATGCTCGAGCGCGGCCACGCGGTCAAGGCGGCCCGCGACGACAACCGTGAGATCAACGCGGGGATCATGTACTACCCGGTGCTCATGGCCGCGGACATCCTGCTCTACGACAGCAACGTCGTCCCGGTCGGGCAGGACCAGCAGCAACACGTCGAGATCGCCCGCGACGTCGCCCAGAAGGTGAACCACCTGTGGGGCGAGGACACGCTGGTCGTCCCCGAGGTGCAGGTCCGCCCTCAGGTGGCGGTGGTGCCCGGGCTCGACGGGCGCAAGATGTCCAAGAGCTACGGCAACGAGATCGCCTTGTGGGGCAGCAGCAAGGCGCTCGAGAAGCGCATCGGGCGCATCGTCACCGACAGCACGCCGCTCGAGGAGCCCAAGGACCCGGACACCGACAACGTGTTCAACCTGTACCAGCTTCTCGCGACACCCGAGCAGGTGGAGGAACTTCGAAGTCGCTACCTCGCAGGGGGCTTCGGGTACGGTCACGCCAAGCAAGAGCTGTACAAGGCGATGGAAAGCCTTCTCGCGGAGCCCCGCGAGCGGTATGATTCGTGGCTCGCGCAGCCATCTCGCATCGAGGAGGTCCTGGAAGACGGGGCCCGGAGGGCTCGGACCGCCGCTGCACGCACTCTGGCACGGGTGCGCGGGCGGGCGGGTGTCACGCCACTGACCTAGGCGTGGCTCGACTCGAGCGCTCCGGTGACTATCGTCCCACCGTCCAGGCTCCCCAGGAGAACAGTTTCATGCCCAGTTCCCTCTCCGATTCCTCCCGCCGCAGGTCCGAGCGGCTGACGGCCGAGGAGGAAAAGGACATCGCGCGGGCGATCCGGAGGGCGGAGAACCGTGCCAAGGCGGCGATCAAGGGAATCGAGGTCGCCGACCAGATCGTGCGCAAGAAGCCGGATCGCGCCGAGCGCACCCGTGCGGGTGCGGTCGATCGCCTCGAGCAGGCGGTCGAGGCGGTGTGGTCCGAGGCGCGGGGCCGTCCCGACATGAAGGACAAGGCGCGCGACGCGCGCGGTGCCTGGGCCGAGGCCGAGCACCTGCGGTGGAAGCTCGCCATGTCCGGCCGTCGCATCGCCCATGGCGAGGCGCGCAAGCTCGCGGGACCGTTCATGGACGAGGAGGACCTCGTCCAGGAGGGCTACATCGGCCTCCTGCGCGCGGCCAAGCGCTTCGACCCCGATCGCGGCATCCGCTTCAGCACCTACGCTCGCTGGTGGGTTCGTGCGCAGATGACGCGCGCCATCGACCACACCGGTCGCCCGGTGCGCCTGCCCGGGTGCGCCGTCGAGCAGACCCGCAACCTCCGCAAGGCGATCAAGCGCTTCGAGGCCGCGGGCGTCGACTACGGCATCGCGGAGCTGGCCGAGGAGGTCGGCATCGACAAGGAGCGCGCGGAGCTGCTGCTGTCGCAGGGCAACACCGTGTCCCTGGAGCAGCCGGTCGACGACGGCCCGCGCCCGCGCCCCCTCGAGCGGTTCCTCTCCGACGACGACGCCGTCGAGCCCGACTCCGAGGCCATCCAGGCCCAGGAGCTGGCGCGGATGCACGAGGCCTTCAACATCGTGCTCTCCGATCGGCAGCGGTTCGTCCTCACGCGGCGCTACGGGCTGGAGGACGGCGAGTTCCGCACCCTGTCCGAGGTCGGCAAGGAGATGGGCCTCTCCCGCGAGCGGGTGCGCCAGATCGAGCGCGAGGCCCTGCTGCGCCTGCGCGAGCAGAGCAACATCCGGGACGACCTGACCGCCTCGACGAGCTGAGCCGCCCGGGGCCTGGAGCGCGGCTCGGCCCGTTCCGGCCCTTCAGATCAGCTCTTCGCTCACCCACAGCGCCGTGTCGTGCAGCCAGTCCTCGCCGTCGTGGGGGCGGAGGAGCGGCGGCCGCTGCATGCGACCCGGGCGGCACAGGCGCGTCGCGCCGAGGGAGACCCAGGTGCCCAGGCTGTCCGAATCGTCGGTGCCGATGGTGGACAGCCAGCGGGCGTAGGGCGCCAGGGCGCGTGCCGCCTCGGTGGCGTCGTCGACCTGGTAGACCGCGACCGAGCGCGGGAGCGCGAGGGGGTCGAGGTGTACCAGGGGCAAGCCGTGGACCGACCAGCCATCGCCCTCGCGCACGAGGCCCGTGACCCGGGCCAGGGCGCGCCGGGCGCGGATCGCCGCGTGCTCCGCCGGGGAGATCGTGCCGACGGGCCACCGCGCCGCGGCGGCCTCCATCGCCGTCGCGAGGCGGTCGGCGGCCTCTTCGAGGGGCAGGGGGGTGAACACCGCGACCGGGGAGTAGCACCCGCGCCCGTCGTGGAGTGCCGCGTCGGCGGCGATGCCTCCCCAGGGCGTCTCGAAGCCTTCGGGGACTCGGGGGTCGACCGGCAGCGGCTCCTCGATGATCCACGCCGCCGAGAACCGGTGGCCGTGGGGCAGCAGGCGCACCCGGGCCGGCAGGGCGCCGCGGATCGCCTGCACCGTGTCGTCGCTCCCCATCGCGACCACGAGATCGGCCTGGAGCACGGCGCTACGCTCGGTGACTCCGACCAGCGGTAGGCCCACGTCGCGCGCGGCGCCGACGAGCAGCGAGGCGAGGACCGGGTCGCGCGCGGAGTACTTGAGGAGGACCGCGCTGCCGCGGCCCGCGAGCACCGCGCACCACTCGATGGGCGCCGTGGTCACCGTGCGCGCGCAGACGACGGCGGCGGTGGGGAAGGGGCGCCCTCCCATCCGGGCCACGGCCTCGAGACTGTCGTCGTCGAGCGCGGCGAGCGCGGCGTCGAGGGCCTCGCGGGTACCCTCGGGGGACAGGCCGGTCGGCTGGAAGGACGGATCCAGCTCGGCGAGCCGGTCGCGCCATGCGCGGACGAGGTCCCAGTTCATCGGTTCCATCCCTCCTCGACCACCAGCGAGCACCCGCGCGCGGGGGCACCGGCGAGGCGACCGTAGAGGATCACCGAGCCGTCGGACTGCACCAGTCCCTCGTCCAGGGTCTCGACGGCGAGGGTGCTGTCGAGGTTGCACAGGTCGAAGAACCGGAGCTGTCCCACGCGTCCCGGCTCCAGCGCCTCTCCGGTGGCCGGCGAGACCGCGAGGACCTCGAGCCAGGGCGGCGGCCGATAGGGCGCGTCGGGCAGGCCCCAGAGCTGGCTCGACAGCTCGGTCATGCCGTACTCGGTGACGATGCGGTCGGGGCGGAGGCGCCGCCGGGCCTGGCGGTACAGGTCGACCTCCTGGACCTGGACGTCGCGTCCCTTGAACCCGCCGGTCACCATGAGGATGGAGTCGGGGGGGAGCACGGGGACGTCCCCGTCGAGCCAGTCGGCGAGCGCGAAGGCCGTGGTGGCCACGAAGAGCGGCGCCGCAGTGTTGCGCACCCGGCTCGCGAGGGAGCCCCGCGCGAGGACGCCGCTCTCGACGTGCCAGGTGGCCTGGCCGAAGAGCGCGACCATGTGCGACAGGGAGGAGTCGGGGGCCTGCGCCGGGTCTTCGAGCAGGGCGACGATCTCGGTGGGCGCGTCGGGGACGCAGGTGCGGAACCACGCGGTCGCGCCGCGATCGTAGAGCTCCGTGGAGCGGAGCGCGTGCACCCCACGCAGCCCGGTGCTCGTGCCCGAGGTGCGGAACACGACCGCGGCCTCCTCCGGCTCGACCGTGCCCACGTCGAGCCGCTGGAACAGGGCGGTCGGGACGGCCGGGATCTCCTGCCAGCAGGTGGGCTCGGCCTCCTCCAGGGCGGCCAGCACCTCGTCGTGCTCGCGTTGCCACCGGTGGACGTCCAGCGCGAGCGCGTCGAAGTCCTCGAGCGGCTCGCCGTCGAGGCTGCTGTACACGAAGGCCTCGATCCGGTCGACCAGGCTCTTGGCCGCTCCCGTCCAGGTGGTGGTCATGCTCCCTCCGCCCGGGCCAGCGCTTCGGCGAAGCCGTCGATCTGGGCGTCCGTGAGGCACACGGGTGGCGTGAGCCCGAGAACGTCCCCGGCCTGGCCAGCGGGGAGCACGAGGTAACCGGATCGGAGCAGGGCGCGCGACAGGGCGAGGGACCGAGGACCGGTCTGCACCGCGAGCATCAGGCCGCGCCCTCGCACGGTGAACCCCCGGGCGCGGAGGGCCTCGGTCAAGCGGGCGCCGCGCTCGGTGGCCCGGGCGAGCAGCCCGTCGCGCTCGATCAGGTCGAGGACCGCGAGGGCCGCGGCGCACCCGACCGGGTGCCCGAGGAAGGTCTGGGTGTGGATGGCCTCGCCGGTCGAGGCGCCCCAGGCGTCCATCACCGCCCGCGTCCCGAGGCATGCCGAGAGCGGGAACCCACCGCCGAGCGCCTTGCCGGTGCAGAGCAGGTCGGGGCGCACCCCCTCGTGCTCGGTGGCGAACCACGTGCCGGTGCGGCCGATGCCGGTCTGCACCTCGTCGAGGCCGAAGACCGCCCCGTGACGGCGGGCGATGCCGGCCAGCTCCGGGAGCCAGCCCGCGGGCGCGGGTCGCATGCCGCTACGCCCCTGCACCGGCTCGACGAGGACCAGGCCAAAGGCGCCGTCGGCGAGCAGCGCCTCGACGGCTTCGAGGTCCACCCCGAAGGGCAGGTGGTGCACGTGGGGGGAGACGAGGTCGCGGAAGGGGTCGGTGAACGCTGCCTTGTAGCCCTGGAGCGGCAGCGCGCCGAGGGAGAGGCCGTGGTAGCCGGAGTCGAAGGCGAGCACGCCGGGCCGGCCGGTGGCGAGCACCGCGGTCTTGACCGCCGCCTCCACCGCGTCCGACCCGAAGAGGCCGAGGATCGCGACGTCGATGCCCGGGGGCGCGACGGCGGCGAGGCGCTCGAGGAGATCGATGCGCGTGGTGTCGGGCCAGGCGTCGCCCATGGCGTGCAGCAGGCGGTCCTCCTGCGCCCGGGCGGCGGCGATCACCGCCGGGTGGCGGTGTCCGACGAAGGCGACCCCGAAGCCGGCGGTCAGGTCGACGTAGACGTTGCCGTCGACGTCGCGGACGTTGGCGCCCCGTGCTTCCGCCCACACGATCGGGTCGTCGTCGGCCGCGCCGAGGGAGGCGGCGCGGCGCGCGCGGCGGGCGGTGATCGCCGGGCATTCGTGCCGCGCGAGCACGTCCACGCGGGCGCGGGACAGGGGCCCGGGCACGGTGGTCCGCAGGTCGGGGAGGCTCGTACCGTCCATGCCCCCGGGGCTAACCCGGAACGGGCAGGGGGCGGGAGCCGCGGTGCCTCGGCGCTTGCGCCGACATTTCGTTTCACGGAAGAATGTAGGCGGAGATGGCCGGTTTGCGCCGGTCGGGGCGGGGCGCCCTCCAGGGGCCGACTTGACAGGTCAAGCTGGTCGGGGGCACGAAAGCACAGGAGCCTCCAACGCATGTCACGCCTCGACGGTATCCGTAGCCTCCTCTTGGACGCGACCTACGCGCCCATCCGGGCCATCTCGTGGAAGCGGGCGATCGTCCTCGATCTGCAGGACCGGATCGACGTGGTCGAGTACTACGACGAGGTCGTGCACACCCCGCACGACGCACTCCCCCTGCCGGCCGTCGTGCGCCTGCGCCAGTACCTCAAGGTCTTCTCGCGCGGGGTGAGCTTCACCCGTCGCAACGTGCTGCTACGCGACGGCTTCGAGTGCCAGTACTGCGGCGCACGACCGGGGGTCGGTGAGCTGACCCTGGACCACGTGCTGCCGCGCAGCCGGGGCGGGCTGCTGACCTGGGACAACGTGGTCGCGGCGTGCAAGCCGTGCAACCGGCGCAAGGGAAGTCGCACCCCCCACGAGGCGAAGATGGTGCTGCGGCGGCGGCCGGAGAAGCCGCTGTGCCTGCCGATCGTGCGGCCAGGGCTGTCGTGGGCGGAGACGCCCGCGGAGTGGGCCGAGTATCTGAGGGCGACGGGCTAGCGACCCGGCGAGGGATGCGTCCAGGGTGATCTCGCCCGCTTCGGCTCGGAACATGCCGATCCGCGTCGCACCGGCCTGCTCGCGGCTCGGGATCGGGGCGACGGCGACCCGAGCCCGCGGGTGGGCGGGGGGCGGGTTCTCGGTGAGGCCCAGGGCGTCGTAGGCGACACAGGCTCGAACCTACCCGCCGGGGCCGCACGCCACAATGCGGGTGTCGGTCGAAGTGGGCGATGCTCCTGCATCGCCCGTGTACCCTCAGGAACCGAAGCGCGCCGCGAGGAGGTCGAGGAGCTTCCGGTGCAGCCCGCCGAAGCCGCCGTTGGACAGGATCGCCACCACGTCGTGAGGCTGGGTGGCGGCGGCGAGCGCGCCCGCGATCTGGTTGGCGTCGGCCAGGGTCTGGGCGTCCACGCCGCGCACGGTGAGGTCCTGCACCAGACGGGTCGAGGAGAAGCGCTCCTCCTCGGGGATCCGCGACTGGTCGTAGGGGGCGGCGACGATCACCTGGTCGGCGGCGTCGAAGGCCTCCGCGTAGGCCTCCTGGAAGGTCGCCCGGCGGGAGGTCGCCGAGCGGGGCTCCCAGACGGCCCACAGGCGGCGCCCACCGAAGCGCTGGCGCAGCGCGTCGAGGGTGACGCGGACCGCGGTCGGGTGGTGCGCGAAGTCGTCGACCACCGTGACCCGGCCGGGCTCGCCGAGGATTTCCTGGCGGCGCTTGATCCCCTGGAAGCTCGCGAAACCTCGGGCCAGCGCCTCCGCGTCGATCCCCTGGCGGACGGCGGCCGCGGTCGCGGCGACCTGGTTGTAGAGGTTGTGCTCGCCGACGAGGAGGCTCGTGAAGGCGCCCACGGTCGCGCCGTCTCGCAGCACGGTGAAGTCCATGGTGCCGCGCTCGGTGTCCACCGAGTCGATGCGCCCGTCCCAGGTAGCGCCCGGGCCGTACCACCACACCTCGCACGTGGCGCCTTCGGCGATCTCGCGAGCGCCCGGATCGTCGCGGCGGGCGATCAGCAGGCCGTCCTCGGCGATCAGCCCCGCGAGGGTGCGGAAGCTCTGCTTCACGTGGTCGAGGTCGCGGTAGATGTCGGCGTGGTCGAACTCGACCGAGGTGAGGATCGTCGTCCGTGGGCGGTAGTGGATGAACTTCGGGCGCTTGTCGAAGAAGGCCGTGTCGTACTCGTCGCCCTCGATCACGAAGTGGGTGCCCGCCCCCGCGCGCGCGGTGCGCTCGAAGTTCCTCGCGATGCCGCCGACGAGGAACCCGGGCTCCAGGCCCGCGGACTCGAGCAGCCACGCGGTGACCGCGGTGGTGGTGGTCTTGCCGTGGGTGCCCGCGATGACGACCTAGTGCGCATCGCGCAGGAAGCGCCACCCGAGCAGCTCCGGGAAGGAGCACCAGGCGAGATCGGAGGCGAGCAGGGCCTGCGCCTCCTCGTACTCGGCCCGGATCACGTTGCCGACGACCACGAGATCGGGCTCGTGCGAGAGATTCTCGGCCTTGTAGCCTGGCTTCACCTCGATCCCGAGGCGGGCGAGGTAGTCGGACATCGGCGGGTAGCAGCCGGTGTCCGAGCCGGTGACTTCGTAGCCCGCATCCTTCAGCATGCCGGCGAGCGAGCCCATGGCGGTGCCGCCGATGCCGAGGATGTGGACGGTGCGGAGCGGGGAGGGGAGGGCGTCGACGTGCGGCATGCCGACTAGCCTATGACGAGGATCGTGTGGTGTCCTGCCGGCGCTCCGCACGGGTCACGGATCGGTTCGGGCGGGTCTCCCGTCCACCCACCGGCCCTCGTCACGGATGTCGCGATCGGGTCTCCGCGACCACGACGAACGCGGCATATCGGCCGGCACGCACCTCGCCTTCCACGCCGTGCGGAGCGGTCCATCGACCACGGGTTCGGTTGTCTCGACGACTCCCTCCGCGGCACCTAGGCCACCCGCGTGGCCTGGATCGAGCCGATGCCGGCGGGGTGGGACGCGCAGGCCCTGTGCGCGATGGGACCCGCCGATCCGTCCTGGGCGAAACTGTCGCCGGGGCGGCGGTCACGGGTTCCGAAGGGGACGACACCGCCGATCTCTCCACCGAGGTCGACCCGGGCTGGTCCCAGGGGACCGGGACCGGCACCTGGCGTCGCGACGCGAGTCCCCGTGGTGGGAGGCTGCGGGTCGAGATCACCCTCTCGCCGGCCCAGGCGATGTGACCGACCCGGTACCGTTCGCCTCGGCGAGCGAGCCCGGGCTCTCTGTCGGCTCAGCGGTAGCGGGCGACGGCCCACAGGATCCGGGCGCCGGCCCGGACCGTGCCCCGGACGGTGCCGCTGATCTTGCTGCGCCCGGCGTGCCGGCGCCGGTAGGGCATCGGGACCTCGAGGATCCGCAGGTCGTGGCGGACGGCCTTCAGGCCCATCTCGACGTTCCAGCCCCAGGTCGCGTCGACCATCCCGAGGGCGACGAGGGAGCTCCACCGGATGGCGCGGAAGGGCCCGAGGTCGCGGAAGGCGTATCCGGAGGCCAGGCTCATCAGCCGGGTGGCGAGCCGGTTCCCATAGCGCTGCGCGGGGGTCATCGCGCCGGGCTCGGCGGTGGCCGTGCGCTCGGAGAGCACGAGATCGGCCTCGTCGGCGAGGATCGGGTCGACGAGGCGGTGCAGCAGATCGGGGCGGTCGGCGTGGTCGGCGTCCAGGATCACGAGCACGTCGGGCTCGTCGCCGACCAGCGCCCGGATCCCGCACTGCACCGCGGAACCGTAGCCCCGGCGCGGCTCGTGCAGCACCTCCGCGCCGCCCACGCGGGCGACCTCGGACGTGCCGTCGGTGGAGCCGTTGTCGACCACGAGCACCCGATCCACCGGGGGCAGATCGGCGAGGACGCCCGGGAGGCTCTCGGCCTCGTCGAGGGCCGGGATGACGACGGCGATGCGCGGCGCGTGAGGCATGGGATCAGGCGGGGGGAGGGGCTCGCTTAGCCGGGGATGCGTGCCGGGGCCCACGGTTTCGGCGGGTGACGGGTCCGGCGGGGGCGAATAGCAGGGCGTGGTCCCCTGGAGGCGCCGATGGCCGAACCTGCCGGTACCCTGCTGCGCGCCCTCGCAGGCGGCGACACCGTGCGCCTGCTCGTGGTCGACCTGCCCCAGGTGGCCGAGCGCGCCCGCGTCGCCCACGGCCTCGGCCCGGGCGCGGCACGGCTCGCGGCGGAGGGCGTGGTGGCGACCGCGCTGCTCGCCGCACACATCAAGGGCGAGGAGCGGCTGATGCTCCAGCTCCAGGGGACCCACCCGCGGGTCGCCTTCGTCGGCGAGATCGACGCCGACGGCGCCCTGCGCGCCCGCCTCACCCCCGCCGACCTCCCGGTGCCGGAGGACGATCGCCTCGACGGCCTGCTCCTCGCGGTCAAGTCCGACGCCACCCGCGAGGTCTATCGGGGTCACACCGAGGTCGCCGGTCAGCGGCTGGAGGAGGCGCTCGCATGGCACCTCGGCGCCTCGGAGCAGGTGGACGCCATCCTCCGCATCCACGCTCGCGTCGGCGCGGACGATGCGGTGAAGGTCGCCGGCGGTCTGCTCCTCGAGCGGCTCCCCGAAGATCCCGACCTTCCCTCGATCGACGGCGAGGAGTTCGAGGCCCGCTTCGGCATCCTGCGCGAGGCGCCGCTCGACCACGTGCTGGCCGAGATCGCCGGTGGCGGGTTGCTGGGCACGAACCTCCGGCTCCTGGAGGAGCGCCCCATCGTGTGGCGCTGCCGGTGCAGCCAGCACAGGGTCGAGGCCACCCTGGCGAGCCTTGGCGGCGAGGAGCTTCGAGCGGTGGCGGACGAAGACCACGGCGCGGAGGTGATCTGCCACTTCTGCAACACGGCCTACGACGTCAGCGAAGCGCGCCTGCGCGAGCTGATCGAGATGCTCGGATAGACGCAGCCTCGACCTGCACGTCCCCCTAGTGCGAGTGCGGGTGAGCGTGCCCGTGCCCGTGCTCCTCCACCGGCTCGAAGCCCGCCAGGTGCTCCGGCCGCACCCGCGTCAGCCCCTTCGCCTTCTCTTCCAGCCACCCGACCCACGCCTCCAGCCCCTCGCCTGTGCGCGCGCTCACCTTCAGCACCTTCGGATCCGGCATCACCCGCGCCAGCGCGTCCTCCAGCGCGTCCATGTCGAAGTCCAGGTACGGGAGCAGGTCCACCTTCGTGATCACCACGAGATCGGCCTTCTGGAACATCACCGGGTACTTCAGCGGCTTGTCCTCGCCCTCGGTGATCGACAACGCTACCACGTTCGCGGCCTGGCCGAGGTCGTAGATCGCGGGACACACGAGGTTCCCGACGTTCTCGATGAAGAACCAGTCCGTGTCGGCCAACGCGATGTCGTGCAGCGCGTGGTGCACGAGGTCGGCGTCGAGGTGGCACGCGGTGCCGGTGGTGATCGGTCGGGAGGGGATCCCGGCGGCGTTCAGACGATCGGAGTCGTTCTCGGTCGCCAGGTCGCCGCTCACCGCCTGCAGGCGCTTGTCGGCGCGGGCCTTCGCGGTCGCCTCGAGGAGCGCCGTCTTGCCCGAGCCCGGCGAGCCCATCAGGTTGATCGCGAGCACGTCGTGCTGCACGAAGTGGGCGCGGTTGTGCGCCGCCTGGTGGTCGTTGCGGGCGAGCAGGTTCTGCTGGATCTCCACCGGCACGAGGTCGGTGTCGCCGCAGCCACAGGTGTCACACATCGGGGACCTCCATCTCGATCCGCTCGAGGACCAGGTCGTCGCCAGAGTGAAGGCGCGCGGGCGCGCCGCAGGTCGGACACTGGAGGCGCTGGCCCGGCTCCAGGTCGCGTTCGCACAGGGGGCAGCGCCACACCGCGGGCACCTTGCGCAGGGAGAGCTCCGCGCCTTCGCACACCGTGCGCTCGCGGAAGGTCTGCCAGGCGAGCACGAGCAACTCCGGCTCGACGCCGGAGAGCTCGCCGATCGCGACCTGGAGCCGCCCGACCGAGGTCGCGTGGCGTGCGCGCGCCTCGCGGGTGACCGCGCCGATCAGCTCCTGGACGATGCCGTACTCGTGCATCAGCAGATCCTCGGCGCGGGCTCGCCGTCGGGCTCCGCGAGGATCCGACGGCCGAAGCCGGTGTCGAGGAGTACCCGCCCGACGTACTCGTCGATCGCCTCGCCCACGAGCGCGGCGTCGCGCCCCAGCGGGTGGTCGCGGAGGGCGGCGAGCACGCGGTCGGCCGCGCTCGCGCGCACGCCGATCACCGCCTTGCCCTCGTTCGCCATGTGCATCGGTTCGATCCCGAGCAGGTCGGCCGCGGCGCGGACCTCGTCGCGCACGGGCACCGCCGACTCGTCGACCAACACCCCGACCCCCGAGCCAGCGCCCATCTCGTGCAGCGCCGCGGTGAGCCCGCCCCGGGTCGGGTCGGTCAGCGCGACCACGTCGTCGCCGCCCACCTCGAGGAGCACGCGCACCAGGTCGTTGAGCGGCGCGCAGTCCGAGCGCAGGTCGCCCTGGATCCCGAGGTCGTGCCGCAGGGCGAGGATCGCGAGGCCGTGATCGCCGATATGCCCGGTGACGAGCAGCTTGTCGCCCGCCGATAGCCCACCCGTGGGGAGCACCCGGTCGGCCCACCCGACGCCGGTGGTGTTCAGGATCATCCCGTCCACCTCGCCGCGGCCCATGACCTTCGTGTCGCCGGTGACCACGCGCACGCCCGCCTCGCGACAGGTCGCGCGGATCGACCGCTGCACCCGGGCCAGCTCCTCGCCGTAGAAGCCCTCCTCGACGACCAGCGAACAGGTGAGGCCGACCACGTCGATGGCCCCCATCATCGCGAGGTCGTTGACCGTGCCGGTGATCGACAGGCGACCGATGTCGCCCCCTGGGAAGAATCGGGGCGAGACCACGTGGCTGTCCGTCGCGATCACCAGGAACCGGTCGCCCACGGGGATGGCCGCGCCGTCGTCCATGGCGCCGGGGCCTGCACCGCCCTCGGGGAACACGCCGTCGTCGTCGAGGAGCATGGTCCGGATCAGCTGCCGCATGGCGGGGCCACCAGCGCCATGAGCCAGCAGGATCCGGTCGGGGGGACGGCCGATCAGCTCATCGATGCCCATCGCCGCCCCCCGCGGTGGCGGCGATCTCTCTTCGGACGTCTCCGGCCATGAGGTCCTCGTCGGCCATCTGCAGCAGCTCGTCGTACAGGGCGAGCGTGTCGGCGATCTCCGCGGCGGGGATGCGCCGGATCGCGTACCCGACGTGATTGAGGATGTAGTCGCCGACCTGGACCGGCTCGTCGACGATGTCGAGGCGCACCTCGCGGCGCACCCCCCAGAAGTCGGCGATGGCGACGAGGCCGTCGATCTCGACGATCTTCCCGGGAACTCCGAGGCACATGGCTACCTTCCTGCCGGCGACCGAGCGCCGGACGTTCGTGGATGGATCCTATCCCGCTGGGCATTGGCGACGACCGCCTGGCCGAGCGCGACGCCCCCGTCACCGGGGGGGACGTTCCGGTGCGCGTGCACCGTGGGCCCGCCGCGCAGCGCCCGGCGGAGGCCGGCGTCGAGGCGGGCGTTCTGGAAGCAGCCGCCGGTAAGCACCACGGGCAGGTCGCCGTGGTTCTCCACCAGCCGGCCGACGGCGCGGGCGGCGACCTCGATCAGCGCGGCGTGGAACCGCGCCGCGACCTCGCCGGGTGCGGCGCCGTCGATCAGATCGGCCACCGCCGCGCGGACGAGCGGCCGCGGGTCGAGCTGCCAGGGCGCGCCCTCCGCGCGGAGGTCGATCGGGTAGGGGGCGCCCTGCCGTCCCGCGGCGGCCTGCTCCCAGGCCATCGCGAGCTGCCCCTCGTAGGTGGCCGCCGGACGCGCCAGGCCCAGAGCGGCGAGGCCGTCGAAGAGCCGCCCCATGCCGTGGGCCAGGGGGGTGTTCACCTGGGCCGTGAGCTGGCGGCGCACCACCGCCAGGGCGTCCGGGTCCACGCGCGCGAAGAGCGCCAGCCGGTCCAGGGGCGGCGCGCCCTCGAAGGCGTCCTCGAGCAGGGCCAGGGCGACTCGCCACGGCTGGCGGACCGCGGTGTCGCCGCCGGCGAGCGGGATCGGGCGCAGGGTGGCCGCGCGCTCGAAGCCCGCGGCCGTCGTGAGGAGGATCTCGCCGCCCCAGGCGGCGCCGTCGGTGCCGAGACCCGTCCCGTCCCAGGCGACGCCGATCACCGGGCCCCGCAGGCCGTGCTCCGCCATCGCCGCCACGACGTGCGCGTGGTGGTGTTGCACGCCGACGTGCTCCCCACGCAGCTCGAAGGCGTAGGCGGTCGACAGGTAGCCGGGGTGCAGGTCGTGCGCGACGATCGCTGGCTCCACCCCGAGGAACCGCTCGAGGCGTTCCACGCCTTCCCGAAGGGACTCGTAGGCGGAGACGCTCTCCAGGTCGCCGATGTGCGGGCCGAGCCACGCGGTGTCGCCGACCCCGAGGCAGAAGGTGTTCTTGAGGTGCGCGCCCACCGCGAGCACCGGCTCGGCGAAGGGCTCCTGCACGTGGATCGGCCGTGGCACGTAGCCCCGCGAGCGCCGCCAGATCTGCGGGTGCCCGGAGACCACGGTGGCCACCGAGTCGTCGGTGCGGGTGGTGATCGCACGGTCGTGCACGAGGAACAGGTCGGCGAGCCCCCGGAGCTGCTGCCGAGCCAGCTCGTTGGTGTGCGCGATGGGCTCGCCCGAGACGTTGCCCGAGGTCATCACCAGCGGGCGGCCGACCGCGCGCAGGAGCAGGTGGTGTAGCGGCGTGTAGGGGAGCATCAGGCCCACCCGCGGCGCGTCCGGGGCGACCGCGGAGGCCAGCAGGCCGCCCAGGCGCCGCACCAGGAGCACGATCGGCCGCTCGATCCCGGCGAGGAGTGCCTCCTCGGTGTGGTCGAGCGCCGCTGCCTCTCGGGCCTGCCCGCGGTCCTGCACCATCACCGCGAAGGGCTTCTCCTCCCGGTGCTTGCGGTCTCGCAGGGCCTGCACGACCGCAGGATCGGTGGCGTCGCAGGCCAGGTGGAACCCGCCCAGTCCCTTGATCGCGACGATCGCACCCTCCCGCAGCGCATCGGCGGCCGCCTGGAGCGGGTCCTCCACGAGTCGGGGCTCGCCGCCGGCGTCCCACAGGGCGAGGCGGGGGCCGCACACCGGGCACGCGTTCGGCTGGGCGTGGAAGCGCCGGTTCGACGGGTCGTCGTACTCCCGCTGGCACACCGGACACATGGTGAATGGCGCCATCGTCGTGCCCGGGCGGTCGTAGGGGACGTCCCAGGCGATGGTGAACCGCGGCCCGCAGTCGGTGCAGTTCGTGAACGGGTAGTGGTAGCGCCGGTCGGTCGGGTCGAGGATCTCGGCGAGGCAGGCGTCGCAGGTGGCGAGGTCCGGCGGGATGGATGCCCGCTTCGCCCCCTCGTCGCGGCTCCTCACGATCGTGAACTCCGCGACCTCCCGTCCGGGAATGGCCTGCCACCACAGGCGCTCGATGCGCGCCGCGAGCGGGGGCTCGGCCTGCATTCGCGCGAGGAGGTCCTCCAGCACGGGCTCCGGGCCGAAGGCGTCGATGGTCACGCCCTCGGCGCCGTTGTGCACCGTGCCGGTCACTCCGAGCTCGTGGGCGAGCCGCCAGATCCAGGGGCGGAAACCCACTCCCTGGACCGCGCCCTGGACGCGGATCCGCCGGCCGGTGACCGTCACCTCGGCTCCGGGCCGCGGCTCTTGACGGAGGCGGTGATCGCCCAGATCTGGTCGCTGGAGAGCTTGCCGACCCAGGCCGGCATCGAGGTGCCGCGCTTGCCGTCTTGGATGATGGCGTAGACGTGCCCGGCCGAGCGGCGGCCCTGCCAGTCGGGCTGGTTGAAGTCCGGCGGCTCCGAGGACAGGGAGCTGTGGCGCTGTCCGTGTCCGTCGCCGCTCTCGCCGTGACAGATCGCGCAGTGCTCCTCGAACAGGTGTCGGCCGGTCGCCACCTGGTCGGCGTCGCCGAAGCCGGCGGGCGGCGAGGGCCAGGTCGAACCGGCCCCACAGCCCGCCGCGATCAGGATCGGGAGGACCTTCCACCCGTGCATCGGGACCTCACGCACACCGCCTAAGCGGGAATCCCAGCTCCGCGCCGGTTCGTACCACCCGCTCGACCAGCTCCGGCAGCGCCCGGGCCACGGGCTCCGACAGGTCGGTCGTGAGCTCCATGGACTCGGGCACCACGCCCAGGAGCACGATCTGCTCCGGGGCGTCGCCGACGAGGCGCGCCCCGTCGAGCAGGTCGGCGACCCCCACCTGGTGCACCGAGAGCCGGTGCGCCGCGGCGTGGGCGACGTCCTGCCCGTCGAGGCGGACGTGGGAGCCGGGCGGCGCGTCGGCGGCGATGGCATCGACCAGGATCACCCGGTCGGCCATCTGCAGCCACGGGAGGAGCGACAGCCCCAGGGTGCCCCCGTCGAGGACGCGCACGCCCTCCGGAGCCTCCCACCCGCGCCCGATGGCCTCCACCGCTGCGACGCCGACGCCGTCGTCGCCGCAGATGGTGTTGCCGAGCCCGAGCACCAGCAGTCCGATGCGCTCGTCGGTCACTTGTGCCTCTTGGGCAGGAACTTGAAGCCGCTGAAGATGGAGTCGATGCTGCCGTTCTTCGCGATGCGCGTCGTGAGCACCGCCGCGTAGAGGTGGACGACCAGGAACATCAGGACGATCCACATCGACCAGTGGTGGTACCAGCGGGCCATCTGCAGCCCGCCGAACCAACTCGCGAGGAACGCGAAGTGGTGCATCCAGCTGTCCGGGCCCGCCGCCGAGCCGTAGATGCCGAGCCCGGTGAGGATGATCACCCCGTACAGCACGTAGACGAGCGCGTAGGTGGCACCGGCCAGCGGGTTGTGCCCGGCGATCGCCGGTGGCTTGCGCTTGATGAAGGTGTAGAACAGGAAGGTGTCCCAGAACGCCTTGATCTGGTGCTTGTGCACGGGGATCAGCTCGTACCACCGCGCGTAGGGCAGCGGCGAGATGAACGCCCAGATGACCCGGGAGATCACCGCGAGGGTGAACACGATCGACGTATAGAAGTGGATCATGCGCATCGTGCCCGTGACGAAGGGCTCCGCGTTTTGGGTCGTCGTCACGAAGGGCCGCCCGATGTACCACCCGGTGAACGCCAGCACCACGATGGAGCCGGCGATCAACCAGTGGGTCGACCGGACCACCCGGTCCCACACGTAGATCGCGCTGTTGTCGCTCGCCACCTCGGCCCGCTCGATGGAGTCGGCGGGCAGGCGCTTGCGTACGGAATCGAGGCCGACGTCGGTCATCTCGCCCTCACCTTGATGAGCTCGGAGCCGCTGGGGTCGAGCACGTGCACGCCACAGGCCATGCACGGGTCGAAGGAATGCACCGTCCGCAGGATCTCGAGCGGCTGCTCGGCGTCCGCAATCGGCGTGTCGATGAGCGCGGCCTCGTAGGGGCCCGGGGTGCCCGAAGCGTCCCGCGGGCCGGCATTCCAGGTGCTCGGGACCACGCACTGGTAGTTGGCGATCCGCCCGTCCTTGATGTGGACCCAGTGGGACAGCGCGCCGCGCGGGGCTTCGTGCATCCCCACGCCCTGGCACTCCTTGGGCCAGGTGCTCGGATCCCACTTGGAGTTGTCGACGATGGCGGTGTCGCCCTTGCCCATGTTCTGGGTCAGCTCGTCGGCCCAGTCGCCCATCTTCTCGACGAGCACCTGGGTCTCGATGCCACGCGCGGCCACTCGGCCCAGGGTCGAGAACAGCGCGGCCGGACCCACGCCGAGCTGCGCCAGAACGAAGTCGACGAGCTCCTTGACCCGCTTGTGCCCGCTCACGTAGGAGACGAGCATGCGGGAGAGCGGGCCGACCTCCATCGGCTGGCCGTCGTAGCGCGGCGACTTGAGCCACGAGTACTTCGCGTTGGTGTCCAGGCGCTCGTAGGGCGGCTTCGGACCGGTGTAGTTCGGCTTGGTCTCGCCCTCGAAGGGGTTGAGGCCCTTGTCGTCGCCGCCCGCGTAGTCGTACCAGGAGTGGGCGATGTACTCGGTGATCTTGGCCGGATCGACGGGGTCGACCTTGGAGATGTCCCGGTTGTGGATGATGCCCCGCTTCAGGAACAGCTCCGGGTCGGAAGAGTCGTCCAGCGGGTACTCGCCGAAGGCCATGTAGTTGCCGACGCCGGCGCCGATCCCGGCCCAGTCCTTGTAGAAGCCGGCCACCGCGAGGAGGTCGGGGAGGTAGACCTTGGAGACGAACTCCTGCGCCTCGGCGAACAGCCCCTTGATGATCGCGATGCTGTGCATGTTGATCGAGGCCTGCTCCTTGGCGTCCACCGGGGTCGCCATGCCGCCGACGAGGAAGCTCTGCAGGTGCGGGTTCTTCCCGCCGAGCACCGCGTGGACCTTGATGATCTTGCGCTGCCAGTCGAGCGCCTCGAGGTAGTGGGCCACCGCCATCAGGTTCGCCTCGGGGGGCAGGCGGTAGGCCGTGTGGCCCCAGTAGGCGTTCGCGAAGGGCCCGAGCTGTCCGGACTCGACGAAGCTCTTGATCTTCTCCTGGACCTTCTTGAAGTAGGTCGGACTCGAGTTGTGCCAGTCGCTGATCGTCTGCTGCAGCTTGGCGGTGCCGGCCGGATCGGCCTGCAGGGCGGAGACCACGTC
>Ga0114931_10003060_pt1 | contig 21250 bp, 19 predicted proteins | sample 2SBtaG_FD_89579 | JGI IMG/M metagenome (GOLD analysis project Ga0114931, IMG submission 89579) | Deep subsurface microbial communities from Kolumbo volcano to uncover new lineages of life (NeLLi) - 2SBTROV14_V59a metaG | ecosystem: Environmental > Aquatic > Marine > Volcanic | place: Kolumbo...
ACTCGTTAAGAAGGGGTATAACGTCATACCTCAAGTTAAGGTGGGAGCATTTTCAATTGATTTAGTTGTTGAAGGTGAGAATGACCAAAGGTTAGCAATAGAATTAGATGGTGATAAATACCATACACCTGAAAAGTGGATGGATGATTGGAAACGACAGCGTACTATGGAAAGAGTTGGCTGGAAGTTTTGGCGATGCTGGGGTTCAAGCTACACAATAGATCCTGAAGGATGCATTGAAGAATTGGTAGATGTGTTGAATAGTATGCAAATATATCCATGTGAAGGTAGCAGTGGAGTGAATATTTATACTGAACAGCGAGTATATGAAAAAGAACATAAAGAACCAGACTTTGAGCTGGTGGAGAATTGAAAAAAAAATCATAACAAGCTCATCCAGGCAGACTGCCAAAAGTGTCGCGCCTTTTGCAAAAAACGCAAAAGCCCCGCCACTTTCGTCAGCTGCTAATGAAGGCGTTATGTTTTTTTTAAAGTAGGAATAGGGGACAGAGTAAAAACTAGTACGTATTGTCTAGTATTTTTACTCTGACCCCAAATATTCTCTCGCGGCGTATCCTTGTCAACGACGAGATGCCTCGGATAAAAGGAGAATTAAAATGAAAGAAATATCAGGGATTAACCATGTCGGGATTAGAGTCACCGATCTTGCGAAAGCAAGAAAATTTTACGAGCATCTTGGCTTTGTGTTTATTGCTGGTCCCATTGGCCCTGAACCAGTAGCAATCATGGAGCATCCATCGGGCGTTAATATAAATTTTATTCTTAACGCTGATTCAGGGATAACTGGCAATATACTGATGGATATTCCCGAAAAGCATCCTGGTTATACACATTTTGCATTAGATGTAACTAATATTGAGTCAATCGAAATGGCATTAAAAAAACTGGATATTGAAATCACGGAGGGGCCGATTACTTTGCCTGATGGCGGGGTCATGCTATTTATTCGTGATCAGGATAAAAATGTAATCGAGTTCCACCAGAATCCGTAGTAAGGATGTCTATCAACGGAGCAGACTGATCTTAGAGTCGGCTAAATGAAGCACATAACAAAAGGTGAGTTATCATGAAAAAACAAGAATTGGGCTTATATTCATGGCATTGATACTGAGTGGTTCTGTTACTGGAACTCGTAATATTGAGCTTGCTTTACCAGACTACTACAACAATGAAAAAAGTGCATCGGGGACGATTCATATCGGCGCCATTGAAGATAAACGAATATTTTTAGAAGATTCGGGTGAGCCATCCACACCATCCGTTGATGGTGATTTAGACAGCACATCAAAAGAGAAGCTGTATACACTTATTGGCCGACAAAGAAATACATGGGGCCATGCAATGGGCGATGTCTCGTTGCCAGACGGTGGAACAGTTCAGGAGGAGATCCGCAGACTCATGACTAGAAGGCTTGAAAGTCGTGGTTATAAAGTAGTGAACGATAGTAATTCCTCAAAAAAAGATGACTATAGATGATAGAGAAATTCTGTGCATGGTTTTCACCCGGCATGTTCACTATTAGTTTTGAATCAAATTTGCGGTGCAAGGTACATTATGATGAAGGTACTGGAGTGCGAACCTTTATTGTAACAGGTTACGGAATCAATAAAGGCCAGGTAGCAAGTGATGCAAATTGTGAACTAGCCTATCAGCGTGCATACCTGGATTTTTTGAAAAATCTGGACAAAATTCTCGATACCGAGGGGTTGTAAATATAATCACTATCAAGAAATTTTACGGCTAAAGAATGATTGGAGAAGTGTATATATGAGTAAAAATACCTTTGTCGCGGGTCTTTTTTGTTGCAGGTCTGGCCGGTCTTTTAATTGGAGGCATCGATCTTTATGAAAATATGATTTTCCAGTTTGATGGCAAAGATGCAATGATGGAACTTGCTGACTCAACTAAAAAGCCCAAACTGCTTTCTGGCGGGTATGACGTGCACCTTCTAAACGTCAAGTATGTAAGCATGGCACGTTCTTTACTAAATATTATTGAAAACGCTATTCCCCGTTTTTCCCGGAAGTAAAATACAACCAGAGAAAACCCGACACTCCTGCAAGCACTGAGGCCAGAAGAATACCGGTTTTGGCCATGAGTAGATCCTGGGGATGGTGGGCAAAGCCCAGTTCCGCAATGAATATCGACATGGTAAAACCGATGCCGCCCATCAGTGCTACGCCGATAATATGTTTGAAGTTCAAGCCATGCGGAAGCGAGGTCAGACCAAGCTTGACGGCGATCCAGGAAAAACCGGCGATGCCGATCAGTTTTCCACCCACCAGACCGGTGGTGATACCTACAGAGACCGGGTGAGTCACGATAGTGCCAACAGAAGACCAGTCGATAGGGATGCCGGCATTGGCCAGGGAAAAGACGGGGATAACAATATAGGCAGAGGGCAGGTGCATTTTGTGTTCGAGGACCTGGGCAGGTGCCTGTACTAGCTGGACACCTTCTCCAAGGGCCTGAACCCGGGAACGTAGTTCATCATTTATAATAATATTCTCTTCGCGCTGATAGGCCCGTTTAATCTGCCCAATCATCTCATTGATCTGCGACAGCAGGCGATTCGGATCATACTTCGGGCGCATGGGAATAGTGAAAGCCAGAAAGATGCCCGCGAGGGTTGCATGGACGCCACTCTTCAACATCGCTATCCACAACACCACACCAAGCAATATATAAGGTAAGGGGCGGCGTATGCCACCGAGATTCAATGTCACCAGCAGTAGCAACGTGGCGGCTGCCATTGCCAGGGCGGGGAGGTTTATTGTCTCTGTATAGAACAGCGCGATGACGGTGACAGCACCCAGATCGTCAACAATCGCCAGGGCCACCAGGAATGTCAGCAGATTTTTTGGTATCCGGTTACCCAGTAGCGCCAGGGCACCCAGGGCAAACGCGATATCGGTGGCCATCGGCACACCCCAACCATCGAAGGTGTGCCCCTCCGGGTTGATGGCCATGTAGAAAAGTACAGGTACCAACATGCCACCGATGGCTGCAATGATTGGAAACATCGCCTGTTTCGGATCGGCAAGTTCCCCCACCAGAATCTCACGTTTGAGTTCCAGCCCGATCACGAAGAAAAACAGGGCCATCAAACCGTCATTGATCCAGTGATGCAGCGATTTGGATAACTGGAATCCTTCAATGCCGATCGTAAAGGGGATCGCCAACAGGTGCTGATAAATCTCACTCCACTGGCTGTTGGCAAGATAGAGCGCTGCGATCGCACACAGCATGAGCAGAATGCCACTGGTGGTTTGGCGATGAATAAAATCTTCGAGTGGCGTTAAGACCCGGTCAAAGGCTTTTTCCCATGGAGCGATGTGTTCTTTTCCGATCGTGTTTTTCATCTTGAATTCTATGTGTAAGGGAACCCTGCTTGAGGGAGAGAGTAACAAATAAGGGCTCAGACTTGAATTACATATCCAGTGTCAGCAAAATTGAAGCGTATCCCTATTTTCCTCTGAGGGAACAGGATACTGAAAAAGCAAGAAGGAGGCGATATCATGGTCCCAGTACTTGAGTTCATACTCGTTTCGTCGGCGTTACTCATTTTCGTTTCCGAAGGGCTGAAAGAATACGCTGAAAAAGAGTGAATCTTTTGCTAAACGCATATTGGCCAAAGGGGGATCCAAGTGTATTGAAGTCCTGTTTCTGGGCGCACTCGTTTCAGTCTTGTTCAAGCACCATCTTCAGGCCTGAATACCGATAGGGTCAGACTCGTTTGATTGGGGAAATCGAGGTGCAATATGAACACACAGATTCGTTGGCTCAAAGCAAGTTTCATTACGGGTGCCGTCGCAGATGGTATCGTAGGAGTTCTTATTCTCATTCCCTCCCGCATGGGAGAGACTGAGTTCACATATCCGATGAGTTTGGCAGCTTCTTTGATGTTCGGTTGGACTTTCCTGCTTGTATGGGGATACCGGAAGCCAGTCGAACGCAAAGGTATACTCCTTCTTACCATTTTTCCTGTCCTCGCAGGATTAGTTGCTACCAGCGTATACCAGGTAGCGACTGGAGCGTTTCCTTTCGTCAGGATGTTGCCCAACTTTATCGTAGGTGTCGTCTTGATAGTTTTACTGGGGTTCAGTTATCTAAATGCGAGGACTATCAAGGATTCTTGATGAGAATCGTGGCCTGTTTCAGTTACTTATTTTTTCAGTGTGTTGTCGGGGCTGTTGAGCGTTTCTTCCATCTCCAGTGCTTCACGCACAGTGGCGTAGTTTCTGCCACGCATGCGATCGAGCAGCTTCTTAGTGTCGTCCACGTCTACACCCAATGCCGCCAGCGCCTCCGCACTCAAGGCCAGACTGTTTTCCAGCGCTTCGGGCAGGGCCTTGTTGGCACCGGCCTCCAGTAAGTCATCACACGTTTTGAGATCACGGGCGCGGGTGATGATGTGCACATCCTGTGACAGGCTGCGGATATGTGAGATGGCTCGCTGTGCGGACGCAGTATTATCGATCGTGATAATGACTATCTCAACTCTATCCATATCAAGATTTTCCAACAGGTTCATTTCACCGATATCACCATAATAAACCGGAAAGTCTTCCTCTTTGCCACTCTCTACCAGTGTCGAGTTTGTGTCAAAGGCGATATAGGATATGTCGCTATGCTGCAGAATGGCGGCCACGGTATGGCCGACCCGGCCAAAGCCGGCAATGACTACCCGTACATGTTTGCCGATATCCTGACCATCGTAGCGATAAGCTGACAGGTCTTCCTGCAGGGCAGCGAGTTGTAGGGCAATCCAGTCGCCCAGCCGAACAAAAACAGGAGTCAGTAGCATGGTGGACGAGATGACGCCAATGGCGATGACAAACGTGGTGTCATCAATTACAGCCAGCATTTTTGCCGAACCGAACAAGACAAAACCGAATTCACCACTCTGGGACAGAAAGAAGGCGACGCGGGTTGCTACGACGCGGCCTGTTTTAAAGGCGAGACAAAGCACGAAGAGTACGGCGGTTTTGATGACCAGGATAACGAGAATATGCTGGCCGAACAAAAGAGGTTGTTGAGCCAGTGTTTTAAAGTCAATGGACATGCCGACGGCGACAAAAAACAGGCTCATCAGGATCCCTTTATAAGGTTCGATACTGGCCTGGATCTGGTAATTATATTTCGAATGCGAGAGCGCGATACCTATCAGGAAAGCGCCCAGTGCCATGGATAAACCGGCGTAATGCATGGCCCAGGCTGCCGTCAACACGGCAAGCATTACCGTCATGAAGAACGCTTCACGATTATTCAAGCGGGCGAGACGATGCAGGACCCGGGGGACGATGTAGTTGCCGCCCAGCACCACAGCGGTGATGGTGCCGATAACGATCAGGCTCTTTTCCCACAGGGGAATCGCCCCGGAGAGGGTTCCCGTATCAGAAATAACAGGCACCACTGCCAGCAACGGCACGACAGCGAGGTCTTGCATCAGCAGAATAGAAAATGAAGTGGAACCATGGCGGCTGGCGATTTCCCCCCGTTCCTGGAGAATCTGCAGCACAAAGGCGGTGGAGGACAGGGCCAGGGTAAAGCCGGTGAACAGCGCGACTTCCCAGGTACCCTGGAAGGTCATCATATAAGCGGCGATGACAAGTCCGGTAATGACGATCTGTAATGTACCCAGACCAAATACCTCACGGCGCATACTCCACAACCGGTTCGGGCGCATTTCCAGGCCGATCAGGAACAGCAGGAATACCACACCCAGCTCGGTGAAGCGGCGCACCTCTTCAACCTCGGTGATAATACGGCCAGGAGTATGGGGCCCGACGATAATACCGGCCACCAGCAATCCCAGAATGGAACCGAGGCCAAGGCGGCGTGACAGGACGACGGCTACCGATGTCACCGCGAGCAGAATAACAGCCGAGAATATAAAGTTTTCCAGTTTCAAATCTATCAACTCTGGTTAAAGGTTAATTAGGAACATCAAGGCAACATCCCTTCAGCCAAAAAAGGCAGCCAAAAAAGGGGTCGGTGTCTGAGTGATCCCCACAAAACCGAACAAATAATCAATAACTTACAAATTTATGATCATCACATCAATCTGTCGTATGCGCTGTACACTGATATATAGGCATTTAAGGTGAATAAAAATAAAATGAGCGAAGGTGAAACACACGTCAACCTATCATTTTGTTCATCATTCAACGTTACTATATTCCAAGTACTTGATATAGATCGATATTTTGTGGGGATACCTCAGGGTCGGTGTCGAATTTTTATATGATATAAGATCAGCAACGAACATTATATCTTTTGTCACCCGTATAGATAAGGAGGCGTCATGCGTCTTGTTAAATGCGCATTGTTTGCAACGATTGTTATTGTTGTTGGCATCATTGGCTTTGTTTATCTGGCCCCTGAAACAGCTACGCGTTATGCGCTTGATGCGGAACGTTATCATTCTGGCCTTGAACGTAAGGAAATTGACCTGCCCGATGGCTTGTACTTCGTTTATCTGGAGGGTGGACAGGGCGAGCCGTTGATGCTGTTACATGGTTTCGGCGGAAACAAGGACAATTTCACGCGGGTTGCGCGTTTCCTCACGCCGCATTATCGAGTGATCATTCCCGATCACATTGGCTTCGGCGAATCCGCACATCCGCAGCAAGCCGATTATGCTCCTCCGGCACAAGTGGAGCGGCTACGAGCTCTTGCACAAGCGCTGGACATGAAGGCTCTACATATCGGTGGTAATTCGATGGGTGGCCAGATCGCGATGACCTACGCAGCACTTTATCCCTCCGAAGTAAAAAGCCTTTGGTTGCTTGCTCCAGCGGGTGTATGGAGTGCGCCCCAAAGTGAAGTGTTTAAGGACATTGCCAAGTCGGGATGCAATCCGGTGCTGGCTAGTAACGTGGAAGAATTTACGCAACTCTTAGCGTTGGGGATGAGCAATCCTCCGTTCGTTCCCAGTCCGATGCTTGCTGTATTGGCACAAGAGCGCATCAAGAACTTTGCTTTGGAAGAGCGTATTTTTAAACAGATCGGTGCATATTCAGTGGAAGAGGGTGTTACGGGTATGGAAACTCACACTTTGATCGTTTTTGGCGAGCAGGATCGCCTTATCCCTTTTACAACCGCTGATATTCTGCACAAATTGTTACCTAACTCCCAGGTAATTATTATGCCGGGCATCGGTCATTTGGCAATGTTTGAACGGCCACAGCAAAGCGCTGACGATTATCTGCGGTTTCGAGCGAACTTGCAGGGCTTGCCATAGCCGACACGTTCCCATTCCCGGGACTTCCTCCGATTATTGAAAAAATTTTTTGTTCGAGGGAATAAATTGCCCACTATTAGGCACTTAATTACCATGAACAGATAATAAATAAGACCGACGCTGCCGCCAGGAGGTGGTAACCTAATGTTCTTTAACAAAAAAAGCACAAAAGCAAAGTTCGATGGATGGATCAAATTGCACTATAGCGCGCTGTACAAACATGCCTTATGGATGACAGGTAACAGGGATCTTGCCTCAGATATGGTTCAGGAGACTTACTACAAAGCATGGTTGGTTATCGGCTCGCTGCAAGACGAAAAAAAGATATTTCCCTGGTTATTAACGATTATGCGACGAGTAATCTACAGAGAACAGCGATATCAATATCGTCATCAGGCCACTATAGAGTATTTACAACAATGGAATGAGGAAAGTACTGCACCACAAGAATACTCGATACTGGATTTATATCGTTCATTAGAAAGTATTTCACATGTGCAGCGTGAAGCATTCTTACTACATACACTGCACGGGTTCACATATGAAGAAATAAGTGAACAACTCGAAATTCCCATGGGCACCGTCATGAGTCGAATTTCACGTGCAAAAGCGGCACTACAAACGTTTAACAATTCCGGTGTCGACAACGTAATACCACTTCAAGATCTTAATAGAAGGGGAAAGTAATGGCTGACAGAAAAGACCTTCAGAAACTGTTAAGAAAACCTGCGGCATCCAAAGGATTGGGAAAGAAGATAAACAAAAACTGGAAGCAGCAGATATCACAGTCAAAGACAAAACAGTCTGCAACGGCCTGGCGCATAGCCTCAGTTAGCGCTGCGTGTGTATTTATTTTTATAGTTACTATTGGAGTAACTAACCAAACACCCGCCATGGTTGATGCTGCCTACATTGACATAAAAAAAGATGAGTTGTTGGACATAGGTATCTCTATACCTAGCCAGACATGGCTCTCATCGTATCAAATTCAAACGCCACCCGCTGCAATGGTTGTAAAAATGACCAAGTATTGCGTAATAGACGGCCAAAAAACGACCCATTTGAAGATTTCAGGTGAATCACGAGGTGAAGTGCATCTTTTTATTCAGAGCAAAAGATTTAACAAAGAATTTTGGCAAAAAGAAAAGGGAGTTATTAAAACAATGCCCTGGTTAATAATGACTCCGCGTTCTGACTTGTCAGTTCTTGTGCTTTATACAGAGAATATGAACCCAAAAAATGTTAAAAAAATGCTTCGCACCATGCTTTATGTTTGAAAAAAATTCTGCCCAGAAACAACTTCTTTAATTTTTTATAACAGGAGATTTTTAAAATGCATAAACCAGGAAAAATCCATCATTACTCATTTTCATCTACAAAATTATTTTTCCTTCTGATCGTTATTGCATTGAGTATATCGACCGTTAATGCAGATGTTTTCCCCGAACCAGCCTATCTATCGCTCAAAGCCGAAAATCAAGTAGAAAAATTCCCCGCAGAGGACGTTTGGGAAGGTGGGCCTAATATGCTTTACAATGCACTTACACCGAACGGAAAAGTCTTGCTGGTCACCAGCCCGAATACTGCAACGGTCTATGCATTTGATACTAATAACGGTAAACAACTAGCGAAAATCAGGGTGGGTCAAGCATCAAAAGAAGTAAAGATATCGCCTGATGGTAAGGAAGCTTACGTTAGTAACGAAGGAGACAATTCTATTAGCGTTGTCGACATGAAAACTTTTAATGTTGTTGCAACGATTGCTACCGAGAAGATGCCACATAATGTTCGTTTTAATGCTGATGGTAGCAGAGCCTATGTTACCTTGCAGGGTGGTGCCGGTTTAGGTGTTATTGATACGAGTACGCGTAAAGTACTAAAGGTGATTCCAGTACCTGGCTTAACGGGGCCGCACAATCTCGATCTGTCCGGGGATGAGAAAATTGCTTTTGTGCGAGACATTGCCGGCAACGTTGCCGTCATGGATATCGCTTCTGGCAAGGTCAAAAAAGTCATTAAAGTGGGCAAGGGTCATGCGGGTATTGATGTAATCCCTAGTGGTCAGTATGTCTTCACTGGCGCAATTGCCGATGATGTTGTCACAGTCATCGACGCAAAAACATTGGCTGTAGTCAAAAAAATAAACGTTGGTTTTGGTCCTCACGGCGTACGTGCCAGCAAAGACAATCGGTGGTTGTATGTTACGGTCACTGGAGCGAACAAGTTTGTTGTTATCGATATCAATACATTAGAAATCGCCAAGAAGTACAGCGTGGGTAAATTTCCGTTTTGGGTGTCCGTAAACGGTAACCCGTAATCCAGAAGATGAAGGGTGCGGCCGTTATAAATAGCTTCCAGAACACTTCAATACCACTATGAAATTAAGGGGCTTTCATGCCCCTTTATTTTGTCTTCTATATGGTGCGCTATGAGGTTATCAGGCTATCGTGATAGTCTTTAATACACATCCACCTTTGGTGGATATCGGTATCTGGAATATTAAGGAGCAAGTGGATGAAAGCGTCTGACCTCTTTGTTAAGTGTCTGGAAACAGAAGGACTGGAATATATTTTTGGCGTGCCCGGCGAGGAAAACGCCGATTTTATGATGTCGCTGGAACAGTCAGACAAAATAAAATTTATTCTAACGCGACATGAGCAAGGGGCCGCTTTCATGGCAGAGGCTTATGGTCGCTTGACTGGCCAGCCTGCCGGTTGCCTGGGCACACTCGGCCCCGGTGCCACCAATCTGATTACCGGTGTGGCCGATTCCAATATGGACCGCGCACCTATGCTGGTGCTGACCGGTCAAGGTGCATCGACCCGACTACACAAGGAGTCCCATCAGGTCATGGATGTGGTCGCCATGTTTGAACCGGTAACCAAGTGGGCACAGACTATATTGCATCAAGACAGCATTCCGGAAATTACACGCAAAGCGGTACGTCTGGCACGCACTGAAAAGCCGGGCGCCTGTCATCTGGAGCTACCGGAAGACATTGCGAAACGGGATGCGAAAACAAAACCACTTGAACCGCATCGCTTTCGCCGTCCGGTGGCCGATGACGAAATTATTGATAAAGCTTTTGCCATGTTAAAGCGCGCCAAGCGGCCGATCATCATCGCTGGCAATGGTTGTATTCGTAAACGTGCCAGCGCGCAGTTGCGTACCTTGTGTGAAAAAACCGGTATTGGTGTTATCAGTACTTTTATGGCCAAGGGTTGTGTCGACATGGATGCAGATTACTGTTTGTACACTATCGGTTTGCAAGCCAAGGATGTTGTTGCATGTGCGCTGGATGCGGCTGATCTGGTGATTACGCTCGGTTACGACATGGTCGAATATCATCCGCGTTTATGGAACAGCAAACGGAACAAAACTATTATCCATGTTGACTTCCTGCCCACAGAGATCGATGCCTTTTATCATCCCGAAACGGAGGTCGTTGGCGATCTGGCGCATACTTTATGGATGCTCAATGAACGCATCGATGCCAATGGGGGAATGACCTTTGATTTATCTCAACAGGCCGCAACACGCCGGGACATGGCGGCTGAGTTTGCAGAATACAAGGATGACGATACGAAAAATTTGATAAAACCACAGAAAGTGTTGTGGGATGTACGTCAGGTGATGGGGCCTAAGGACATTTTATTATCGGATGTCGGCGCGCATAAAATGTGGATCGCACGTCATTACCAATGCCACGAACCAAATACTTGTTTGATCCCGAATGGTTTTTGTTCCATGGGTTTTGCTTTCCCGGGGTCCATTTCTGCCAGCATGGTGTATCCCGACAGACGTATTCTCGCTATTTGTGGTGATGCCGGGTTTTTGATGAATGTGCAGGAGATGGAAACTGCCAGACGGTTGAATGTGAATATCGTGGTGATGGTGTGGGAAGACCATGCTTACGGTCTGATCAAATGGAAACAGGTCAATGAATTTGGCAAGCACACGGATCTGTCTTTTGGTAATCCGGACTGGTTGCAATTGGCTGAAGCATTTGGCTGGCACGGTCATCGGATTGAGGACAGCAAGGATCTGGTCAAGGGTCTTGAACAGGCATTTAATGAGGAAGGACCGAGTCTGGTGGTGGTGCCGATTGATTATGGGGAGAATCCCAAGTTGACGGAACGTTTGGGTGATATTGCTTGTCCCATTTAAAAGCTCTTAGTTGTCGCGATACGGCGTTCACCCCGCAAGGGGGTACTCGGAAAAGTTGGCTCAGAATACTCATTTACTAGCGTGCAAACCTCGTTTTTTCGCCAACTTTTGCCTTGTCTCGCACTTAACTGAGAAATTTTAAACGATTTTGTCATTCCCGCTTTCGCGGGAATGACAATAAAGGAAGCAACAACATGCCTGAAGAAGTTGGAATTATGTTTACCATACTTGAGTACATGGCTTACCTGTTTGTTTTTGTTGTTGGGTTGGTAGTGCTCGGCCTCATTGTTGTATTCATTGTTGATGTCTCGCAGAAAAAGCAAGCTATTCGCCGGAATTACCCGGTTGTCGCTCACTTTCGCTATTTCTTTGAGACACTGGGCAAGTTTTTCAGACAATATTTCTTTGCGATGGACCGTGAGGAATTACCGTTTAACCGGGCCGAACGTACCTGGGCTTATCAGGCGGCCAAGGATGTGGATAGTACGACGGCCTTTGGTTCGACACGCGACTTACGGCCGAATGGTACTATTCTGTTTGTAAACTGCCCGTTTCCAACACTGGGTGTTGATGCTGCACCTGTGGGCAAAGTCACGATCGGTCCGCATTGTGACAAACCCTATGAAACCGATTCCCTGTTTAATATTTCAGCCATGAGTTTTGGCGCATTGTCTCGCCCTGCTGTGCGTGCGCTATCAAATGGTGCTCGCATGGCCGGTTGCTGGCTGAATACCGGGGAGGGCGGTCTGGCGCCTTATCATCTTGAAGGTGGTTGTGATGTGGTATTTCAGATCGGTACTGCCAAGTATGGCGTGCGTGATGAGCAAGGCAAACTTAGTGATGACAAATTACGCGAAGTGGCGGTGCATGAACAGATAAAAATGTTTGAGATCAAACTTAGTCAGGGCGCGAAGCCGGGCAAGGGCGGTATTTTGCCGGGCAAGAAAGTCACGCCGGAGATCGCAAAGATTCGTGGTATTCCGGCAGGCGCAGATTCCATCAGTCCCAATCGACACCCGGAAATTAATTCCATTAGTGATCTACTGGACATGATTGAACGTATACGAAAAGTGACCGGCAAACCGGTTGGCTTCAAGAGTGTGATTGGTGCTTATGGCTGGCTGGATGATCTATTTAATGAAATTAATCAGCGTGGCAAAGAAAGCGCTCCGGATTTTATTACCATAGACAGCGCGGACGGTGGCACGGGTGCCGCACCGATGAGTCTCATGGACTATATGGGCTTGCCTATCAAGGAAAGTCTGCCGATGATGGTGGATAAGCTGTACAAACATGAGCTGAAAAATCGTATTAAAGTGGTTGCATCCGGGAAGTTAATAACACCGGCGGAAGTGGCCTGGGCCTTGTGTGTTGGTGCGGACTTTATCAACACAGCGCGCGGTTTTATGTTTTCACTCGGTTGTATTCAGGCGATGAATTGCAACAAGGACACCTGCCCTACGGGTATCACGACACATAACCCACGCTTGCAAAAAGGCCTGGACCCGGAATTAAAGGCAGTGCGTGTGGCCAATTACGCACGCAATATGGTTTATGAAGTGGGTATCATTGCACATTCCTGTGGCGTCAAGGAGCCTCGTCAACTTCGCCGGTTTCATGCCCGTATAGTCACCGAAAACGGGAAATCAGTGTCATTGGATGAGCTGTATCGTAATAACGGAGCATCTTAAGAAATAACCCACTATAATCATTAAAAGATTTATCCAGAATATTTATCCAGGGAGTCACTCAATGTATAAACCTATTCACTCGATCACCCTTCTGGCATCTTTGTGTTCCGGGTTCTTGTTAACAGCGCCCGCGTTTTCAGAGAATCCTGAAAAAGATGCGCTTGAGAAAAATACACAAGGCGAGCCTGCAGCAAGAACAACAAACAAAACACCCATGACTAATAAACACCTGGGTGAATTGATCCGACGACTTGATGAAAACGTTGAAGGCAGACCGGGTTTCTGGCAGTTAAAGGTGGAAGGGATTGTGGTCAATGTCATCACGGACAAGAAAGCTGATCGTATGCGTATTATTACACCAATTGAAGAGAGCGAAAATCTGGACAAGAAAATGTTGTACCGTTTAATGCAATCCAATTTTGATAGCGCACTTGATGCCCGTTACTCCATCGCCAAAGAGATATTATGGGGTACCTTTATTCATCCCTTAAGCTCGCTCGGCGATGAGGAATTCCTGTCGGCACTGGGTCAGGTAGTAAATCTGGCCGAGAGTTACGGTACAACCTATTCTTCAGGCGCTTTGTTGTTCCAGGGCGGCGACAGTGAAGGAATTCGACGACGTGACCTGATTAATAAATTGATTGAGAAAGGGATGTCGATCTGATTGTCATTATATTTGATAAAGAATTATTTCATGCACAACCGGCTCGACAGGTGTGCGTCCTTATCCGGTTGACAAGATCAACGACTATGTCTGGTTCATAAAAAGCTCAGGCGATGAACCCCAACCCGTCGCTACACGACAACCTAACGGCTGGGACCTGTATGACATGGTGGGTAATGTGTGGGAATGGATCAATGACTGGCATAGCCCGGATAGTTATTCGTCAGCCAACCGGGCCGATCCCGTTGGCCCAGCAAAGGGCCGATTGAGAGTGAGGCGGCGAGGGTCTTACCATTGTCCGCTTTATCAGGCACGCCCCGGTTTTCGTCAGGCCAACAAGCCTGATGCCCGTTTCTCTGTTATCGGGTTCAGAGTGGTGGCAGAAAAGCGGTGATTGTCACAATTGAAACATCGTTGACCAGTGCAACTACATCGATCATGAAGTAATGTTCAAAAGGAATGATCTGAATTCAATGAACTCCTGGCTTCCTTTATAATAACCCATGCCGAGTGAATAATGACCACGGCAATCAGGCTACCAATTACGATATCGGGCCAGGGGGAGTGGAAATAGAGCACCAGACCGGATGCGATCAAGATGCCGATATTTGCCAGCATGTCGTTACGAGAACATACCCAGGTGGCGCGAAGGTTGATGTCACCATCACGGTAGCGAGCCAGCAGGATAAAACTGACAGTATTGGCGATTAATGCTAAAACACCAAACACACCCATCGTTCCTGCATCAGGCAGGGTTTCTACAAATATTTTATGAGTGGCCTCAATGAAAACACCTGCACCGAGTAATAACTGAAGAATTCCGCTGGATAATGCGGCGCGGACTCGCCAGTGTGTGGGACGACCCAGCGCGTATAACCCGATGGCATAGACAAATGCATCAGCCAGCATATCAAGGGAGTCGGCCAGTAATGCGGTTGAATTGCTGAGTATTCCGGCAGCAAACTCGGCAAAGAACATACCGGCATTAATCAGCAACACAATGATTAATATGCGTCGCTCCCGAGCAGAGGATACCTTGATATCACAACCACAATGTTGATTTTGGCGTTTGGTCATTTCCTGTAATTTTCTCTCAATGTAGTGCAAAAGAGTGCTCGCATTATTGTATTTCCTCTTTACCGCGTGAGAACATCTGGTACAAAACAGGCAACACGAACAATGTTAATAAAGTGGACGAAAACAAGCCGCCCACCACAACGGTAGCCAATGGTCGTTGCACTTCCGAACCGACACCGGTCGCCAGTAGCATGGGAATCAGGCCCAGCGCAGCGATAGAGGCGGTCATTAACACGGGGCGCAAACGGGATAACGCGCCTTCCAGGACAGCCTGGTCCGTCGACAAACCGTCTTCGATGCGCTGGTTGATGGCATTGACCATGACAACGCCATTGAGTACAGCCACACCAAACAGCGCAATAAAACCGATGGAACCGGGCACTGATAAATATTGTCCGGAAAAGAACAATGCGGCGATGCCGCCAATCAATGCCAGTGGCACGTTGATCATGATTAATAGCGATTGGCCAACTGAGTTGAAAGCGAAATACAACAACAGGAAGATGAGTCCCAGTGATAATGGTACTACGATCATTAAACGGGCCTGGGCGCGTTGCTGATTTTCAAACTGTCCGCCGTATACGACCGTATACCCTGTCGGTAAATCGATTTCCTTGCTGATGCGTTCTTGCAGTTCAGCCACCAGACCGCCCATGTCGCGGCCTTCGACATTGGTCTGGATAACGACCCGGCGCTGGACATCATCGCGGCGGATTTGCGGCGGCCCGGATTCAATGGCAACCTGTGCAACGTCACCCAGGCGTACCCATGCACCGTTCGGTGCTTGCAGGATCAGGTTACGGATGCTTTCGATACTGTTGCGGTATTTTTCAGCCAGGCGCACATAAATATCGTACCGTTCATTGCCGCGGATCACCTGGCCGGCACTGACGCCGCCGATAGCATCCGCTACCAGTTCCATCACCTGGGCGACCGGAATGCCAAAGCGGGCCAAAGCGTCACGGTCAGGCCGTACCGCCAGTTGTGCCTCACCGGCGATCTGCTCCATGGCAACCCCGCGTGTGCCTTCTATTGTTTTGACAAGGGTTTCTATTTCCTGTCCTTTTTTTGCCAGTACATCGAGATCAGCGCCGAATAATTTGATGGCTAGTTGCGCCTTGACGCCTGACAGTAATTCATCAACACGGGTGGCAATAGGCTGGGAAAAGGAAAACAGCAAACCGGGATGAACGGACATTTTTTCTTCCATTAATACTTGCAGCGCCTTGCGATCAGGCGCACTGGTCCAGTCAGCTACCGGTTTCAGCCCTATGTACAGTTCGACATTGGATACTGGTTCCGGATCGCCGCCGATTTCAGCACGACCAATGCGGCTGGAGACATAGAGCACTTCGGGAAATTCCATCAGTACTTTTTCCAGTTTCCTTGCCACGGCGAGTGATGTTTTCAGACTGGAAGAAGGGGCCAGTGTGACCCGGACATTGATTGTGCCTTCCTCCAGTTCCGGAACAAACTCGGTGCCTAGGAAAGGCACCAGTACCAATGAAGCAATAAACAACGATACTGCCATCAGGATGACCTTCGTGCGTTGTCGTTGTGCCCATGGCAGCGCGTTTTTATACAGGCGTTCCAGTGGTTGCATCACCGGGCTGTTTTTATGTTTTACACCATGGGTGAACAGGTAGGTGGCCAGCGCAGGGACAACGATCAGCGCTACCATCAGTGATGCCATCATAGCCAGTACGATTGAAATGGCCATGGGTTGAAACAGCTTGCCTTCCACACCTTCCAGTGAGAACAAGGGTGCAAATACAATTATAATAATCAATACGGCAAAAAATACCGGCCGGCCCACTTCGCGTGCGGCTTGCTGAATGCGCAGGGCCATGCCGTGGCGGTCATGTTCAGCATCGTAAGGATGTTCATCACCGGGGGCGATCTGCGTTTGTGCGTATTCGTGATGTTCGGCATCGGGCGTCGTCAGATGACTGAAAATATGTTCCATCATGACCACGGAACCATCAACCATCATCCCGATGGCAATCGCCAGCCCGCCTAGCGACATGAGATTGGCGGACACTCCCCAATACGCCATGGCCATTAACGCAAGACCGATAGAAATCGGCACAGAAATCAACACCAGAAATGTGGCGCGAACGTTCACCAGGAACAACATCAACACAATAACAATCAATACAAACGCTTCCATTAACGCTTTCGCTACCGTGGTCACAGCCTTGTCGACCAGATCCGCCTGGTCGTAAAAGGCTTCCAGAGTGACACCTTCGGGCAGAGCAGTCTGGATAGCAGGTATTCTTTCCTTGACGCCATCAATGGTGGCCTTGGTGTTGGCGCCCATGCGTTTGAGTACGATACCGGCAACGACTTCACCCAGTGGTTCGGGTTTCCCGTGACTGTCGCGGCGAGTGATGGTGACTGCACCCTGGCGTATTTCCGGGCCGAATGTAACTTCAGCGATATCACGCACGCGCACAGCCGTACCGTCCTTGTTCTTCAACGGAATATTGCCAATATCGCGTAGCCCGTCCTTTCCGCTACGCACCCAGCCGACACCACGGATCACCAGTTGCTCGGCGCCGCGATCCATATACCAGCCACCGGAATTGCGGTTGTTGTCCTCAATGGCTTTGGCAACATCATCACCCGTCAGTTTATAGGAAAGCAGGTATTGGGGATTTAATTGCACCTGGTACTGGCGCACCTTGCCGCCGTAAGAAAGGACATCGGTGACACCGTCAACCGGCATCAATAATAGTTTGACCACCCAGTCGTTCAGGCTGCGCAGTGCAATAGCGTTGTAGCGCTCCGGATTGTCAGTACGCAGAATGTACTGGAATACCTGGCCGAGTCCCGAAGTGTTAGGCCCCATCCCGGGTGTTCCAATCCCGTCCGGAATTTGTTCGCGCGCTGCTTGCAGTCGCTCGAACACCAGTTGCCGGGCAAAATAAATATCAGTGCCTTCCTTGAATACAACGGTAATCACAGACAAGCCGGTTTTTGAAATGGAACGGACTTCTTCGACATCGGGCAAAGCATACATCACTGATTCAATAGGGAAGGTAATGAGCTGTTCAACTTCTTTTGCCGCCAGACCCCGGGCTTCAGTATTAATAGTGACCTGAACATTGGTGACATCAGGAAAGGTATCCAGATTCAGCGATGGCAGGATCAATGCCCCGCCTGTGATGGTGGCGGCAAGTGCGATCACAACCAGTAGCCGGCTGGCGACGGCCATATCAATAATTTTATTCAGCATGAAATTTCTCCTCGCGAGACAACAGATGCAGTCTTAATGGTTATGTATTTCAAAACCGCTCTTGGCGAGTTCCGACTGGACAAAAAAAGCACCTTGAGTTACCACACGTGTACCGGCCGGGATGCCTTTTATAATGGATAAGTCACCGACATTGCGCTCGACCTCAATCTCTTTCGGCCTGAAGTGGCCTGGTTTGCCTTCCACAAATACCATCCAGTCACCATCGGGACTGCGCAGGATCGCGCGTTGTGGCAGTGCCAGTTCAGGGTCGCCTCGACCAATAGCGATGTCGGCATCAGCAAACATACCCGGCTTGAGTAAACGTTCCGGGTTCTGAATCAATGCACGCGCCTTGACCGTGCGAGTGATTTCATCAACATTGGCGCCGACTGATGCAATTCTGCCGTTGAAACGTTTTCCTGGATAGGCTTTGACGGTGATGTTCACCGGTTGACCTGCACGTACTTTGCCCAGTTGTGTTTCAGTCAGATTGATGTCGGCCCATACCGTATCCAGACTGGCAATCACATACATTTTTTGTCCGGGTTTAATCGTATCGCCGGTGTTAAGGTGATGCTCTATAACCGTTCCCGTTATCGGACTGTGGATATGTTGAAAGGGATATACCTTGCCTGTCTTCGCCATTTTATTGATCTCACCGAGGGTCAAACCAAGTATGCGCAAGCGCTGTCTGGCATCAGCCAGCAGAGACTTTGCTTCAGTTGCCGCGGGGCCTTTGCCATTGGCGCGTTGTTGGATCAGCAGATATTCATTTTGTGCACTGAGGAATTCAGGGCTGTAGATCCTCGCCAGTAATTGGTTCTTCTTTATTTGCCGATTGGAAAAAACGGCCACCTTGTCAGCCCAGCCACTGCTGCGTGCGGTCAAAACAACACGGTGCTGCTCATTAAAACCGATTTCAGCGGTGGTTTTCATGATTTCAGCTACGGGCCGCATGGCCAGAGTCTCGACCACGATGTTTTGCATTTTCATGGATTCCGGCGAGAGTTCGACAGCAGGGTTTTCTTCATGTTTACCGGGTTCATGACCGTGACCATCTTCCTTGCTCATGACCGGTTCAGGAACGGAAATTAAAAAAAGAAAACCAATGATAACCGAAGTAATCAGTGATAATCGAAGTAAGCATGCTGCTGTGCGTTTATAAAATAATATGTTGTTAAGAAAATTCATAGTGATAACTCCCACAGATCCTCGCCACCGGTTTGAAGATCGGTTACTGCGGCGCGGTATTGCGTCAGAGTTCCCAGATAACTACGTCGGGTATCGAGAAAAGTGTTGTAGACATCGACAAGATTCAGGGCATCAATACGGCGCACACGGTAATCCTGTTGTGCTGCTTTAAGTTGATCTTCCGCATCCGGCAGGATGGCCTCCTTGAAATTCCTGATTTGTTCGGACAGCGTTTCAGCCTCGTCAAACCTCTGTTGTACTTGCGCGACTGTTTGAATACGTAAGTCCTGTGCACGGTTCCGGGTTTGATGCAAGGCAGCGATGGCTTCATCCTCCAGGCCATTTTGACGATCGCTGCCAGGCAGCGGCATCTTCAGTCTTAACTGGCCGGCCCAGGTATAATCTGTGGTCATACCGTTGAACAACCGTTGCCGTCCAAGGCCGACCGTGATTTCGGGAAAGCGGCCCTGGCGAGCAGCCTGTACCCGGCTGCCAGCCTGTTGCGCACGGTGTCGCATCAGTAGAGCAGTGGGTCCTTGTTCGCTGATGCGTGTAATGAGTGTTTCGCGGTCAACAGGAATGGGTTTGTAATCAAGGTCGCCACTGATCGCCGGTAGCTCATTGAATATTCCCAGCAGATTGGCCAGTTGTCGCCTTGTGGTGTTTGCAGCAGTTGTGGCAACCTGAAAATCATTTTGTAATCGTTGCCGGGCGATACGTACCCGTAGCAGATCCCCGTATTGACCCGTACCGCTTTTCATGCGCACACGTGTGATATCCACAGCATCATTCATGAGATCAACCAGCCTTTTCAGCAGCTGAGTTTCCGCTTTCGTCAACAATGCCTTATCGAATATTTTTTGCACGCGAGCGGTCAATCGTAGTCGTTCGCGCCCGAGTTTAGCTGACGCGGCATCGATCCCGAAATCGGCTACAGCCTTGCGTGCCTGGCGTACACCTGGCCAGTCAAAACTCTGCTCTACGCCGAAGATCTGGTTACCGGCACGACTGGGTCGTGGACTGTCAGCTTCTTCAAAGTCCCAGAACACTGACGGGGGTTCAAAACCGTCGGCTTGCAGGCGGCGGGCACGCGCACCTTTAACAATTTGTGCTGTGGCCTGTAAGCCGGGATTATTTTCGAGCGCCCGCTGGACAGCTTGATTACGAGTAATATCGTCAGCCGCCCAAAGCGGTGACGCCAATAAACAACCGGCCAGGGTTGCGATTAATAGCCATAGATTTTGCATAAACCTGAATCCTTCTGAATATAAAGGAACGAAACCACATCGCTTTTATTAATGCTCAAGCGATGAAGTGGTAGTTACTGTACGGGTACAGTATTCAGGCGTCAGGGGGTGGAGTGGGGGGTGCTGTCGGTAATGAGAAATATTCGTTTGTTTTTGGTGCTACTCTGTTTGCAACAGGTTGGACAATCAGTGTTGTCATGACAGCAGTCAGACCTGTCAGGTGTGCCACACCGTGGCAGCAGTGATCACAGGTATTAATGCTCTTGGGGGAATGAGGAGAGGATCCGCTATCTTGTAATATCACGGGATCATGACTCAGTATAATTTCAGCATAATCCATTGCCCAGACACAGTTGGCAATCATGATGAAACCTATCAGGGATCCGCTAATGATACGACGCATACAAGCACTATGGCCTACCACCAAAGATAATTCAACAGGCTGGATCTAAATACAATATTTTCAGTTAGTTACTAATCCGGAAACTCTTGGGCCTGACCTGTACATCATTAAGAATAATTGACCTCAAATGCATGAGTGTTTCTTGTCCTGGAATATGAACATGAAAATTAAAAACGGGGACCCTAAGGTCCCCGTGCTTTGCCGAACTGTTTTATTCTGATGCCAGCTAATTATTTACGAGGACGACTACCACCGACTAAATCTGCGGCCGGATTGGTCGGTGTTCTCAGGGTTTTAAGAAAAGT
>Ga0114931_10003061_pt1 | contig 21249 bp, 16 predicted proteins | sample 2SBtaG_FD_89579 | JGI IMG/M metagenome (GOLD analysis project Ga0114931, IMG submission 89579) | Deep subsurface microbial communities from Kolumbo volcano to uncover new lineages of life (NeLLi) - 2SBTROV14_V59a metaG | ecosystem: Environmental > Aquatic > Marine > Volcanic | place: Kolumbo...
CATATCTATTTCCTCCTCAAAGTCGGCGTTATCGTTTTCATCCTGATGTGGTTCCGCGGTACACTACCCCGCTTCCGCATTGACCAACTGCTTGATTTCGGCTGGAAATTTATGACGCCGGTGGCACTGCTGAACCTGCTGGTAACCGCCTTTGTGGTAAAACTGTTCCAACCGGCCGTAACGGGGATGGTATACACCATTCCTGCCGGTCCGCTGGCGCAATTTGGCGGGATGGGGCAAACCGTCGCGCTATTGATAGCCAGTTTGGTGGTTGCATTCATTGCTTCGGTTGGCGTGCGCGCATTCGCTCTACGCAGTCGCGCCGCCGGGCTTCGTTCTATCGCTGCGGTAGAAAATTAGTCAAAAAGGTAGATGTTTATGGCTGAACAAATTATCTTCTTCATTTTTACCCTCATCGTTTTGGGCGGTGGCCTTGGTATCGTATTCACCAAAAATTTGTATTACAGCGCCCTGTTTCTCAGCTTGACACTCAGCGGTATGGCAGGATATTTTGTACTGTTGAATGCGGGTTTTCTGGCGGCAGTGCAAGTCGTGGTGTACGTCGGCGCAATTGCCATCCTCATCTTGTTTGCCATTATGCTTTCACGGCGAATGATGACCAGCACCGAACCTCAATCCAACCGGCAGACTTGGTTGGCGGCAATCGTATCGCCGCTGCTATTTATCGCGCTGCTGGTGCTGGTGTTGCAGATAAACTGGCCTGTCAGCACGGCTGCCCCCGCGAGCGATTATCTGTTACTGCTGGGGATGAATTTTTTAGGGAGTTATGTCATCCCATTTGAAGTTGTCTCGGTGTTGCTGTTGGTAGCGCTGGTTGGGGCTATCGTTTTGGCACGCGACACAAGTACCGATACAGGGAGGGAAGGATAATGACCGCAATACCTCTTTCGTGGTGGGTTACCGTGGCAACCGCGCTGTTCGTCATCGGGTTATACGCCACCCTTACGCGCAAAAACGCCATCGCCGTGTTAATCGGGTTAGAATTAATGTTAAATTCGGCGAATATCAATTTTGTGGCGTTCAATCGGTACACCACCCCTAATCAAGTTGGCGGGCAGATTTTTGCCGTGTTTGTTATTGCCATCGCCGCCGCCGAAGCTGCCGTGGCACTGGCAATTATCATCGCCACGTATCGCCGCCGCACAACGGTGGATGTTGAAGACATAGATTCAATGAAGTTCTAAGGAACGGACGAGGTAATTCTATGGAACAATTATTTTCACTCACGCCCCTCATTCCGGTATTTCCACTGCTGGCATTTGCATTGATAGTGCTGTGGGCAAACAAAAACAATCGTCTCAGCGCAGGGCTAGCCATTGCCGGTATCGCTATTTCGGCGGTTATTTCGTGGGTCGTCATTTTTGCCACACTTGCAAGCGGACATCATGTGCAAGTTGAGGGCTGGTCGCTGCCGGTACCGTGGCTGCCCACCGGCACAACCGTGTTCAACATCGGTTTTGCGGTAGACGGGTTTACCGCAGCGATGCTGTTCATGGTTCCGCTTGTCTCAACCCTCATCTTTATTTACGCCTCGGAATATATGGAAGGCGATTCGCGGTATGCCCGCTTCTTCGCCTATGTTTCGTTGTTCGTTTTCGGGATGCTCACGCTGGTTGTTGCCGACAACCTGCTGCTACTGTTCATCTCGTGGGAAATTATGGGGTTGTGTTCATACTTGCTCATCGGTTTTTGGTTTGAAAAAGACAGCGCCAAAAAAGCCGGTTTAAAAGCATTTTTAACCACCCGCATCGGCGATGTGCTGCTTTTTGCCGGTATGCTCTTCCTTTACAGTAAAACCGGCACCCTCACCTTCCGCGAAATTTTTGAACCGGCTGTGCTGCACCAATTGGCAACAACGACCATTTGGGGGCAACCGGCCGCCGTCGTCATCTCGCTGCTGGTTTTCGGCGGCGCAGTGGGCAAAAGTGCGCAATTCCCCCTGCACGTGTGGCTGCCCGACGCTATGGAAGGTCCCACGCCCGTTTCGGCGATGATTCACGCAGCAACAATGGTTTCTGCCGGTGTGTATCTGGTGGCGCGCATGCTGCCTCTTTTCGCCGTGGTGCCCGTTGCCGCATTGCAGTGGGTTGCAATCATCGGTTCCATCACCGCCTTTTTCGCGGCGACCATCGGACTGGCACAAAACGACATCAAACGGGTACTTGCCTATTCCACCATCAGCCAGCTGGGGTATATGATGATTGGCTTGGGTTTGGGTGGTTTTTTGGCAGGGATTTTCCACCTGTTAACCCACTCGTTCTTTAAAGCCCTCCTCTTCCTCGGTTCCGGCTCGGTTATCCACGCTATGGAACACGGCGCGCACCACGTTGGCGACCATCACACCGACCCACAGGATATGATGAATATGGGCGGGCTAGCGCAAAGGATGAAAAAGACCTATATCGCTTATATGGCAGGTACGCTGGCACTCGCCGGTATCGTCCCCTTCGCCGGATTTTTCAGTAAAGATGAAATTTTGGCGGATGCATGGCATCAAGCCGGCGGCTTCAACTTTGGCAGTGTCGCTTTTTGGGCATGGCTTGCCGGAACGCTGGGCGCGTTTGTTACAGCGCTGTATATGGGGCGGCAAATCGGGCTGGTATTTTTGGGTAAACCGCGCACCGGGCTTTCGGAACACGCGGTTGAACCCGGCAAACGGATGACCTACCCGCTGTTGGTACTCGGTTTCTTCGCGCTGGTGCTTGGTTTTGCCAATGTGCCAGAAAATGTCCCCCTGATTGGTAACGGCTGGCTGCACCATTTTGCCGGTATGGTACACGAAAGCGCCGGCGTGCTCGATTTGGAAGCATTGCCGCTTAACTGGGGTTTGGCAGGCTTGGCAACTGTTATCGCGCTGACCGGCTTTTTCGGCGGGATTGCGCTGTATCGCGGGCATCAAGCCGGGCAAGAAGACCCGATGGTCAAAATTTTGGGTCGCCCATTGTTTACCCTGCTCAAAAACAAATACTATGTGGATGAATTCTATTTTGCAGTCATCATCAATCCGGTGATAAAACTCGCCGACCTCGCCGCCAAATTCGATTACGACTGGGTCATCAACCCCATCGTCAATTTTGTGGGCAATACCGGGCGCTGGATCAGCGACATCAGTGCCGAATTTGACCGGGTGGTGGTTGATGGGCTGGGAGTGCTCGGCACGGCGCGTTTCTTCCGCTGGATGGGGAAAGAACTGCGCTACACGCAAACCGGGCAGGCACAGAACTACTTGCTGGTTATCGCATTGGTATCACTATCGCTCGTTGGCGTTTATCTTTTTGGAATTGGATTTTAACGGGGCGCATTTGCTCCGGTCACTTCACTAACTGTTAAGTTGGGAGGAACCATCATAATGAACATACCGTTCGTACTCACCTTAATTCTGCTGTTTCCGCTGTTGGGAGGCATCGCCATTCTGTTCATCCCCGGTGAAAACGAAAAAGGCATTAAAAATTTGGCAGTTATCACCAGCCTTTTTCCGCTGCTCTTCTCCATCCTAATTTGGTTTGGATACGATTTCAGTCAGGGTGGCTACCAATTTGTAGAAAAATACTCGTGGATACCCAGCCTCGGCATCGAATATTATCTCGGTGTTGACGGGTTGAGCATCCCGCTGGTATTTTTAAGCGCGCTGCTCAGCACCTTGGGGTTGTGGTACAGCGCCGGTGTCATCAAATACCGCGTCAAAGAGTTTTTCGTGCTTTTCCTACTGCTCGAAGCCTCGCTAACGGGCGTTTTTCTGGCACTGGATATGGTACTCTTCTACTTCTTCTGGGAAATCGAACTGGTGCCGATGTTCCTGCTGATTGGCATTTGGGGCGCCAAAAAAGACCGCCCGCAATACTCTGCCATCAAGTTTTTCCTCTATACGCTGGTTGGTTCGGTAGCGATGCTCTTGGCGTTTATCGCTATTTACTTGAACACCGGCTCGTGGGATATGACGCAAATTCCGGCAATGTTGAGCTTCTCGCCGTCGCTGGCAACGTTGGTCTTCTGGGCGATTTTCATCGGTTTTGCCATTAAAGTGCCGCTCTTCCCGTTCCACACCTGGCTGCCCGATGCACACACCGCCGCCCCAACTGCCGGGTCGGTCATTTTGGCAGGGGTGCTGTTGAAACTCGGTGGTTACGGTATGATACGCATTCTCATCCCGTTCTTCCCCACCGTTTTCCAGCAATCGGCAATCATCATCGCTACGCTGGGCATCATCAGTATGATTTACGGCGCGCTGGTCAGTATGGCACAATGGGATTTGAAACGGCTCATCGCCTACTCATCGGTTAGCCATATGGGTTACTTTGTGCTGGGGTTGGCTGCCTCGGTGTATTTCGGCGATATGACCAGCCGCGTAATCGCCTTAAATGGCGCAGTGCTGCAAATGTTCAACCACGGTATCATCACCGGTGGGTTATTCTTCTTGGTTGGGGTGGTGTATGAACGAACCCACACCCGCGACTTGACTGCATTCGGCGGGTTGAGCAAACACACCCCGCGATATTACGGCATTATGATGGTCACGGCATTCGCTTCGCTGGGTTTGCCGGGGTTGGCAGGCTTCATCAGCGAATTTCTGATTTTCCGGGGTGCATTCGCCACAATGCCGGTTATGGCTATCATCGGCGTGATTGCCATCGTACTAACCGCAGCATACATCTTGTGGAAAATTATTCAATACGTGTTCTTGGGTGACTTTAATCCCGAAAAATGGAACAAAATTTTCGACGCCCGCCACTGGACTCGCGGCGAAGACATTGCTCCGTTTGAAGTATGGACGATGGTTCCCCTGCTTTTCGGTATGATTTTAATCGGCTTGTACCCGTCAGTCATTCTGAACACCATCAATTTTGCCAGTAACGCTATTTTGAATGCCGCGTTTTAGTTGACACTGACCTACACTCCTTAGGCAGGAGGTTTACATTGAACACATTTATGCTATTGTTACCCGAAACACTTTTACTTGTGTTCGCCTTTCTGGTTTTCGCGCTGGATATGATTTGGAAGACCCGCGAAGGAAACCAAGCGAACACACTGGCGGTCATCGCTTTGATTGGCGCATTGAGTGCTTTTGTTGCCACCGTTTTTGTGTGGACACAGGCAAATAGCGGCGCGGTGCAACTGGCGGTCATCGCCACCGACCCCGACGGGCAAGTACCAATGTTGGCGATGGACGGTTTTGCCATGTTCTTTAAACTATACGCCACGCTCACCGTCGCACTGGTTGGGTTGCTCGCCACCGATTATGTCCGCCAAAAAATACAATTCCCCGGCGAATTTTACGCACTGATGCTTTTGGCGGGGTTATCACTGATGCTGGTTGCCAGTTCTACCAACCTGGTGATGATTTTCCTCGCGTTTGAATTTTTGTCCATCACCAGTTATCTGCTGACAGGTTATATGCGCGACAACGAATTTTCAATCGAAGCCGCACTGAAATATTTTCTTTATGGCTCGGTAGCCAGCGCAGTGATGCTTTTTGGCTTTTCGCTGATTTACGGTGCAACCGGCTCACTCGATTTGCACGGCATCGCCGAAGCGTTCGTCACCGCCGACCCGACCATCACCCACGTGTTGGCCATCCCTGCACTGGTGCTGATTATTGTGGGGCTGGGCTTTAAAATCGCGCTCGTTCCCTTCCATCAATGGTCGCCGGAAGCCTATCAGGGCGCACCCACCCCTGTGACCGCATTTTTATCAGTGGGGCCGAAAGCCTCCGGTTTTGCGCTGATGGTGCGCGTGCTAACCGTTGCCTTCCCGGCATTTGCTACTGTTGCCAGTACCAACTGGGTGCTTCTGCTCATGGGTATCTCCATTTTAACGATGACTTTCGGCAATGTTGTGGCGATGTGGCAAAAAGATATCAAACGCCTGTTTGCATACTCCAGTATCGCGCAGGTGGGCTATATGCTCATCGGTGTGATAGCCATTGCGCCGCAGTATATTGGCGGCAGCGGCACTGTCACCGGCTGGGCGCAGGGTTTAAACGGCTTGTTACTCTTCCTGTTTGGCTATCTATTCACCAACCTCGGCGCATTTGCCATCATCTTGGCGGTAGAAAACAAAACCGGTTCTACCGATTTGGACGCTTACGACGGGTTGATAAAACGCTCGCCGTATTTGGCTAGCGCATTTGTGATATTCCTGCTGTCACTCATCGGCATTCCGCCCACGGCCGGGTTTATGGGCAAATTGCTCGTTTTCGGCGCGGCAGTTGAACAGCAAATGTATGTGCTGGCAGCCATTGGCGTGTTTAACAGCGTCATCTCGCTATATTATTATTTCGGTATTGCCCGGAAAATGTTCTTCAGCCCCGCGCCCGACGATACCCCCATCACTGTCAGCGGCTCGCTGGGCACGGTGGTGGCAGTATCGATGGTGTTGGTGCTTGCCATTGCCATTTTTGCACAGCCATTCCTCAATTTGGTGAATAGCTCCACCCAAATACTGGCTTCAACCTTCTAGCATAATACCAATCAAAATAACAATTATCCAATTTTAGGGGCATATCGAACCAGTGGGGGCACAGTAATGTGCCCCCATTTTCATTGCATCTGCGGAACGTGTATAATGAACCCAACACAATTCAGAGGAGATTTTTATGGAGCAAGCCGTTTTTAACGTTTTAAGTGAACTAGAGATACGCGATGAACGCGAGCGAATGCAGAACCTGCCCGTCGAACAACGAATTCTGGCGCTGAATCCCGACGCGGCAAAGTTGCTTTACATCACCGCGTTAAGCGCCAATGCCAAAAATATCGTCGAAGTGGGAACCAACCGCGGGTATTCTACCCTTTGGCTGGCACTGGTCGCCCGCAAAACCGGCGGAAAAGTAACCACGTGCGAGATTGACCCTGCCAAAGCCGCCGAAGCGCAATCGTATTTTGAAAAAGCCGGTTTAGCCGACTATATCGAGGTATGGGTCGGCGATGCCCGCGAAACACTGCGAAAATTCGATACCACCGTAGATTTGCTGTTCATCGATGCAGTGAAAGGGCAATACGAAACTTATTTCGATGTGATGTACAAACGGCTGCGTGTCGGCAGTTTAATTATCGCCGATAATGCCATATCGCACGGCGACGCGCTGTTGGATTACATCATGTATGTGCAAAACCATCCCAATTTAGAAAGCGTAACCGTTCCGGTGGGCAGTGGTTTGGAAATCACCATCAAAGCCCGCGATTAACGAATGGCAATCGAGGCTATCATTGCCGTTTTTTTGGACGGGGTTGGGCTGGGAGACAACGACATCACCCGCAACCCGTTTGCCGCACCAAACGGCACACCATTTTTAACAGCATCGCTCGGCGGCAATTACCTGCTCCGTGACACGGCAGGCATCTCCACCGACCACGCTACGCTGGTCGGGCTGGATGCCACATTGGGCGTTGAGGGGCTGCCACAGTCGGGAACGGGGCAAACCACCATTCTAACAGGCAAAAATGCAGCAGCCCACCTTGGCCGGCACGATGGCCCCTACCCCAATGCCGCACTGAAATCGCTGCTCGCCACAGAAAGCATTTTCCGGAAATTGCAATTTGCCGGAAAACCGGTGGCATTTGCCAATGCCTATCCGAATCGTTTTTTGAACCGGCTGACACGCGGCACTGAACGGTTGAGCGCCAACACGCGCGCTGCACTATCGGCGGAATTGAAACTGCGAAATGGCGATGACCTGCGGAACGGCACAGCCGTTTCTGCCCTGCTGACCAATCGCTATTGGCGCGAATGGGGCTATGATGTGCCGCTGCTGGATGGTTCGGCAGCAGGTGTACAACTGGCACGTTTGAGCCACAATTTCTCGCTGACATTTTTTGAGGTATGGCACACCGATGTGGTGGGACACAAACAAAATGCAGCAGATGCCGCCGCACTCATTTCGTTGTTGGATGATTTTTTCGCGGGAATTGTCGGAGCGGTAGATTTGCGGCGCACGCTGGTGTTGGTAATCAGCGACCACGGCAATTTGGAAGACCTGTCAACCCGAAAACACACCGTTGCACCGGCGCTCTGTTTGGCAATGGGTGCGGGGCACGAGCAAATTTTGTCTCTGCGCTCTTTGGTTGATATTGCGCCATTTGTGTTGGCACAGTTAGGCTAATTTATGGCAGATACGCCCGCAGCATCGTGGTATCTTCTGCCGCGGTGATGGAAAACTTGCCCTGTGCCGCCGGAATCAGGCAAAAGCGAATGGTTGGCAGGGCAACCGTGTCGCCATCCGGGGTGGATAACTCGCTCGCGCCGGAAACCGTTCCCCATATTTCCATTGTGGAACCGTCTGTTGTGCCGTGATAGACTGCTCCCGCAGTCAGCGACACCTTCTCTACCACAAAATAACGGCAACGGCTGATTTCGGCGCGGGTGATGTCCGCTGTCTGCGAAACAACTTTCGGCACGACCGCAGCCGGTTCAACCTGATTGAAGTTGATAACTTCCATCGCCCGGCGAATGTGCAGCGGGCGCGGTTTCCCGTCTGCACCAACCCGTCCCCAGTCATATACCCGATAGGTGACATCTGAATTTTGCTGAATTTCTGCCACCACTGTTCCTTTCAGCAGCGCGTGTACCGACCCTGCCGCCACAAAAATGGCATCACCCGCTTTAACGGGCAGATAGTGCAGTTGTGTTTCCAGGGTGTTGGTTTCAATAGCTCGCCGGAAACCTTCGGGCGTAACATTCTTTTTCACGCCAAAAATTATTTGGGCATCCGGTTCGGCGTGCAGCACATACCACATTTCGGTTTTGCCCAACTCGCCGTTTTCGTGCGCCAGCGCATATTCATCGTTCGGATGAACCTGCACCGACAAATTGCGGTTGGCATCGAGCAATTTTACCAGCAGCGGGAATTTGTGGCGTTCCAGCGCCCATTGAGCGCGTGTGCCCACCAATTTTTCACCCAGCGCGGCTAACACTTTTGGCAGTGACTGCCCCTGCCACATACCACGGTCAACCACGGTGGCAGCAGTGGGGTGTCCGGAAATTTCCCAACTTTCGGCGATGATACCCGGGGGTAAAATGCGGTGGTATAGTTTTTCCAAATTTCGCCCGCCCCAAATATAATCACGCAATTGGGGGGTAAAGGTTAGGGGATAAATGGGGTTCATAGTTTCACATCTCGTATTTCGGCAAATGACAAATTACATCCATCGTGTTATAATTTAGCCCATTGATTTGAAAGAGGCAATTTGCCCATGTACATTCGGCAGGAGAAAAAGAAGAAAACATCGGTCGTGCGCGTTTTTATTTTAACCGTGCTGATTCTGCTGGGGCTGTGGTTCATTCGTGTGCAACCGGATTGGGCGCGCCCGTTTGTGCCATCGCCCACACCGACCCTCCCCGCCCAATACTATATCACCGAAGGCGATATTCAATTTGCCGACGGCAACCTGCACGGCGCTATCAACAGTTATGAGCAAGCCATCTTAATGGAACCTGAAAACGACGTGCCGTATATCCGCCAATCGAAAATGCTGGTTTTCACGGGGGATACCGCCAAAGCGCTGCTGCGTGCCGAGCAAGCGGTGCTGCTGAATGCCGACAGCGCGGAAAATCTCGCCGAGTATTGTGAGGCGCTTGACTGGGAAGGCGACTACAGTAAAGCCTTCGATGCCTGCGAGTGCGCCATTGAACTTGACCCGAATAACGCGCTGGGATACGCCTATCTTTCGGAGGTGTATGCCGACCAAGCCGACTGGGTTCCGGCCCGCACAACGGCACAAAAAGCGCTGGAAATCGATTTTCAAAGCCCGGAGGCGCATCGTAATATGGGATATGCGCTAGAAGTGCAGGGACGCTATCGGGAAGCTGTGGAATTTTACGAAAATGCCATCAAACTGCGCCCCAAACTTGCACCCTATTATATGGCGGCGGGCAGAAATTATTATTGGCTGGGGCAGTTCGATGATGCCGCTGACCGTTTTGGGGAGGCGATAAAATTGATGCACACCAGCCCCGCGGGATATGACCAGTTGGGCTGGACGTTTCACGCCAATGGACAGGATACCCGCGCCATTGATGCACTGGAGCAAGCCATCAGCGTGGATGCCACCTATGCCCGCGCGTGGGGGCGATTGGGAGCGATTTACTATTTGCGGCAAAATTACGAAGAGGCGCTGAAAATTTTGCCCACCGCTATCACCCTGGCAGAAAATGAGTATCTGCGAAAAGCCCGTCGCATCGAGATTTTGACACAGGTGGAAACCCCATCGGGAATGGAAAGTGTGCCGGTGATACGCGGTCGTTTTGACCACGGCATAAATGACGCCGCCGACACACTCACCGCACAATTATTGCCCGTGCAGTGGTCGCAAGAAACGCCGCCCCTCGAGACAGCGGGCACTTGCGGTGCGCTCATCGCGCGCAATATCTCCGAACAAAAAACCTTGACCAGCCCGACGGAAGATATCAGTTTCAGCCTGCCATTTTCCGGCACAACCGGCACGGCTACCCTCAATTTAGCCTCCGGCGACCTGACCATCGAAATGGAAAACTTGCCCCGTCCCGAAGGCGTGCCGTACAGCGTGCAGATGGTTTTTCAACCGGAAAAAGTTGAAGGTGTGGGTTATATCCAGCCGAAAATCAACGGGCAAGCCAAAGAGACATTCAGTATAACCGAAAAAACCACCGCACCGGTAGAATATTACTACGAGCTGGGGCTGTCTTACGCCTACCTGCGCCCGCCGCAATGCGACCAAGCCGTACCGTGGCTATTGAAGGCGCTGGATAAAGACCCGGCATATTACAATCCCGCGTGGGCAGGTTTAAAAATATGCCCCAGCGACCAATCGCCGCCCACCCCCCTGCCGACATTCACCCCCACGCCCACAGCACCCCAATAATTTTACATTCGGCACGATTGTGCTATCATCCGGCAAGACTATGCCGAGTATGCAACCATGACCGACCAAACAACTTTCATCTGCCAAAACTGTGAAACTGAATTCCCCGCCGATGCAGCCGCCTGCCCCAATTGCGGCGAACCGAATCCCAACCTGATAGAAATTCCCGATGACGATGCCGAACTGGATACCCTGCTCACCGAAACATTGGCTCATCGCCCGTGGTGGCGCAGCCGATTGGGGTGCGTTTCTACCCTGTTGGTATTTTTCATCATAATCGGTAGTGTGGCATTGGGGGTGTACGACGGGCTGAAAGAACGAACCACCCTGCGCGAACAACAGGTCACGCAACTCTACCAACAAGCGGAAAACTACGCCAACAACCAGCAAACCGAGTTGGCTATCGCCGAATTGAACCAACTTCTCACGCTCGACCCGGCGCATCCGCAGGCACGCGAATTACTGGCACAACTGCAATCGCAGCCGACTGCCACCCCGCCCCCTGTTTCGGAACCGCGCCAAAACAAAGCCGCAGATTTGTTTGAGCAGGCAAAAGCACTGACACTGCAGGGCGATTGGCAGCAAGCAATTGAAACGCTCAAACAGGTGCGCGACATCAATCCCACATTTATGCCCGGCGAGGTTTCTGCCGCACTGTATAACGCCAATTTCGAGCTTGGGCTGCGGCTGGAAACCGAAGGCGATTTGCAGGGGGCGCTGCACGCTTTTGATGAAGCGCTGATTGAGCGTCCCAATGACCCCGCCGTCACTGCCGAGTGGGAAAAAGTGTCGCTGTACCTGTCGCTGAACAACGCCGACCCCACCGATTTTGAAAATACGCTGGTGGTGCTGAACCGGCTGTATGCCATCGACCCGAATTTTGCCGATGTGTCTGACCGGTTATTCAGCACCTATCGCAATTACGGCGACGCGCTGGCAACCAAAAACGAATGGTGTCTGGCGCAAGCGCGATATGAATCGGCGTTGGCACTGCGCAACGATACCGAGCTGGAAACACTGGCAAAAGATGCTGCTTTCCGCTGTAAAAACAGCGAGCGCGCCAAACAATCGACCGTCACCCCCACGGCAGCCGTTTCCGGAGCAGCAACCGTTTCCGCCACCGCCGCTATCAGCCAAACCAACCAACCTGCCGTGTCCGGCAGTGGTTCAATCTACTTTTCGCGTTTTAACCCGGCTGATAACCTGTGGGAAATCATATCCTACAACTTGAATACCGGCGCGGAAAAAGTGGTGCTGGCAAATGGAACCCAACCCGCGGTAAACGGGCAAACGCTGGTGTACCACAGTTTGGTCAACACCAGCGAAGGGTTGCACAGTTATAACCTGTCTACCGGCGCAGATGTGCGGGTAACCAAATTCGCCGAGGATGTTTTGCCGCGCTGGGGAAACGATACGCTGGAATTTGTCTTCGCATCGCAACGTTCCGGTGACCGCCGCTGGCGTATGTACACCACCTTTGCCGATGGAAAAAGTGATGCGCAAGCGCGCGGCGAAGGGCGCACGCCCGCCTTCACGCCCGACAACAACGCCATCATTTATCAGGGAACAGACCCACAGGGCAACGAACCGGGCTTGTACCGAATGCCGATTGGCGGCGGTGCGGCGGTACGGCTCACCACCGATGGCAGCGACCGCAGCCCGGCGGTTTCGCCCACGGGGAATATCGCATTTATGACAACGCGCAACGGCAATTGGGACATTTTTGTGTGGGATGCAGCAACCGAAAAAGCCGCGCCGCTGGTTGCCACCGCCGCTAACGAAGGGCTTCCGGTCTGGTCGCCCGACGGCTCGCAACTGGCATTTGTCGCTGATACGGGCGGCAGTTGGAATATTTACGTGCTCAACACCACCACCGCCGACGCATCGCCGCAAAAAGTAACCGGCTGGGGCACCAAACACCCCGATTGGCTGTCACAGCAAATCAGTTGGGCACCATAGAGCATCTGCCGGAGTTGCAAGCGAAAATTAACAACACATCCATCCCATCTTTCTCGGTGGGTAATGCGGTTTAATCAGGCTTTTTGGTAGTAAACTCATTGGGGTCAAATTTTGAAAAACAAACAGAATGCGCTATAATTTGCCCTGCAATTGCGGGGTGTAGCTCAGCCCGGTTAGAGCGCTGCGTTTGGGACGCAGAGGTCGTTGGTTCGAATCCAATCACCCCGACCAGCACAAATATGCGGGCGTAGTTCAATGGTAGAACATCAGCCTTCCAAGCTGAATATACGGGTTCGATCCCCGTCGCCCGCTCTGCCTATCACAAAGGGCCCTTAGCTCAGCGGTTAGAGCAACCGGCTCATAACCGGTTGGTCGCTGGTTCGAATCCAGCAGGGCCCACAAAAATGCCTTGCGCTATAGCGCAGGGTGTTTTTTATTTTCCAACTTACCTTACTCACCTTACGCAGTTGAGGATTTGACAAAATCAAAATGATGAAAATGTTGGGTAAATTTCGGATTTTACGGGTTTCCCCATCCCCCCTGTATCCCCCCTTCCCAATGGGAAGGGGGGAGTGAGAGAGAGCGAGGGGGACTTTGTCCCCCTCGCTCACCCCTTTTTGTTCCCCCTCCCCCAAAATTGGGGGAGGGGGGAAATCACCATAGTAACCTATCAAATCTTGTCAAGTTTCAAACTGCGTAACATCAGTTACCTTACGCAGTTTCTGCCCTTCGATACACCCTAACGGGTTGATCAGGTTGAAAATGCCGTCAACACATCCTGAGCAGGCTCGATGTCGAACATCTGTGATGTCAGCCAACGGAAAATCGGCGGAGTAATTTGTGTGCAACAGCGGGTCACAATCTTCCAAATGGGGGTCAGAACGTTTCTATCAGCGAAATTTGCGCCGATGGCGGCGTACCCATTCGACCACGCCACAGCCGCGCGAGCGGTTTTTTCGCCACCAACTCCGCCGAGACAATTTCCGGCGCATCGGCGGGCGTCACCCGGCCATACCAGTTGCCCACCGGGTAGCAAATCAAATTCCCCGCAAACCGATGCTGCCCCACATGGCTGCTGGTGTAAAGATCCACCGCATCACGCAGACCGGCGGCCGTTAAAGCCGAATCCAGCGCCGCTTGCACAACCGGTCCCCGCTCGCCGCAGCGACCGTCACGCGAGGCGTGCCCGCACACCAACCATACCGGCTTTTCCAGCGAAACCCATTTCAACGCGCCATCTGTTTCGCCGTGCAGCACCCGCAGAAACGCCGGAATGTCGGCCTCGGTCAGCCCGATGAATTTTTTGTTGGCCGGAAACAGCATCACATCATACCCCCCATCGCTTGAGGGCGCATCGCAAGCGGTGATTTTGGCAAAACCGGGTGCCTCAGCTTTGATAGCTTTGGTCAACGCAGCGATGAACGGGTCTCCGGCTTCAATCTTTGGCGCCCATTGGTGATGCCCAGTGCAAATCACAACGTGCTGGTCGTAAAATTTCACCGTCCCGGGCAACGGTGTTTCCATATCAAGCGGTTCGTGTGTCATAATGAATACCTTTCGCAAATAATTATATCGGCATTATACCTTCGTCAATTTTTACAGCAAATCTTTAAATAATTGGCTGTTTTTCATAATTGTGGTAAAATACGCGCCAATTATAAACTGATTTTGTATTTATTCAATGCATATGTGAGATAGAATACGGATAGTACAGATTACCGAGAGCAATCCGGGGGTTCAGCGATATTTTTCAAAAAATCATTGGAAATCAGTACGGACTGTATCATCTGTGTTCTATTTTACCCTGCACTGAATAGTTATCTGATTTTTTCGTTCAAGGAGACGCATTTTGGACTTGAAACGTGTTGTTTTAATTCATCCCGGTAGAGAAGGTCGTATTTTCGGCAAAGCACCATCGCCATCATACACCCTGATGCGGCTGGCATCGCTGGTGCCGGATGAAATAGAAGTAGAAATTTGGGAAGAAAATTTAGGCCCGCTCGATGCCCGCATTCGCAACGAGTTGGGCCCGACCGATTTGGTGGGTATCACCTCGAAAACGCTGGCCATTGAATCGGCAGAGAAGTTTGCCCGCTTGGCGCACGAAGCGGGGGTAAAAGTTGTTGCCGTCGGCGGGGCACATGCCACCCTGATGCCGGAAGATGTGGCTCGCTGGGCGGATGTGGTCTTCACCGGCGAAGCATATTTCACTTGGCCCCAACTCATTCAAGATTTTATGAATGACACTGTCAAACCCCATTATAATGACACCGAATGGGCAGATTTGGCGGGGGTTGCCCGGCTTACCGACCGCGTGCTGAAAATGGTGGATGAAAATCGGCATTATTGGACGCCGCTGCTGGAAGTGACGCGCGGCTGCCCGCGAAACTGTTCGTTCTGCACCGCCATTCGGGTGAGCGGGCAGAAAATGCGCTTCCGTCCGGTGGAAGAAATTGTGGAAGAGATTGAACGCCGTAAAATAGACCGCTTTTTCCTGACCGACGATAATTTCGGGCTGGCATTTCGACTAGACCCGGAATATATCGAAAAACTATTTTTGGCGCTGGCCAAACTTCCTCTGCGCGGCTGGACAACTCAAGCCGAAATGATGGTCGCCGAATATCCCGATTTACTCGACTTGGCGCGAAAGGCGCATCTCGACAAATTTTTCATCGGCTTTGAATCGGTCAATCCCAAAAACCGCCGAGAATTGGGCGGCAAAAGCAAAGGGCTTACCGAGCAGTACAAGCGCGCCATCACCAGAGTACACGAACACGGCATCGGCGTTGTGGGGCTGTTTGTGTATGGTTTTGATGAAGACACACCCGAAACGATGTGGGAAACGTGGCGGTTCGCCCAAGAAGCAGGACTAGACAGCATGAGCCAAACGATTCTCACCCCGTACCCCGGTACGCCATTCCGCGCCCAACTCATCCGCGAAAACCGGCTCATCCCCAATACCCCGTGGCGGCTGTACGACACGGCACACATCACCTACTACCCGAAGCAGATGTCGGTGGAAGAGTTCACCCGCGAGTATGATAAAATCTGCAAGACCGTATATCATCCGGTTCGGATTGCCCAGCGGGGATTGCGTTCACTGGCACGTGTTTCAAAATACTCCGTATCGATGGTTCCGCGCAAAACGTTCAGCAGTTTCAGCACCGATTTCGGGTATCGCAAAACCTTTGAATGGCGGTATGCTACCTAATAGTTTTTTGCCAAAAATCGCCGTATCCGTTATGATAGCGCATTGAACGCCCGGTGAATGCCGGGCGAAATTTCGCGCCCGTTTGACGACGGCGGCTACTATTTTGGAGGCTCATATCACACACCAAGCACCCCAATCGCCGTATTTGTCGGTGGTCATTCCGGCATATAATGAATCAGTGCGGTTGCCAACCACCCTGAAAAAAGTGGTGGCATATCTGGAAGCTCAGCCCTACCCCGCCGAAGTGCTGGTGGTAGATGATGGCAGCACCGATAACACCGTCGCGCTGGCAAATGAAATTGCCGCCGAGCATCCCATCGTGCGAGTGATTGAGAACGACCATCGCGGCAAAGGGTACACCGTGCGCACCGGCATGCTCGCCGGAGCGGGAAAATTCATCCTCTTTTCCGACGCAGACCTCGCCGTGCCGATTGAAGAAACGGGAAAACTGTTGCCTTATCTGGAAGACGGCTATGATGTGGTTATCGGCTCTCGTGAAGGGCAGGGCGCAAGACGCATCGACGAACCGTGGCATCGGCATTTTATGGGGCGGGTGTTCAATTTTCTCATTCATTTGATTGCCCTGCGCGGCTTTCAAGACACGCAATGCGGCTTCAAAGCCTTTTCTCGCGAAGCCACACACGATTTATTCAATCGCGTGCAGTTGTATGGCGAAAACGCCGCCCGCATCGCCGAAGCCGCTGTAACCGGTTTCGATGTGGAAGTGCTGTTTTTGGCAGTCAAATTAGGCTACAGGGTAAAAGAAGTCCCCGTCACTTGGATTTACGGCGAAGAAACGAAAGTCAATCCGCTGAAAGACTCGTGGCGCAACCTAAAAGACGTAATTGCCGTGCGCTGGAACGACCTCAGCGGAAAATACAGTTAATCACCCATCCGGCTATTTACAAACGCCCAAAACTTGTTATAATAAAAGAGATGAATACGTTGAAATCCTCTGTTAAATTGATGCCTATGGTTATGCCCGGCCGCACAACGGCGGTTTAGGCTGGATGGGTTAAGTTTTTCGCCTTTTGCCAAGCCACAACCGCACGTTTCTGTGCGGCTTTTTATTTTTATCATTCGTAACTCACTATCTGTAACTCGCTATTCCAAAGGAGTATTCATTTATGTCTGAAAACATTCTGGTTTGTACCGCCTGGCCCTATGCCAACGGCGACCAGCATCTGGGGCATGTGGCAGGCAACTTTTTACCCGCCGATATATTCGCCCGCTATCACCGCCTAAAAGGCAATCGAGTATTGATGGTATCCGGTTCGGACGCGCACGGCACGCCCATAACCGTCAAAGCAGATGAAGAAGGTGTTTCGCCGCGAGAAATTTTCGAACGCTACCATCATCGCTTTCTGGAAACTTTTATCGGGCTGGGTATCAGTTACGACTTGTTCACCCACACCGACACCGAAAACCACTATCGGGTATCGCAAGATATTTTTACCGCCGCCCTGAACAATGGTTATATTTACAAAGAAACCCAACAGCAATTTTACTCTGCCGCCCTGAAACGCTTTCTCCCCGACCGCTATATTGAAGGTACGTGCCCCAAATGCGGTTACGAATCGGCGCGGGGCGACCAGTGCGACAATTGCAAAACCCTGCTTGAACCCACCGAACTCATCAACCCGCACGCCAAAATGGATAACTCGCCGCTGGAACTGCGCGAAACGGAACACTTTTTTCTCGATTTGGCGAAACTCAGCGACCAAATTTTGGCATATCTGGAAGACGGGAAAGAGTTTTGGCGACCGAATGTCATCAACTTCAGCAAAAATTACGTGAAAGAAGGGCTGCGGGGACGACCCATCACCCGCGATATCGACTGGGGCATCCCCATTCCGCTGGAAGGGTACGAAAGCAAACGGCTGTATGTCTGGTTCGAAGCCGTTATCGGCTATCTCAGCGCCAGCATCGAATGGTCAGTGAACCACGGCACACCCGATGCCTGGAAAGATTGGTGGTACAACCCCACTGCCAAAACCTACTACTTTATGGGCAAAGACAACATCCCCTTCCACGCCATCATCTGGCCCGGCGAGCTGCTGGCAACCGGACGGAAACTGTATGCCGCCGAAGGTGACGGGCTGATGAACCTGCCATACGATGTGGTTTCAAATGAATATCTGACCATGACCGGCGCGAAAATCAGCACCAGCCGCAACTATGCCATCTGGGCGCCCGATATTTTGGAACGCTTTGACCCCGACCCGGTGCGCTATTACCTGAATGCCATCGCCCTGGAAACCCGAGACAGCGATTTTATGTTCGATGATTTCATCCGGCGCAATAACGATGAACTGGTTGCCACGTGGGGCAATCTGGTCAATCGTATGCTTGGTTTCGCCTTCAAACGGTTCGATGCCACCGTACCCACCCCCGGCGAGCTTGGCGACCTTGACCGCGAAATTTTGGAAACCGTTGCCACCGGATTCGATACGGTGGGCGAGTTGCTCTCTGCTACAAAATTCAAAGCGGCGCAGCAAGCCGCCATGAAATTGGCACAAGCTGCCAACATCTATCTCGACCGGAAAGCACCGTGGAAAACCATTAAAATCGACCGAGAGGCAACTGCCACCACTGTGTTCGTCATTTTGCGGGTGATTGACAGCCTGAAAACCATTTTCGCGCCGTTCCTGCCGTTTACATCCCAAAAAGTACACGAATATTTGGGGTACGATGGACAACTTTTCGGCGACATCGGCACGCAAGCATTTTCAGAACCAAGCCGGTCACACACCGCGCTGGTGTATCATCCCGAAAAGGCAATCGGGGGGTGGCAGCCGAGCAATCTACCCGCCGGGCAAACATTGCGCAAACCCGCACCGTTATTCAAAAAATTCGACCCGGAAGAAACCGAAGCGGTGTTGATGAAACTACTGGAAAGTTAAAAACAAACTTACAGGACTTACGGCATTTCCACCTTTCACCCAATCCAAAGGGGGCACTATGACCACCATAAAAACGCGCAAACGGCTCTCATCCGGCGAAAAAACACTCGATGCAATGCTGGGCGGCGGGTTTGTAGAAGGGAGCGCAGTGCTTGTCAGCGGCGCGCCCGGTGTTGGAAAAACCACACTCGGCTTGCAATTTTTGTGTACCGGTGCAGCCAACGGCGAACCCGGAGTGCTGGTGACGTTCGAAGAATTTCCCGCCACACTCATTCGAGATGCCAAACAGATGGGGTGGGATTTGCAGCAATTGCAGGCAGAAGGCTTGCTGCGGATAATTTTCACGTCGCCGGATGTGTTTTTGAGCAGTTTGCAGGAACCGGATAGCCCACTGGCAGAAACTATCCGCACAATTGCCCCAACCCGCGCCGTTGTTGACAGTGTGACACAATTTACCCGCACCACCGAAGACCCCGCAAAATTACGGGCAATCCACAATTCGCTCATCAATGCGCTGAAACGCGAAGGCATCACCAGCCTGCTGCTGGCAGAAGATGCGCACATCACCCACACCGAAACAGGGACAATTGTTTCACTGCCATACGTGGTTGATTCTGTTTTGTTGATGCGGTACGTGGAAGTAGATAGCTCGATGCGCCGCGCACTGACTATCTTAAAAATGCGCGGCAGCCGCCACGCCAAAGAAATTCGGGGGTACGAAATTGGTGCCGGCGGGCTGAAAATGCAAGAGCCATTTGAAAATATCCGCGGCTTGCTGTCCGGCATCACTCGCCGGATGGGGTGAGAAAACCAAGATTAATTGTGCAGGGGCGACTCGTGAGTCGCCCCTGCGTTTTTACGCTACTTTTGCGGTGAAAGAACAACCAGCCCATCACCGGTATTCAGCAATAATAGCCCGTTCCAAAACTGGAAACTATTGAGCGATTGCAGCGCCGACAGAAATTTCTGCTCCTGCGCCATCACATCTTCAGTACACATCATTTTCGTTGCACCAATCGGCCCCACCGACAGATTGCGCAGTGAATCTTCGGTAAAATCGCCGAAATAGTTGTTGCACCCGCCGGAACCGGAAATCCGCCCGGCGGCGGTATCCACGGTAAAAGTTACTTCTGTATCAGTGAGTACCGGCGTGGGATTCATCGGATTGTCAAAACCGGTCAGTACCCAGGTTGTGCCATCCAACCGTGCCGCCGACACTGTGCCGAGTTCCTCCATCGGCAGTTCGACAAAGCCGCCATCCTGCAATTCAAATTTCTTCACCACTTCCTGCGTGGCACAGCACATCGGGTCATCCGGGCCTTGTGTGACCATATCCACCGCAATCACGCCATCGGTGATGGAGACGGACACCAGTTCGCCACGGTCGCCAAGAAATGCCGTGCCCGCATTCACCGGCACACCGTTTTGATTCAGGATCGCCGCGACATAGGTGAAAACACCACTCCCGCCGGAATTTTCCGCGACGAAAATGGCGGCATCATCCACGCCGTCGCCGTTCAAATCGCCGAACGCATTAAATCCTTCCACAAAATCAACGGTCGGGCGAGCCGCGCCGCCTTCCACAAACGGCTTGCCTTCGTAATGCCCATCCACCAATTGCACCGCCGTATCATAAATGCCTGCAATCTGCGCGTTTTGCAGGGCGGCAATGTCGAATGTGCCGCCCGTTGATACCATTTCGGCGGCGGGGATCCACAATTTTTGTCCCACTTCAATCAGGTCGGGATTGTCAATCACCACAAACGAATCATCTTCGGCGGCTTTGGCGTTGGTCGCATCCACAATTTTATCGAAGGCAAACATATCGCCGTAATATTTCAGCGCCAGTTTGCTGAGCCAGTCATTCGCCTGCACCACATATTCCTGCCCGTCAGAGGTTTGCGCGGGGGGCGCAGCCGATACCGACACGGCCAACATCAGGATGAGCACAACAGCCAAAACTACTTTTTTCATTTGATTATCTCCATTTTATTTTGGGTATTTGTATTTGATGAATTGCGGTTCTCCCAAACCATCTCCATCATACCACAGAGACGTCTATGAATCCCGATTTTGTTCCTGTTAAAAACCGTCAGTTTTCCCACGGATACCCCACGCAATCAGTCCCAACGCGGCAATCACGCCCAAAACCGACAAAAGCACGCCCCACCGAAAACCATCGGGGCGGTAGTGCAGTGTCACCGTGTGCGCCCCCGCCGCCAGCGGCACGCCCAGCAGCACCCCATCGGCGCGGATGAGCGAAACGGGTTGCCCGTCCACTGTGGCGCGCCAACCCGCATCCCAAATTTCGCTGACCACCAGC
>Ga0114931_10003062_pt1 | contig 21249 bp, 24 predicted proteins | sample 2SBtaG_FD_89579 | JGI IMG/M metagenome (GOLD analysis project Ga0114931, IMG submission 89579) | Deep subsurface microbial communities from Kolumbo volcano to uncover new lineages of life (NeLLi) - 2SBTROV14_V59a metaG | ecosystem: Environmental > Aquatic > Marine > Volcanic | place: Kolumbo...
ACCGACGCGATCAGGATCACCGCGGTGTGCAGGCCGGCCGCCGCGATCTCCTCGCACAGCTCGTAGCCCAGCGCCCCGGGCAGCGCGACGTCGACCACCAGCGCCGCCGGCGGCGTCGCGTGCAGAACTAGACGTGCGCTCTCACCGTCGGCCACGCCGATGACCCGGTGTCCCGCCGCGCGCGCGACCGCCACCGCCGAATCGCGCAGCGCGGTCTCGCCGTGGGCGACCAGTACCAGGGCTCCGCTCATGCCTGTGCGCTCTCCATGCCGCGCAGCTGATCCTTTTCGGCGTCGCTGAGGATGGCGTCGAGGTCGAGGACCATCACCACCTCCCCCTCCGACTTGACCACCCCGGCGAAGAAGTGTCGCGCCATTCCCAGGGGTGGCGGCGGTCTGATCTCACTCTCGGCGATCTGCCGGCGGTCGGCGACGTCGTCGACCGCCAGGCCGACGATGCGCCCCTCGAGGCCGACGATCACGTATTTGCTGTGGTCTCCGCCCGGCCCGACGGCACGCGGCTCCATGCCGAAACGACGGCGCAGATCGATGAGCGGCAGGAAGGCGCCGCGCAGCTCGACGATCCCCTCGACGAACGACGGCGCCATGGGCACGCGCGTGATCGGCACCGGCCGGATGATCTCCTTGATGCGCATGATGTCGAGCGCGTACAGGGCGCCGTCGATGACGAAGCAGACCACCTGCACCGACGGCCCGCCCTCGGTGTCGTTGACGGGCTCGGTCATCGCCCTGCCCCCAGCCGGAAGCGCACCACCTGCGACAGCTCGAGCAGCACGATCAGCTCCCCCTCGACGCGTGCCACGCCGGCGACGAAGTCCGATGCCACGCCACCGGGAAGCGGCGCACTCTCGATCTGCGGGTTGTCCACGCGCTCGACCCGGACCACCCGGTCGACCAACAGACCGAACGGCTCGCCGTCCTGGTCGACGATCAGGATGCGGGTCTCGCGCGACGGCGCGACCGGCGGCAGGCCCATCCGCCGCCGCAGATCGAGCACCGGGATCACCAGCCCGCGCAGGGTGATGACGCCGAGCAGGAACGCCGGCACCCGCGGCAACTCGGTGATCTCGCGCATGCGCGAGATCTCGCGCAACTCGGTCATGTCCAGTGCGTAGGTCTCGTCGCCAAGCGCGAACGTCAGCAGCTCGCGGTCGTGGTGGCGGCGCGACCGCCGACCGGTGTAGGCGGCGAGGAAGGTCTCCTCCGTGGCCAGCGCCCGGCGCCCGCTGTCGGCCATCACGCCGCCTCCGCAGAGCCACCGCGACCGAGGGCGGTCTCGACCAGCGAGGGGATGTCCAGGACCAGCACGGTCTTCTGCCCGGCCAGCTCGGTGGCGCCGGCAATACCGGCCAGGCCCGACAGCGCCCGGCCCAGCGGCTTGATGACGATGTCTTGCTGGCCGACCAGCTCGTCGACCACCAGGCCGACGCGGTGCTGGGCGATGCCGACGACGACCACGAACAGGTGATCGTTGCTCAGGTCGTCGAGCTCGGACTGGCCGACCAGCGGCGACGCCACCTGCGGCGGCGCCGCTGGCTCCGCCGGCGGGGTCAGGCCGAAGACGCCGGCGACGCGCACCAGACGCAAGGTCTGCCGGCGCAGCGACACCACCTCGCGGCCCTCGATGGTGCGCACGTCCTCCGGCTCCAGCATCAGGCTCTCGACCACCGCATTGAGCGGGATGGCGTAGGTGCGGCCGGCGACGCGGGTGATGAGGGCGCCGATGATCGCCAGGGTGATGGGCAGGGTGATGGTCACCTGGGTGCCCAGACCGGCGGCCGACGACACGTCGATGATGCCGCTGAGGTTGGCGATGTTGGTCTTGACCACGTCCAGGCCGACGCCCCGGCCGCTGATCTCGGTCGCCTTCTCGCGCGTCGACATGCCGGGCAGGAACAACAGGTTGTGCAGGTCGCGCCGGGTCATCTCGCGCAGCTGCGACTCGTCGATCAGCCCGCGGGACACGGCGGCGCGGGCGACCGCCTGCTCGTCGATGCCGCGACCGTCGTCGGTGACGCTGACCAGCACGCGATTGCCCTGCTGCAGCGCGCGCACGGCGATGGTGCCGATCTCCGGCTTGCCCGCCGCCAGCCGCTCGGACGCGGTCTCGAGCCCGTGGTCGATGGCGTTGCGGATGATGTGCATCAGGGGGTCGGACAGTTCCTCGACGATCAGCTTGTCGAGCTCGGTCTCGGCGCCGCTGATCTCCAGGCGGATCTCCTTGTTGAGGCTGCGCGACAGCTTGCGCACCACTCGCGACAGCTTGTCGAAGACCTGCCGCAGCGGCACCATGCGCACCTCGAGGATACCGTCCTGCAGCTCGGTCAGCCGGCGCTCGAGCGCGCGCACCTCGTAGCGCAGGATCTGGCTCTCCTCGGCCATGCCCTGGTCGATCAGCTGCTCGAGCAGCGCCGCCAGACCGGTGTGCACCAGCGTCAGCTCGCCGACCGCGGTCATCAGGGCGTCGAGCTTGCGGATGTCGACGCGCACCGACTGGCTGACCGAGCGCAGGCTGGCCATCACCTCGTTGGCGGCGTCGGCGACCGAGTCGGCCGGCTCGGGCGCGCGGATCGGCGCGGCCGCGGCGGCCGGCATTGACAGCGGCTCGGCCGGCGGCATCGGGATGGGCGCCGACGATTCGCGCCGCGGCACACGTCCCAGGTCGACGTCGATCCCCTCCAGCGCCCGCGCCAGCTCGGACTGTGCCGCGTGCGACGCGACCAGGATGTCCAGCTCGAGGACGTTGGGATCGGACGCCGCCCCCGACGGCAGGTAGGTGATGATCTCGCCGACCGGCTTGACCCGGGCCTTGATCGCCTCGATCCCCTTGTCGATGGCCATCAGGTCGAACACGCCGTGGAGGCGGAAGATGGTCGCGCCGCGGCGGATGCTCTCGCGCAGGCGGTGCTCCTCGTATTCGGTGAGAACGCTGAGCAGGCTGGCTTCGATCTGGTAGCCGCCCAGGCCGTCGTCGGCAGAGGTTTCGCCGCTGGCGGCCGGCTGTGCCTCGGTCGCAGCCTGCAGCCGCGACAGGTAGTGGCTGACCTCGCCGGCATCCAGGTCGCCGCCATCGGCCGCCGCCTTGAGCCCGCGCCCGAACAGCTCGACCGCCTCGAACAGAACGTCCAGCACCGTCGGGCGTGGCTCGGCGCGACCCAGACGGATGGCGTCGAGCAGGCTCTCCAGCCGATGGGCCAGCTCGCTCTGCTGGGTCAGGCCGAACATCCCGCACAGCCCCTTGAGCGAGTGCACGGCGCGGAAGCAGGCGTTGACCCGGTCCGGATCGATGTCGCCGGCAGCGCGCTCGCGGTCGAGCTCGAGCAGGTTGGCGCCCAGGGTCTCGACGATCTCCTGCGCTTCGGAGAGGAACTCGGTGAGCGCCTTGTCGGGACCGGAAGCCATGCGGGGTCAGTCGTTGCGTACCTGGGCGGCGGGCAGGTAACGCCGTACCGCGGCGACCAGCTGGTCGGCGGCGTACGGTTTGACCAGGTACTCGTTGGCGCCCAGCGCCAGCGCCTTGTCGCGATCCCGCTCGCGGCCCTCGGTGGAGATGATGATGAGCGGGGTCTCCTGGTAGCGCTCGTGGGTGCGGGCGAAGCGGATCAGCTCCAGCCCGTTGATGTCGGGCATGTTGATGTCGGTGATCACGAGGTCGAACGCCTCCGTAGGCAGGATGCGGATCGCCTCGAATCCGCTCGCAGCCTGCGTGATCTCGAGGTCGGCAGCATCCTCCAGCGCGGCGGCCGCAAAGGCGCGCGCGGTGGCGGAGTCGTCGACGAGCAGCAGCCGGTGCGGCACCAACTGGCATGTTACCAGGATTCCCGAGTAATCTCAGCGCATGCCCATGGCAGACGCACGCTGGCAGGCATGGCCGCTCCTGGCGGCAACGCTGGCAGCCGGCTGCCCGGCCCCCAAGGGGACTCCGGAGGCTCCGGCCGGACCGCCGGCACCGGAGATGGTCGAGGTGGCGCCGTTCGCCCCGCCGGGAGCGCCCGACCGGACGCTGATCTTGGGCACCGGGGCCGGCGCGCGCTCTTCGGTCGTTCCCCTGGCGACCGAGGCCCACACCGTCGCCGTGGACGGCACGTGGGCCGATCCGTCCGGCACGGGCGGCGGCATCGGCACCGTGCGCCTGACGACCACGCCCCAGGCGGGTGGGCTGCTGCGTGTAGGCGTCTCCTGGAGCTTTGCCTCCACCGACCAGCGCTGGCGGTCGGTGGCCTGGGTCGGAGCGTTCCTCGCCACCTCGGTGCTGAACGTCGACCTGGCCGACTATCGGTTCGACGCCCTCAACACCGGCCGCACCGACCGTGGCGCGGCCAGCGCCCTGGTCGCGGCCGGCTTCCTCGCCGCGTTGACCGGCGCCGACGTCGCAGCTGACGCCACGGTGATTGGGATGGTCAACCCCGACGGCACCATCGGACCGGTCGCCAACCTGGCGCAGCAGGTCGCCGCCGCCAGCAAGGCGGGCAAGAAGCGGATCGGCGTCCCGCCCGGGCAGAAGACCACCGGCACCGTGCCGGTCGCCGATCTCTACGGCGCCTACTCGCTGCTCACGGGCCGGGCCTTGCCGGGGCCGCAACCGGTCGACACCGGTGAGATGGCGCTTCCCGCTGCGGTGACCCACAGCCTCGCCGACCGCTACCGCGCCTGGCGCGGCGAGCTGGGCAAGGAGTGGGCACAACTGGTCACGTTGCGCGCCGCCGGACGACTGCCCGGTGCCATCGCCGCCCTGGCCAGCACGGCCGACGCCCGCGGCCGCGATGCAGAGAAGCGCCTGCGCGACGGCGCCATCGTCACCGCCTACGCGCGGATCGTCGATGCCGTCACCTACGCGCGCGCGGCCAACGCAGTTGCCAGCGTGCTGTCGCTGGTACAGACGGCCAACCTGGCCGACGCTCGGCAGCGACTGACCACGCTGCAGGCCGCCGCCCCGGACCACGCGCCGATCGAAGCGCTGGGCCGCGCCCAGCTGCGCACCATTGGCGACCACCTGACGGCCATCGCGGCGCTGGCGCAGGCGACCGCGGGCTGGAGCTTCGAGCGCAGCGCCACCGACGGGATGGCGACGGCGCTGGACGCGCTGAGCCACCTCGACGGCAAGACGGCGGACGAGCTGGCCGACCCCGGGCTGCAAGAGGAGCTGATGCGCGGACTGGTGCCGCCACTCCTGGCGCTGGCGCGCGGCACGACCCGCGCCCAGATCGCGGCCGACTTGCTGACGGTCGCGCGCGGACAGTCGGCCGCCCTCTCGGTGCCGCCGCCGGCGGTAAACCAGCTGGCCAGCGCCTACGCTGCCGTCGCCGCCGCCGATCTGGCCGGCGTCGATCCGCAGGCCGACGACCCCGACTACCTGGTCGCCCACATGGCGTTCGAGCTGTGGCGCAAGCCGACCGGCAGCGCCGCCGCGATGCGCGACAGCTGGGGCGCCGCCAGCGCCACCTGGGGTCTGGCGCGGCTGGCAGGCAGCGTCGAGGAGTACACCGCCGCGTCGGTGGTCGTGGCCCGCAACTCCTCGCTGGCGGCACACCTCGACGACGACACCGGCGAGACGGTCGGGGTCGGCAACCCGGTCGCGCTGGCAGCGATGCTGCCCGCCGCCGAGCGTGCCGCGCGGCAGCATGCCCACGCCGCTCGCGTCGCCACGGGGACGATTCCGCTGGTCGCGCGGCTGCGCTACCAGCACGCGCGCGCGCTGGCGGCGTCGAAGGATGCCGGCGACCGGGTGGCCGCCATCGAGGAGTACTGGGCGTCGTCGGCCTATTCGCAGCTCGCGGTCGACCTGGCGCGCATCAGCGCACCTCCGGCGCCATCACCGTCGGCTGGCTGAGCGGCGGGCGCGATAGCGCAGGAGCTCGGCCATCTCTTTCTGGCCGCCGTGGGTGTCGATGATGGCGATGTCCTCGCCGTAGTCTTCCTTGTCGGCCTCCTCCAGCCACAACTCGAGGGCGCGGCGGGCACCGATGAAGCCGAGGGCGCGGCCGGGAGGCTGCACCGCGTAGGTGTCGAGCTTGGCCCGGCGGAGGACGTCGCGGAACCAGCGCACGTACTGCCGGTAGATATCCTCGTCGAAGCGAGAGCTGTCGCCGAGACCGAAGACCAGGATGCGGCCGAACGACAGCCGGCGCCCGGTGGGAAGCAGCAGCGTCTCCCCGCGCTTGCCGGTCATGCGCCGGCGGCGGATCAGCCGCGACAGCCGGCCGCACAGGCGCCAGTCGGCCAGGCCGGCGGCGCCGCGCAACGGCCGCTCCTCGGCGAAGAACGACAGAACCAGCGCTTTACTACTCGCCTCGTCCCACTTGCCGAGCTCGGTGCCGAGAAAGTGGACCTGCACCGCGTTTACTCCTTGGGCCGCACGCCCTGGGCGATGCGATCGAGGATGCCGTTGACGAACGCCGGGGCCTCGCCGGCGCCGTAGCGCTTGGCCAGCTCGACCGCCTCGTTGATCACGACCTTGGTCGGCACCTCGGGAGAGGCGAGCAGCTCGCCCACCGCCAGGCGCAGGATGTTGCGATCGACCCGGCTCATCCGGTCGATGCGCCAGTTGCGTGACGCGGTCTGGATGACATCGTCGATCTCGGCGCGCCGCCCCTCGGTGCCCTGGACCAGCTCCACGGCGAACGACAGCACCCGCTCGTCGATGTCACCATCGGCCGCCTCGGCACAGGCGTCGACGGCGTTGTCGACAGTCTGCTCCGGGTTGAGGTCCATCGCGTAAAGGACCTGCAGCGCGTACCAGCGCCCCCGGCGTCTGACCCCTGCACCCATTCGTCACCCGTCGATGGCGCGGAACAGCGACGCCATCTCGATCGCCGCCATGGCGGCGTCGAATCCCTTGTTGCCGGCCTTGGTGCCGGCGCGCTCGATCGCCTGTTCGATGGTGTCGGTCGTGAGGACGCCGAAGCTGACCGGCATCGGTGCGGTGTTGGCCAGCTGCGCCAGTCCGCGGGCGACCGCGCCGGCGACGTACTCGAAGTGTGGGGTGCCGCCGCGGATGACGGCGCCGATGCAGATGACCGCGTCGATGCCGCCGCGCTCGACCACCTTGCGCGCCACCTGCGGGATCTCGAACGAGCCCGGGCAGCGGTAGACGGCCACGTTCTCGTCATTCCCGCCGGTACGGCGGATGGCGTCGAGGGCGCCGTCGACCAGCGGGTCGACGATCAGGCTGTTGAAGCGGCCGGCGACGATGGCGAAGCGAATGCCGGAGGCCGAGAGCTGTCCTTCGAAGGTCTTCATCACGGTCTTCCTCGGTAGTGCTCCACTGCTACAGCGACCCCTCTTCGTGCTCGGCGATGCCGCCATCGATGGGCCGCAGCGCCGGGGCGCGGCGAGCCGCCGGCAACGGCACCCGCTCGACGACTTCCATGCCGAAGCCCTCGATGCCGACGATCTTGCGGTCGCTGTTGCTCATGAGGCGAATCTTGCGGCAGCCGAGGTCGGCCAACACCTGCGCGCCCAGGCCGAAATCGCGAAGCGCCTCGCTCTGGGCGCCGGCGGTGCGCGCCGCCGAGCCGCCGGTGGACTCCGGCGACCCGGCCATGATCTGTCGTTCGAACGAGGCGTGCAAGTCGGTGCGCGCCGGGTTGTAGACGTAGAGGAATACCCCCAGCTCGGCCCGGTCGATCGCCTCGAGGGCGGCGCGCAGATCCGGGCGGATGCCGAACGGGTCGCCCACCGGGCACATCGATTGAACCCGGACCAGCACCGCCTGTCCGGCGCGGCTGGCGCCGGCGACGTCGCCGCGGACCAGCGCCAGGTAGTCGGTCTCCTCGACCTCGGTGCCGTAGGAGTAGGCGGTGAACGCCGGGCCCGGGCCCAGGATCGGCGGCCGCACCTGGCCGGCGCCGCGGCGCTGGACGATCCGCTCGCGCTGCAGACGGTAGGCGATCAGGTCGGCGACCGACAGGATCGGAATCGAGTGCACCCGCGAGAACTCCTCGAGGTCGGGCATGCGCGCCATCTCGCCGTCCTCGCGCATGATCTCGCAGATGACCGCGGCCGGCTGCAGGCCGGCCAGGCGGGACAGGTCGACCGAGCCCTCGGTCTGGCCGGTGCGCACCAGCACGCCGCCACGGCGGGCCTTGAGCGGAAAGACGTGACCGGGCGAGACCACGTCGTCGGGCCGCGCCTCCGGGTTGATGGCCGTGCGCACGGTGGTGGCGCGGTCGCGGGCCGAGATGCCGGTGGTGACGCCGTGGCGGGCCTCGATGCTGACGGTGAAGGCGGTGCCCAGACTGGCGCGGTTGTCCTGCACCATCATCGGCAGGCCCAGGCGTTCGATCTGCTTTTCATCCAGCGCCAGGCAGATCAGGCCGCGGCCGTGGGTGGCCATGAAATTGATCGCCTCGGGGCTGACCTTCTCGGCCGCCAGACAGAGGTCGCCCTCGTTCTCGCGGTCCTCGTCATCGACCAGGATGACCATACGGCCGGCGCGAAACTCTTCCAGGGCCAGGGCGACCCGCTCCATCGCGTTGGTTGCGTTGCTCATACTGCGCTCGCTTCCCGATAACCGCCGAGCAGCTTCTCGACGTACTTCCCGATCATGTCGACTTCCAGGTTGACCACGGCGCCCACCTGCTTGCGCGCCAGCGACGTCGCGCTGACCGTGTGCGGGATCAAGGCGACAGCAAAGCTGCGACCATCCACCTTGTTGACCGTCAGGCTGATGCCGTCCACCGCGATCGAGCCCTTCTCGATCACGTAACGCAACAGCTCGGCCGGGGCGCCGATGTCGATCTCCAGGTTGGCACCCAGATCGCGGCGGGCGCGCACCTCGCCGACAGCATCGACGTGACCCGCGACCATGTGGCCGCCGAGGCGGTCGCCGGCGCGCAGCGCGCGCTCGAGGTTGACCGTCGACTGCGCGTGCAACTTGCCCAGCGTCGTCCGCCGCAGGGTCTCGGCGCCGGCCAGCGCGGTGAACTCACGCGCGCCGCGGTCGGTGACCGTCAGGCAGACGCCGTCCACAGCGACCGACTCACCGAGCGACAGCTCGGCGACCGGGATCGCCGCGGGCGCGATCACCAGCACCGCCGCGTCGCTGCGGCGATCGATGCGGGCAATGCGCCCGACGTCTTCCACGAGGCCGGTAAACACTTGGATTCCTTAACTAAGCGTACTCGTTCGCCACTCTAGCACGGCCGCGCCAGGCGGGAGCAGCAAAGCATCAGCGCCGCCGACCGGGACGCCGCGGGCGCAGGGTCAGCGCCAGGTCGTCGCCCAGCCGGCGCGGCTCGCCGATGAAGCGAAATCGCCAGGCGTCGGCCAGCGCCGCCACGCCGCGCCCGCCGATCCACCCCGGACCGCCGCCCACCGCGGTCGGCGCCAGGTAGAGGCGGACCTCGTCGACCAGCCCGGCGTCGAGGAAGCCGCGGTGAACCTCGCCGCCACCCTCGACCAAAAGTGACGCGACCTCTTCGGCTGCCAGTCGCTCGACCAGGGCAGCGAGGTCGACCCGACGCCGGCGACCGAGCCGCCAGACCTCGGCCCCGGCCCGGACCAGCGCCCGCTCGCGGGCGGCCGGCGCCGACGCTGTGGTGGCGATGATGACCCGCGCCTTGGACCGGCTGGCAGCCGGAAGCAACCGCGCCTTGCGCGGCGTGCGCAGCTGCGAATCGAGCACCACGCGCACCGGGTCGCGACCGCGACCGCGCGCGGTCAGTCGCGGATCGTCCGCCAGCACCGTGCCGATGCCGACCAGGATGGCGTCGAGCTCGCCGCGCAGAGCGTGACCGTCGCGCCGGGCGGCGGTGCCGGTGATCCACTGCGACTCGCCGCCGGCCGTCGCCACCCGGCCGTCCAGGGTCGCGGCCGCCTTGAGCACGGTGTACGGCCGGTGCTCGCGCGCCCAGGTGAAGAAGGTGCGGTTGAGCTCGGCGCACTCGTCGCGCAGCACGTTGCGGGTGACCCTCACCCCGCGCCGAGCCAGCCAGGCGGCGCCGCCACCGTGACCGGGAATCGGATCGTTTCCGCCGATGACCAGGCGCGAGATGTCGGCGGCCAGCACCTTGGGCGCACACGGCTCGGTGCGCCGCTTACCGGTGTGCTTGCACGGCTCGAGGTTGACGTACAGGGTGCAGCCGGGGGCGCTGCCGCCGACTGCCGCCATCGCCTCGGCCTCGCCGTGCGGCCCGCCCAGCTTCTTGTGCCAGCCCTCGGCGACCACCTCGCCCGCGGGCGAGACGATCACGCTGCCGACCAAGGGGTTGGGCGACACCCGCCCTGCCCCCTTGCGGGCCAGCTCCAGGCAGCGCGCCATCCAGCGCTCGTCGTCGGCCAACCCTCGCGCCACGGCCTACAGGTCGCCCTCGCGCCGCTTGATCAGCTCGCCGAGCTCGTGGACGAACTCGTCGATGTCGCGAAAGTCGCGGTAGATCGACGCGAAGCGCACGTAGGCAACTTCGTCCAGGGCGCGCAGCCGCGGCAAGACCCGCTCGCCCACGTCGCGTGACTTGATCTCGGTGACGCCCAGCTCGCCGACTTCGCGCTCGACCTCGAGCGCCAGCTCCTGGACCTTCTCCATCGCCACCGGCCGCTTCTGCACCGCGTACTTCAGGCCCTTGATGACCTTGTTGCGGTCGAACGGCTCGCGGCGGCCGTCCTTCTTGACCACCTGAGGCAGCGCGTCCTCGATCCGCTCGTAGGTGGTGTAGCGGCGGTCGCACTCGGCGCATTCGCGGCGCCGACGGATCTCGCGCGCGTCCTTCGACTGGCGCGAGTCGATGACCTTGTCCTCGAGCGAGCCGCAGAACGGGCAGCGCATGCCCTACTCCGTGTCGTCTCCGCCGTGACCGTCGCCCGGCCGGTGCTCGAGATTGCCGATCTTCTCGATCCGCCGCTGGTGCCGGCCGCCCTCGAACGAGGTGTCACGGAACACTTTGATCGCCTGCTCGGCGACACCCGAGCCGGTGACTCGGGAGCCGATGGCGATGACGTTGGCGTCGTTGTGCGCCCGCGCCGCCTGCGCGGTGAAGGTGTCGGTCACCACGGCGGCGCGGATTCCGACGACCTTGTTGGCGGCAATCGAGATGCCAATACCGGTGCCACAGACGACCAGCCCGCGCGCCTCGCCGTCGGCGGCGACGACGCGGCGGCCGACCTTGGCGCCGTAGTCGGGATAGTCGACCGACTCGTCGGAATCGGTGCCGATGTCGATGACCTCGTCGCCCATCCCGCGCAGCAGCTTGACCAGGCGCCGTTTGAGCTTGTAGCCCGCGTGGTCCGATCCGGCGTACCACTTCACGGTCAGTCTCCTTTGTAGCGAGCCAGCGCCAGGCTGGCATTGGTACCGCCGAAGCCGTACGAGTTGGACATGGCGATATCGACCCCCAGCTCGCGCGCCTGATTGGGCACGTAGTCGAGGTCGCACTCGGGGTCCGGGGTGTTGTAGTTGATGGTCGGCGGAATGACGCCGCGGTTGAGCACCAGCGCGGTGATCCCGGTCTCAATCCCGCCAGCCGCGCCCAGTGCGTGGCCGGTCATCGACTTGGTCGACGACATCGGCAGCGCCCGCGCGTGATCGCCGAACACCGTCTTGACCGCCGCGGTCTCGTTCTTGTCGTTGAGCTGGGTCGAGGTGCCATGGGCATTGATGTAGCCGACCGCGCTCGGGTCGATCTTGGCGTCGGCCAGCGCCTTGCGCATACACCGGGCCGCCCCGACGCCTCCGGGCGCCGGAGCGGTGATGTGGTGCGCGTCGGAGTTGGCGCCATAGCCGATGACCTCGGCGTAGATGCGCGCGCCGCGCCGCTTGGCGTGCTCCAGCTCCTCGAGCACGACCACGCCGGCGCCCTCGCCGATGACGAAGCCATCGCGCTCCTTGTCGAACGGGCGGCTGGCGTGCATCGGATCGTCGTTGCGCGTGGACAGCGCGCGCATGGCGTTGAACCCGCCGACCCCCAGCACCGAAATGGTCGACTCGGTACCGCCGGCGATCATCCCGTCGCACTCGTTCCAGCGGATCAGCCTGGCGGCCTCACCGATGGCGTGGGAGCCGCTCGAGCAGGCCGACACGTGAGAGAAGTTGGGGCCCCGGGCACCGGTCTGAATCGACAGGTAGCCCGGCGTCATGTTGATGATCAGGTCGGCCACGAAGTAGGGCGAAAAGGCATGGCGAGGGCTCTTGTCGATGGTGCCCTGATAGCCGCGCTCGATGGTGCGAACACCGCCGAGGCCAGAGCCGACGTAGATGCCCCAGCGATCCTCCTCGCCGTCGGGGACCCTGCGGCCCTCGTAGCCCGCGTCGTCCATCGCCATGTAGCCGGCAGCTACCCCGAACTGCAGGAACAGGTCGAGATGCCTGAGCTCCCGCTTCTCGAAGTAACGAGTGCCTACCCAGCCTTTCACCTCGCACGCGAAGTGCGTCTTGTACGCTTCGTGGTCGAAGTGAGTGATTGGGCCGGCGCCGCTCTTGCCGGCGACCAGGCCCGACCACGTCGACTCGAGATCGTTCCCGAGCGGCGTGACCATGCCTATTCCGGTGATGACGACGCGACGCATGAACAACCTCTAGTTCGTGTGGGTCTTGATGTAGTCGATCGCGTCCTTGACGGTGCGGATCTTCTCAGTGTCCTCGTCCGGGATCTCGAGATCGAACTCCTGCTCGAGCGCGAGCACCAGCTCCACCACCGCCAGCGAATCGGCCTTGAGGTCGTCGACGAACGCGGCCGCGGGAGCGAGCTGCTCCGTCGAAACCTCGAGCTGCTCACAGATCAGCTCCTTGACTCTGCTTTCAATCTCTTCAGGGGTCATTCCAGTAACTCCGTTTTGGGAAAGTGTCGTTGGGAGGCTGCGTACCTTACATCAACAGACCGGGCGATTTACATCAGCATCCCGCCGTTCACGCGCATCACCTGACCGGTGATGTAACCCCCTTCAGGGCCGGCGAGAAAAGCAATGATATTGCCGATATCCGAGGGCTGACCGATTCGTCCGAGGGGGATCTGCGCGAGCAGCTCGGCCTTCTTGTCCTCGGGAAGCTCGGAAGCGGTCATGTCGGTCTCGATGTACCCGGGAGCGATCGCGTTGACCGTGACGCCCCGCGGCGCCAGCTCCCGCGCCATTGCCTTGGTCAGGCCGATCAGACCCGCCTTGGTCGCCGCGTAGGCCGCCTGCCCGGCGTTGCCCATCTCGCCGACCACCGACGACAGATTGATGATCCGACCCTTGTCGCGGGCCTTGAGCAAGAAGCCCGACGCCGCCCGAGAGCAGTAGAACGCCCCGGACAGGTTGACGTCCATCGACTGGTGCCAGGCCTCGTCCTTGAAACGCATCAGCAGGCCGTTGATGGCGATGCCGGCGTTGTTCACCAGGATGTGCAGGCCGCCGTGCTCCTTGCCCAGCGCCTTGATCTTGGCGTCGACCGCGGGCCTGTCGGCCACGTCGAAGCCGGCGACCGCCGCCTTGCCGCCGGCCTTCTCGACTTCTTCGGCGACCTCGCGGGCGGCGTCTTCGCGCGAACGATAGTTGATGATCACCGTCGCCCCGCGGGACGCCAGCGCGATGCACGCCGAGCGGCCGATGCCGCGGGAGCCCCCCGTCACCAGGGCGACGCAACCGTCCAGTGCCTTGTCCTCGTAGCCCATCGTCATGCCTCCCAGCCGCCAACGCCCGGCTCGCGAGCCAAGGTTCGCCGCCCCCGGTCAGCGAGGGCGGACAAGCGTTGGCTCCGTTCCCGGCGTTTGCGCTTGCTCTCTACCATTGTCGTCGTCTCACGACGGCGCATTTTCAACGCGCCATCGTGAGGCCCTTGACCTCGTGGGGCTCGCCCACGGTGGTCACGTCGATCTCCTTGGCCACGCGCTTGACCAGCCCGCGCAGCACCGAGCCGGAGCCCAGCTCCAGCGCCCGGGTCACGCCCATGTCGGCGAGCGCGCGCACGCTCTCCTCCCAGCGCACCGGCGAGGTCACCTGCTCGACCAGCAGCTCTTTGACCTTTCCCCTGTCGCTGTTGGCCTCGGCGGTGACGTTGGCCACCACCGGCACCTTCAGCGGCCCGACCTCGATCGCGGCCAGCGCCTCCTGCAGCTGCTTGGCGGCCGGCGCTATCAGGGCGCAATGGAACGGCGCGCTGACCTGGAGGACGACGGCCCGCCTGGCCCCCTTCTCCTTGGCCAGTCCCACCGCCCGCTGCACCGCCTCGGCGTGACCGGAGATGACGATCTGCCCCGCGCCGTTCATGTTGGCCGGCGAAACCACCTGGCCTTCGGCCACCTCCTCGCACAACGCGCGCACGGCGCCGGCGTCGAGGCCCATCAGCGCGGCCATGCCGCCCTGCCCCTCGGGCACCGCCGCCTGCATCGCCTTGCCGCGCAGCTGGACCAGCTTGACCGCGTCGCTGAAGCGCAGCGCGCCGGCGGCGACCAGCGCGCTCCACTCGCCCAGCGAGTGACCGGCAGCGATGTCGAAGGTGAGCCCCTTCTCCGCCTCCAGTGCGCGCAGCACCGCGATCGAGTTGGTCAGGATCGCCGGCTGAGTGTTCTCGGTGCGGGTCAGCTCCGCTTCCGGCCCGTCGGTGCAGATCTTCGAGATGGCGTAGCCGAGGGCGTCGTCGGCCTCCTCGAACACCCGCTTGGCGGCGGAAAACTCCAGCGCCAGGTCGCGGCCCATGCCGACCCGCTGGGAGCCCTGTCCGGGAAACAAGAGTGCAGTCTTCACGGTTTTCTCCTTACCAGCGCACGACCACGCCGCCCCAGGTGAGGCCGGAGCCGAGGCCGCAGTGCACGATGGTCGTACCTTCGCGAACGCGACCGTCGCGCACGCACTCGTCGAGCGCGATCGGGATCGATGCCGACGAGGTGTTGCCGAAGCGGTCGAGGTTGACGATGAACTTGTCCTCGGGGATGCGCATGCGCCGGGCGACGGCGTCGATGATGCGCAGGTTGGCCTGGTGGGGGATGACCAGATCGATGTCGGCGGCGGTCAGCCCGGCCTTGTCCAGCGCGTGCTGGCTGGCGCTCGCGAGGTTGCGCACCGCGTGGCTGAAGATGACCCGGCCGTTCATTCGCAGGTAGTGGCGCCGCGCCTCGACGCTGGCGTGAGTCGGCGGCTCGGCGGTGCCACCGCCGGGGATGCCCAGCTCGTGGGCCAGCGATCCGTCGGCGTCGAGGTGACTGGACAGGATGCCGCGAGCCTCCGGGCTCGTCGGAGGCACCGACTGTTCCTCGCCGACCGCGACCACCGCGCCGGCGCCGTCGCCGAACAGAATGCAGGTGCCGCGATCCTTCCAGTCGAGGAACTTCGACAGCGCCTCGGCGCCGATGAACAGAACCCGCTCGTACAGGCCGCTGCGGATCAGCCCGTCGACCACGGTCGATCCGTAGGTGAAGCCGGCGCAGGCGGCGCCGACGTCGAATGCCGGGCCGCGGGTGCCCAGCTTGCGCTGGGTCATGATCGCGCACGACGGCATCGGCTGATCGGCGGTGGTGGTGGCGACGACGATGCACTCGATATCCGACAGCCGCATGCCGGCCGCGTCACACGCGCGCCGCGCCGCCTCGGCCGCCAGATCGCTGGTCGCCTCGCCGTCGACCAGCGTGCGCCGCTCGCGAATGCCGGTGCGCGCGCGGATCCACTCGTCCGAGGTTTCGAGTCCCATCGCTGCGATGTCGTCGTTGGTGACGACCTTGTCCGGCACGGCGCTGCCCGTGCCGATGAATCTTGTCCTGATCATGTGTCCTCTGACCGAATGCCTACCCAGAGGGGAGCGTGCCGCGCAATCGCTGCGGTGAGGTTTTCGATGAGATGTCCTCGCGCTTCGTCGTCGGCCGCCTTGATGGCGTTCTTGATCGCGTGTGCGTCGCTACGCCCGTGGCAGATCATGACCACGCCGTCGACACCGCCGAGAAGCGCACCCCCGCGCTCTCGGTAGTCCAGCGTACGCCGCAAGTCGTCGACGATCGGGTTGGCCAGACCAGTATCGACCCGCGCCTGTGCCATCGACACCATCGCCTCGGACAGCCCTTCGGCCAGCTTGAGCACGACGTTGCTGGTGAACCCATCGGTGGCGACGACGTCGATGCGCCCGGAGAAGAGGTCGGATCCTTCGACGTATCCGACCAACTCGAAGGCGGCGTCGGGATCGGCAGCCATCCGTCCGAGCAGCTCGAGGGCGGCGCGGGTCAGCGCGGTGCCTTTGCCCGGCTCGGTTCCGTTGGATAGAATCCCCACCCGCGGCCGCGCGCGTCCGTGCGCCAGTCGATCGTACTCGCACCCGAGCAAGCCGAACTGCGCCAGCATGCTCGGCTTGACCTCGACGTTGGCGCCAGTGTCGCAGAGCACCAGCGGTCCGGCGACGGTCGGCAGCACCGAGACGATGGCCGGGCGCTCGATACCGGAGATGCGCCCCAGGGCGAAGGCGCTGGTCGCCAGCATCGCGCCGGAGTTGCCGGCCGAAACCACCGCCTGTGCCTCGCCGCGCGCGACCATCTCTACCGCCAGACGCATCGAGCTGTGCGGCTTCTGCTTGAACACCCGCGCGGGGTGGTCGTCCATGGTCACCGCGTGTGGGGCGTGGACCACGCGAATGCCGTCGTCGGGGGCCACGCCGTGTGCGGCCAGCTCCGCGTGCACGACCTCCGCATCGCCGACCAACGCCACCGTCACCGGCAGCTCGCGCACCGCTTGAACGGCACCGGCGACCTCTGGCGCGGGGGCGGCGTCACCGCCCATTGCGTCGACGGCGATGACGTTCATCGGCCGAATCGAATGTCTGAGGCGCGCGGCGGCACCTCACCAAGCTTACTCGTCGGCCTCGGACGAGGCGACTTCGATGACCTTGCTGCCGCCGTAGCTGCCGCAAGCCATGCACACGCGGTGCGGGACACGGGGCGCGCCGCAATCAGGGCACGCCTGCACTGTGGCCTTCTTGCCGGCGCCGCGCGCCCAGGCCGAGCGACGGTTGCGAATGCGAGAGGGGCCGAGTCTGCGTTTCTGAAGTGCCATGATTTCCTCTAGAGCTTGATGTCCTTGAGCGCCGCCAGGCGCGGGTCGATGACGGCGCGGTCACAACCGCACTCGCCGGCGTTCAGGTCGGCGCCGCAAACCGAGCACAATCCTCGGCAGTCGGGCCGGCACAGGGGAGCGTACGGAACCGCGAGGATGAGCTGCTCGCGGAGCAGAGGCTCGAGGTCGACCTCGTCCTCGCCGTAGGGAAAGACGTCGAGGTCGTCCTCGGTCAGCTCGAGCTCGTCGCTGCCGTCCTCGGGCATCTGCGCCCGGGGCATGAAGGTGACCGCGACCTTGTCGGCGAAATCGACACGGGCCGTGCCGACGCAGCGGCTGCACGCGACCTCGAGCGAGCCGCGGACGGTGCCGCGGGCAAAGACGTTGGTGCTGTCGGCGTAGAGCTCGAGGTCGGCCTCGCCCTGCCCCGCGTCGGGGTCGTCGGCGGGCCGCTCCAGCGCCTGGCGAATCGGCAGCTCGGCGATCGCCGAGCGCACGAACTCCGTGCCCAGCGTGATCTGCTGGTGCGCCGGTAGGTCCGCGATACGGACCTTCATGGAGGTGCCCTGCCGCATGGTTCGGAAGCAGCGTACTATATGGACCGCCGCCTCCCTGTCAAGAACCGAATGATCCCGCGTGCATAAGCAAACGGCGGGTCGCGCCGCGAAGCGCAACCCGCCGGAATCAATTGGATCGTTGTGGTGTCCGGGGCCTAGTTGGCGCCGCCACCCGCCTCACCGGCGCCGCCGCCCGCCTCGCGGACCTTCTTGCGGCAGTCGCTCCACTTGTCGTCCATCGGCGCCAGCTGCTTGCCGATCTTCTTGCCGTTCTCTTTGTCGTCCTTGAACTTCTCGCGGAACTCCTTCTTCAGGGCGCTCCGCTTCTCCCGCACCTTGTCCAGGCAGTCCTGATCCTTGCAGGCACAGGCCTCGTCGATGATTTTCTGATACTTGTCCTTCCACTCACCGGCGTCGCCGCCGCAGGCCGAAAGTGCGAACGAAAGGGTGGCCGCTATCAGGCCGAGCTTCACGAGCTTGATCATCAGATGGTCCTCCTCGGTGGGCCGAGGAGGTCCCCACCTACCCCGGCAATGCGCTCGACTGTCGCTGGCCGCGCCTGGGGCCGTCAAGGCGGGGCGGAGAAAACTCACCGCCGGCGGCGGACCGGGTGATAGCGTCCCGCCGCCAGGAGGCACCGTGCGTCGCAACCGTCATCCTCGCCACCGCGATCGTCACCTTGCTGCCACGGCCCACCCGCGCCGCCAACTCGGTTGGAATCAATACCCATATTCCCGCGCCGGAGGTCGTCGACCTGGGCGCCACGTGGATCCGGGTGGACGACAACCATGACGGGCGGCGAAATTTGGCTCCCGATCCAGGCGTTCGTGTCTAGTTGCCGCTGCTGCCGGCGGCGGCCAGCGCGGCGCCGCCGACGAACAGCAGCGCCGCCAGGTCCTTGTCGTTGAACCGCAGCTGCGCGCCGAGGAACCAGTCGCGACCGTACTTGTACGACGGCTCCTCGAACATGTGCGGCACCGAGAAGCCGTCGTCGGCGATCGGGATCGAGTCCGGCTTGTTGAGCGCGTCGTCGATGCCGCCCAGCACGTACAGGTGGCGGAACACCTCGAGCACCGCCGCCAGCTTGAGCCGCGGCAGGCGGTCGAAGCTGGCGTCGAAGACGTCGATCGACGTCTTCAACCGGTCGTTGAACCAGAAGGTGTCCATGCCCACGCCGCCGGCCGACTCTTTGATGCCGTAGCGGAACTGCGCCCAGCCCAACCGCTTGCCGAACTGGAAGGTGAAGCGGATCCGGTCGCGAATGACGAACTGCTTCTGGCACGGGTTGGCACCGGCGCCGCAGGTGAGAGAGGTATCCGGGTAGCCGCCCTCGGGGCCCTTCAACAGCTCGAGGTAGTAGAACTTGTCCGGCCGGGTGTTGATGTCGACGGTGATGTAGCTGCGCACGCCGCCGTTGCGGAAGGCGTACTCACTGCGCAGGCCGACGTAGGTCTGCATGCCGAACAGCGTGCCGAGGAAACCCTTGGCGTCGTCGCTGATGTCGGTGAGGTTGTCGGCCAGGGTCGAGTCGTTGACCAGGCGGCCCAGGGTGCCCTGGTCGTCGTCGATCTTCTTGGCCACCGACGTGGTGTGGGTCATCAGATCGTCGACCATGTCGAGCTTCTCGCGCACCTTGGTGCCGGTGTCCTCGACCTCCTTGCGCGCGCTGGTGACCAGCCCCTTGGCCTCGGCCGAGGCCTGGTCGAGGTTGTCGAGAATCTTGTCGACCCGCTCGGGGGCGTCCTTGCTCACCGCGCGGATGTCGGCGGTGATCTGCTCGATGCGCGCCAGGCTGCGATCGGTGCGCTCGAGGATGCTGGCCACCCGCCCCGACTCGGACTGCACCAGGTCGTCGATGCGGTTGGCGATGTTGGCGATCGGCCCGCGCACCAGCTGGCGGGCATCCTCGCTGAGGTCCTTGATCGAGATCAGCGCTTCGTCCACTCGCGGCAGGGTCTGGTCGACCCGGCGGAACAGCTGCTCGACCGTGGTCGCCTCGACCACCATCGGCACCTGCTCGCCCGGTTTGAGCAGGCGGTTCTTGCTGCCGTCCTCCGCTATCTCCCCGCCCGGATCGATCTCGAGGTAGAAGGTGCCGAGGAGCGACGTGGTCTTCTTGTAGACCACTGCATTCGACCACACCTGGACGTCACCGCGGACGTTGAAGTCGATGCGTGCCTGGCGGCCCTCGATCGACAGATCGGTGATCTCGCCGACCGGCAGGCCGGCAATCACCACCTGCGAGCCGACCGGCAACCCCGAAGCATCGCGGAACTTGGCGTACAGCGGGTAGGCGTTCTTGCCCGACGGCCGACTGCCGACAGTCTTCCACACCGCGTAGGCGGCGATCAGACCGATCAGCGTCAGGATGCCGACCTTGACCCCCTGTGACAGCCACTTCATTGCGCCTTCCTCCTGAACTGCACGCCCGAGGTGCGGATGAAACGGCTGACGTACTCGTCGTCGGTGTCCAGGATCTCGTCGACGCTGCCGGAGAAGCGGATGCCCGCCTCGTGGATGACCGAGATTCGGTCGGCGATGCGGAAGACCGACGCCATGTCGTGGGAGATGACCACCGAGGTAACGTTATATCGCCTCTGGGCCTCCAAGATCATGTCGTCGACGTTCTTGGTCGCCAGCGGGTCGAGGCCGGTGGTCGGCTCGTCGTACATGAGGATTTCCGGCTCCAGGACCAGCGCCCGGGCCAAACCAACCCGCTTGCGCATGCCGCCGGACAGCTCTACGGGGAACTTGTGCTCCGTTCCCTGCAGCCCCAAGGCGCCCAGACGGTCGCGAACGATCTCTGCGATCTCCGCCGTGTCCTTCTTGGTGTGCTCGCGCAGCGGGAATGCGCAATTGTCGAACACGCTGAGCGAGTCGAACAGTGCGGCGAACTGAAACACCATGCCGAACTTGCGGCGGAACACCGCCAGCTCCTTGGAGTTGAGGTCGAAGACGTTGACGCCGTCGACCCAGACCTGCCCGCTGGTCGGCCGCAGCAGCGCGATGAAGTGCTTGATCAGCACCGATTTGCCCGCGCCGGAGGCGCCGATGACGACGTTGACCTTGCTGCGCTGGAAGTCGAGATTGACGTCGCGCAGGACCACGTGCTCGCCGAAGATCTTGGTCAGGCTGCGAACCTTGATGTGGAGGCGCTCGTCGCGCTTTTCGCCGGGCGAGATGGCGCGCAGGGCGGCAGAGGCGTCGGGGGCAATGGTCATATGCCCGGCCCTCCTCCGGTCTGCGGCAGGATCGCCAGGAGGATCTCGCTGAGGAAGTAGTCGAGGATCAGCACGGCGACCGATCCGGCGACCACCGCGCGGGTGGTGCCGATGCCCACGCCGCGCCCGCCGCCGGTGGCATGGAAGCCCTGATAACAGCCGATCAGGGTCACGGCCAGGCCGAACACCACCGCCTTGAACACCCCCTGCAAGACATCCATCCACTGCAGGATGTTCTTGGTGTTGTACACGAACTGGCCGTGATCGACGCCCTGTCCGATGACCGCGATGACGTAGGCGCCGCCCATACCGACGATGAAGAACAGCAACGTCAACAACGGCGCCATCAACACGCCGGCGACCAGCCGCGGCAGGACCAGGAACTGGATCGGGTTGACCGCCATCGACTCGAGCGCGTCGATCTGCTCGGTGATGCGCATGGTGCCGATCTCGGTGGCGATGCCGGCGCCGGCGCGACCGGCCAGCATCAGCGCGGTCAGCACCGGC
>Ga0114931_10003063_pt1 | contig 21247 bp, 21 predicted proteins | sample 2SBtaG_FD_89579 | JGI IMG/M metagenome (GOLD analysis project Ga0114931, IMG submission 89579) | Deep subsurface microbial communities from Kolumbo volcano to uncover new lineages of life (NeLLi) - 2SBTROV14_V59a metaG | ecosystem: Environmental > Aquatic > Marine > Volcanic | place: Kolumbo...
ACATTCATTCTTGATCCACCTAACCTTTTATCAACAATTCCTATAAATTGCTTGCCTTGAGGCATTCTTGCTCTAGTAATTTGTTCTTCAACGTGTGGTTGAGGTTTCGCCATCTAATTGAACTAAATATTGATTCTTTATAAATTTAGCTAAAATTTAGATGATACAGGTGTAAAAGTGAGATTAAAAGACTAATTATAATTGGACCTATGAAAATACCTAAGAAACCAAAAACTTCAATCCCTCCTAAAATTGAGATTAGAACCAAAAAAGGATGAACTTCTATTTTTCTTTTTATAAAATACGGTCTTAAAATATTATCAGACAAACCAACTAGAACTACACCCCAAAATAGAAAAAGGACTGCTTGAACATATTGTGCAGTTAAAAAAAAATAGATTACCACAGGTACCCACACGATGGCAGTTCCAATAACTGGGATTAGGGCGAAAAAAGTTGTAACTATAGCCCAAAAAATTGGTGAAGGCAACCCGAAAATGAAAAAGCCAATACCTAATAATATTCCTTGAATTTCAGCGACAAGAAGTGATCCTGCAAAAACCGCAGAAGAAACTTCCCTAAATCTATAGAATAATGCATCCTTGTGATCTTTTTTTAAAGGTATTACTCTTTTTATATATTTCAAAAAACTATCACCATCAACTAAGAGAAAATAAAACGCAAGTATAAAAATTGAAAAATTAACTAATATCTTTGTAATTGAATTAAAAATGTCTGAATAGGTTCCGTAAAAATAATTTGAGATTCTATTAAAGTATTCCTTAACGTTGATATTTGAAAAGTCAATGTTTTGTTTTATGACTTCACATAATTTAACACTACAATCCTGCTTCTCGAAATTTAAAAGCAAAGTTTCACTAGAATGAATAATGTAAGTGGTTTGATCAATTAGAGATAGAACAATAAAATAAACGGGGATTAACAAAATTAATATAACCATAACAGAGACAATAGATGCAGAGAGGTTTGGATTTTTTGTTTTTTTAAGTAGATAATTATATAATTTTTTAAAGATAAAACTGAATATCAGAGCAAATAAAATTGCTAAAAAAAAAGATTTTATTAGTAAAAAAACCATTCCCAGTAAAAATAAGAGTAAAAAAAATTCAAAATAATTCTCAATTTGGGTATTTCGTAAACTCTCCACTATGAAAATTATAAGAGAATGGAATATAACTTCTTATTATCACTTTAGAGTATATATTTATAAAATAGCTAATTTTACTTGTAGGTAATATGAATAAAATTTTTCTAAGATACAATGAAGAGACTTCAAATAAGTTTGGGAAGAAACCAAATTTAAGAACACTAGGAGAATTATTTGATACTGGAGCAATAATTGTAGATAAACAATCAGGTCCAACATCACATCAGAAATCAATTATTTAAAAAATATTCTTAATATAAAGAAAATTGGACATTCAGGAACACTTGACCCTAAAGTAACAGGGGTATTAATTGCAGGGCTGGGTAAAGGCACAAGGTTAATGGAGTATATGTTGAAGTCTGATAAAGAGTATGTGTGTCTCATGTACATTCATAAAAAAACACCCAAAGAGCAAATTAAAGAGATTATGAAAAAATTTGAAGGTGAAATAACACAAATTCCTCCAGTAATCTCAGCAGTTAAGAGACAACCAAGAAAAAGACATATTTATGAGATTAAAATTTTAGAAATAAAAGATGAACAATATGTACTTTTTAGAGTTAGATGTGAGAGGGGAACATATATCAGAAAACTATGTTCAGATGTAGGAGAGAGTATTGGTTGTGGTGCCCATATGCAAGAATTAAGAAGAACTAAAGCAGGACCATTTAATGAGGAAGAGAACATAATTTCACTTGATAAACTAAGAAATCTCTATGAATTATATCTTGGAAATGAGTCGCAAGAAAATGATTCTAAAAATTTATATGAAAAAGAATTAAGAAAATATATTTTTCCGATGGAAGAACTACTTGTGGATTTTAAAAAAGTGTATTTAAGAGATAGTGCAATTGATTCGATTTGTCATGGAGGTGATTTGGCAATACCAGGGGTTGCAAAACTAGATGAGACTATTAAAATTGGTGAAGATGTTGCTATGTTTTCACAAAAAGGAGAATTGGTGGGAATTGGAATGTCTTACTTATTCAGAGGATGTTATGAAGAAAAAGAAAGGTGCTTTTGTGAAAACAAACAAAGTTTTTATGGATATTGGCACATATCCTCAGGTTTGGAAATTTAAGGGAATTATATCTTAAAACTCTTTAATTTAGAAACTTCTTTTGTAAACTCTTGCATTGTTTGATAATTATTGTGTACTATTGCAAATCTTAAGAAAGCAATTTCATCGAGCTCTTTTAAATTTTTCAAAACTACTTTTCCTAAACTTGCAGAACTAATTATTCTGTCTTCACTATCTTTTAAATCCTGTAAAATCTTAGATACAACTGAATCAATTTGTTCAAGCGTCACAGGTCTTTTCTCACAGGCTTTTAAAATTCCTTTTTTTAATTTCCCTAAACTAAAAATCTCTCTTCCTCCATTAGATTTTTTAATTTCTAAATCTAATTTTAAAACTCTCTCAATTGTTGAGAATCTTTTCCCACAATTTTGACACTCTCGCCTTCTCTTAACAAAAGTTCCATCTTTTCCTTCACGAGAATCATTAACTTTTGTTCCCTCACGATTACAATATGGACAGTTCATTTATTACACCTCAAACTAATTCTTTTCATTTTCCTGAACTTCCTAACATTCCCTCTCCTCTTTTAGAAGTTGACAATTCATTAACAATTTCAATATCAACATGTGGGACATTAATTAGAAAACCTTGTGCAATTGCTTTAGACATTGGATAAAGAGTTATAGAATTCATATCTAAAGAATTTTCTTCTAAAAAATTATTTAATTCTTCACCATTTTTTTTATGAAAAACAATAACTTTATTTGAAGTATTATTAATAGCTATAAAGACTTCTCCACGATACCCACTATCAATTACACCTGCCCTTTTTGAGATTCCTTTTGAACCAGTTGAACCTCTCTCTGCAATATAAAAAACCCACTCTTTTGGAATTTCTAATGCCAGTCCTGTTGAAAATAACTTAATCTCACCTGATTTTAAAATCAGAAAATCATTTTCTAAAAGGCCGTATATGTCATAACCTGCATCTTCTTCTCTTTTTGATAAAATAACAGCTTCTTCTTTTAATTTCTTAACTTTTAAATATACCATTTTAAATTATAATCTCTTTTGTGTAATTATCATAGAAAAATTCAGACCAACTTTTCAAATTATTTAATTTTTCTTCAAGATGAAATTTATTACTCAATTCCCTATTAGTTAGAATATATAACTCCCCTCTTTTAAAATCAATTGAATTTAATCTAAGAATTATTGTAACACCTAAATGATATAAACTTACTTCATCTTTTTCATTCATTTCTCAAGAATCTCCTTAATTTTTGGTTTTTTGTAATTTGGACCTTTTATAACTTTACCAGTAGAATCAAAAAGAGGGCCTTTGTTTCCAAGAAACTTTGACATATTTGAATTGTGAACTTCATTAAAAATGTCCTCCATTTTATTTTGAAGACCGTGAACTAAAACTGTTCCATATGTAAAATACAAAATATCACTAAGAGCATCTGCAACCCCCACTATATTATTATTCCTACACGCTTCTAAGTACTCCTCAACTTCTTCTTTGATGAATTTTGCTCTTGCTTTGAACATTTCAACATCATCTATTACTGGAGACTCTTTAATTGGATGATGAGCAGTTCTATGAAATTCAGAGACTTTTTCTAATTCCAAATTCATTTTTTAAACCTACAATTCATCCCATCCATCAACAGATGAACTTTGAGAATAATTAGTAACTGTACTCTCAAAGAAATTAGACTTCATGCCATCACTGTCTTTGTCTGCTAGTTTCTCCAAGTGAGAGTAAGGATTTGTATCATATCCTTCATATATCTCATCATATCCTAACATTTTAACTCTCAAATTGGCAAGAAATTTTGTATATTTCTCTGTACTAACTTCATTTATACCTAAAATATTTTCTCCTAAAATATGATTCGACCAATCAATTTCTTGTTTAACTGCTTCTTTAAACATTGAATGTACAAGTTCTTGAGTAATTAGTCCAGGTTTTTCATTTTTTAAAGAATTTATTATATTTTTGAATATAACAACATGTGTTAATTCATCTCTATTAATGTATCTAATTTCATCTGCAACTCCAAGCATTAAGTTTCTGGAGGCAAGATTGTAAAAAAAATTAAATCCATTGTAAAAGTATAGACTCTCTAGAATGTAATTTGCAATTAAAACTCTGGCAAAAGTCTCGTCTTTAGGATTTTCTATAAATTCTTGGAAAATATTTGCAACGTATTCGTTTCTTTCAAGCAAAATTTTATCATCTCTCCAGAAATCATAAATTTTTTCTCTCTTATCAACAGGAATAACACTCTCTAAGATATACGCGTAAGATTGTGAATGTATGGCTTCTTGATAGGTTTGAATTGCTAAAACAGTTGAAATTTCAGGTGCGGTAATATAATCTGAGATATTAGGTATATTGTTAGTTTGAAGTGAGTCTAAAAAGATCAGAAATGAAATTATTCCATTAAATGCTTTGACTTCATATTGAGTTAGTTTTTTATAATCTAGAACATCGGCACTTAAATCAACTTTTTCAGGAACCCAAAAATTCCCCATCATAATTCTATACATATTTTTTGTCCATGTATATTTAACATCATTTAGATTGAACAAATTTGTTGTGTTTCCGTTTATGATTTGTCTTGCTTGAACTTTATCATTTCCTTTAGGGTTAAATAATTTTTTTCTTCCCAACTTGTCTGTGGTTGTTTTTTGGAGGGTGTCCAACCCTAAATCTTCATCAGTTATAATTACCATTTTTAATTTTTAATCTCTATTTTTTTTTTTTTTTACCCGCTGCAACTTATACATTCGTCTTTTTGAGACTCCGCAGTTTGTGTTATTGAACGTATATAGTAAACAGTTTTACATCCTTTTTTCCAAGAGTTAATATACAAATCGTATATGTCTTTTGCTTTTATACCATTTTTCAAATTGAGTACTAATTCCATTGAAATTCCTTGATCTATCCATTTTTGTATTCGAGACACAATCTCAATTACATGTTGTTGGTCAATATTTTGATTTTCCTGGTATGTCCAAAAAGTTTCTCTATTTAAAAAAGGAGGACAAACTGGAACTGCTCCATTTGATGCTTTATCTAAAAAAAACTTCTTATATATAGGAAGAATAGATGCTGAGGCACCCATCATGAGAGAAGTTGAGGTGTTTGGTGCAATAGCAAAAATGCCACCATTTCTCATTTTTTGTTCTTTTATTTTTTTTCTAAGTGCTTTCCATTTTTTAGGAAACTTAGCATTTTCATTGTACCACTTCCATCCCCTACAAAATATTTTTCCTTTAGACCATTGTGAGAGTTCATAGTTAGGATAAGCTCCTCTCTCTACAGCAAGATTTGATGATTCATCAATTCCTGCAAGAGCACTCTTTTCAAAAATCTCTTCTACATATTCTCCTGCATTTTGATATGTATAACCTCTTTTTGCAAGATGATCTGCAAGACCCAGTGAACCAAGACCAAGAATTCTGTATTCACTGTTGTGTTTATTTGCTTCAGGAATTGGCGGAATTGACACATCGATAGTATTATCTAAAATTCTCACTGCAAGTCTTGTCATTGCATCTATTTCCTCATCAGAATTAATTTCAGCCCAATTTAGACTAACTAGATTACAGGTGTGAGTTGTTCCTGAAGTCATTTTTTGTGTAATAGTAGTTCTGTCTTTTGAGAGTTGCTTAGGTTCTATTTTAGAAGGACTAAAATTAGAAAAACTTTCTGTACACAAGTTTGCGTTTCCTATCATACCACAATGTTTGTTTGGATTATATTTGTTTGCTGTGTCTTTGAAAAAAACATAAGGCAATCCTGTTTCAAGAGTCGTTTTAAGGAGAAGTTTGAAGATGTTTCTTGCTTTTATGGTTTTTTTTAGTTCTAATGTCTCATTTTTCTCAAGTTCTTCATAGACCCTTCTAAAATTTTTACCATGGAGTTCTGCAAGTTCAACTTTTAATTTTTTTCTGACTTCATGAGGATCAAATAATGTCCAGTCTTTATCTGCTTCAACTTTTTCCATAAAAATGTCAGATATGGCAACTTGAGGAAAAATGTCATATGCTTTTTTTCTTTGGTCTCCATTTTCATGTTGCATACATAAGAAATCTTCAATGTCCATATGCCACACATCAAGTGCAACAGTAATTGCCCCAGAACGAGAACCAAGTTGGTTTACAGCAACGGCAGTATCATTAATCAATTTAATCCAAGGAATTATTCCTCCAGATGCTCCTTTAATATTTTTAATATATGCCCCTTGAGAACGAACTCTAGAGATGTTGACTCCAACTCCACCTGCATTTTTTGAAATTTGTCCAAGCTGATCTAAAGTGTAATATATTGAGTCTAAACTATCATCCATTGCAGTAATAAAGCATGAGGCTAAATTCCCGCTTGGTCTTCTTAAATTTAATATAATAGGTGTTGCAAGAGAAATTTTTCTTGAGGCAGTTGCTTCGTATATTTGCTTTGCAACTTTTAATCTCTGAGATTTTTTCTCCGGAGCTGCTAGAAGTAGAGCAACAGTCAAATACATATCTTGTGGGAGTTCAAATACTGCTCCCTCCTTTTTCATTAGGTATCTTGTCATTAAAAGATTAATTGCAGCATAATCAAAATTTCTATCATAATCCATATCTCTGATTTTCCCAATATCTTCAAGTTCCTCTTTAGAATATAATTCCAAAATTTTTTCATCATATATTTTTGCTTTGACAGCTTGCTTTACAAAAGGATAATATGATCCATAACCGAAGGTTTCGTATTTTCTTGTTCTTTTTGCATGTTTGTACAAATTAAGAAGTCTCAATCTTGCAGCAACAATTCGCCACTCAAGATCTGTGTAATCATCATTTATTTGTGTAAGAGACAAAGCAGTATTAATTAATGTTTCTTGAATTTGTTCTGTTGTCATATTGTCTCTAATGTTAAGATTCATTTGAGATTCTAGAACAAGAGGATTAACATTTGTGCCATTTGTTGCCCATTCAATAACTTTTTTAATTTTAATTACATTAAATGGAATTTTGCTTTTGTCTCTTTTAATTATTTTATATGATTTGCTCATTTTTAACTCCTAACTGCCTGTATTGGGCAAATTAATAAGAATGTGTATAACACAATATGTAGTGTTTTTATATCCAAAAAACACACATATCTAGTAACTATAAATTAAATTGATTTTCTATTATATATGTTTTGTGTTTACATGTGCCATAGTTAAAAACATGATTAAAAGATGTAAGAAATTTGTAAGTTTTTTGATAAGAATCAGACAATTTCTCCTCTAAAGTCATACCAAGTAACGTCTGTAATTTTTACTTTGATTTTATCACCTATCTTAATTCCCTTCTTTTTTTTAAGTATAATGGGTTTATAATAATTATTTCTTCCGACAAAGGTATTGGTGTTAGTTTTTCCTTCTTTTGTAATTAATACTTCGCCTTCCCAGCCAATCCATTTTTTATTGTTGCTAAGTGCAATTTTCATAAACTCCTCTCTTAACTCTTTTGAACGTCTTTTAGATTCATCTCCTTTAATAAAATCCTTTGATGAATACATTTTTTCTGCTGGTGTATTTGGTCTTAACCAGAAACGAGAATAATTTAGAACATTTGTTCTTGATTGTTTAAGATTTTTTATGGTCTCTTGAAATTCATCTACCGTCTCAGTTGGATAAGCAACAATTATGTCGTTTGCAATAGTTATACTTGGAATTTGAAGTCTTGCTTTTAAAATAATTTGGTTATAGTCTTTAAGTGAGTACATTCTCCTCATTTCATTTAATATTCTATTTGAACCTGATTGAAGTGGGACGTGTAAAAATTTATAGACTCTTTTGTCGTTTTCCATGATTTGAAGAATCTCATCAATTATTTTTTTAAAATGATTTGGATTTCCCATACCAATTCTAATTTTATAATCTCCTGGAACTTCTAAGAGGCTTAAAAGAAGTTCTGGAAGGTTCGTTTTAATATCAAAACCGTAGCATCCTGTGTCTTGTGATGTTAAATAAATTTCTTTAGCTCCGTTTTCGATGGCTCCTATAAATGCTTTTTTTATTGCATCGATAGAATACGAAAACAAATTTCCTCTTGCTTGTTTTGTTTTGCAAAAGAAACAGGTGTTCAAACATCCTTCACTTATTGGAATTATTTGTGTGATTTGGTTTTTTTTAGTTTTAGGAAACTCAAGTCTAATTTTTTCTTTCTTAGCCCGTTTAATCTCATTTTCTTTTTTATTATTTAATTTGCTAATTTTATGAATTGAATTTCCATTTAGTGTTTGAATTACGACATCAGAAATTATATCTAAATCATTTGTTCCGATAACACTTATGTCTTTGAGTTTTGTATTAAGATACGATTCTTCTGCTTGTCCAATACATCCTGACACTACAATTTTTTTCCCTTCTTTTTTGTATTTTCTTATGTCAGAGAATAGTTTTGATTCTGAGAGATTTTTAACAGTACACGAATTAATTAAAACAACGTCCGATTCAGATTCAGAATTTGTAATTGAAAAAGCATTATTTTTTAAAATTCCACTCATAATTTGTGAATCTAATTTATTAAAAGAACATCCGTATGTTTTAATATGAATCTTTGGCATAAATTGAAAAATATTGTTCTTCTTTTAAATATTAAGATATCTAGAATTTATTTTTTTTCTTTGAAAAATTATTTTTAATATCACTAAGCCATGCTTTAATTTTCTTTTTTTTACTATTTGGCTTTTCATTTTTTTTCATAACATAAGGTCTATCTATTTCGTCTTTTTTTAATGTTTTTTCTTCTAAATCTTCTTCAAGCAATTTAACAACTTTTAGTTTTTCCTCTTTATTATTATCTTTCTCTTCATCTATCTCTTCATTTTTTTCTTCATCTCTCTCACTTTTTTTCTCATCATCATCACTAGTTTTATCATTTTCTTGCTCTTCTTTCTTTTCTCTATTTGTTTCAAGTTCTTCTATATCATCCTCCACATTATTATTCTCTACATTATCGTCTCTGTTAAGATTATTGTTCTCTTCAACTAATTTTATTTCTCTGTCAATTACCTTTTGCATTTGAGTGGTTGTTTTGTCTTCTCTGCTTAAAAAATTATAATTTGAAATTAAAAAAAACCCAATTATAAAATAAAATAGTAAAAATATTGAGGAACCCATTGCATCGAGATAAAACAAATAAAAATAATATGTAAGGGGGAAAAAGATTCCATTTAAGACGATTGGATATCCACTGGTATTTTTCAAGTTCAAGATTGAATTACGTGCAATTGAGAGAATTGCAGCTATTGCGTAGAAGAATATAATTGTTAAAAAGAGTGGATTTGTTTCAAAATAAATAAGACCAAAAATAATTGTACTAATTCCGAAAGTCAAGAATGTTCCCATGTCATCAAGATATTCATTAAAATATGTGTTGTATCGTTTATGGGTTCTAAGAAATATGTTTGATGCAACATAAATAACAAATGAAATCATAATAACAAAGACTCCAAGAGAGTAGTTTTTTTGGGCAAATAATGAAACACAATATACTCCGAGAATGAATATAAATAATGGACCAAAACTTCCTACATCAAAGAACTCTTTTAGAGCTTTTGTATCAATCATAACATTTCCTTATTTAAAGACATTAAAATAAGTTTGGTGCTATTAATTAGGGAAGAAAAGAAGTTTTGAGTTTAAAAATTTGTGATTGTGTTGCCACTTAAGAACACGACAAGAAGTGTGTAACATTATGATATATATCGTTTGACTACACAGTAAAGGGTGTGTAAGGTGTGAAGTATTACAAAATATTCAAATTAGTCTCTAAAAAGTAATAACTAGCAATTAAATATACAAATTATACCTAAAACATATGAATGAAGAAGGTGTAAGATTATTAAAGAATGCACTAAAAAACTCTAATTATTTTATAGACAAAATAGAATTAATAGAAAAAAAAAAAATTACTACTAAAAACTTTACTGAAAATTCAAATAGATATTACAGAAAATTAACTGATATTTATTATTCATACCTAAAATCAATTGATGAATTAGTTTATTATTGTGAAAGATTAATTCTAGAAGAGAGATATTACGAAAAATTAGTAAACAATCAAGTAAAAAAAATTTCATATAATACAAAAGAAATAATTAACAGTATTTTTAAAAAAATGTCAAATAATTGGGAAGTCTCAGCTAGTTACTGCACAACCTTAAAACAAGAATTAGAGGAAAACAAAATTTCAATAAAAGTATTAGGAAATATGATTTATAGTTTCATTGGATATGTATATAACATAAACTACAAACAATTCAAAAAAATAAATTATTATGACCTTACAATAGGAGATATAGTCTTAACAGTAAGAAATAAAAAAAGTGTCAACAACAATTTCATTTACAAATTAATTAACTTAGTTTCAAATTCCTACATCTCACACGCAGCAATTTATTATGGAAAAGAAAAGGGTAAATACTATTTAATTGATACTACAGACACATTTAGAATGTTAAATAATCATAAAAATGATTTTTTCCAAAAAATTGAAGGAAATTATCATAAAGGCGCTATAGGATTAGTAATAAGGAAAAAAAAAGGTTTAAAAGGTGATCAAAAAAATCAAATTAAAGACTATTTAGATTAACAATCGGAAGAAAATATAATGGATTAAAAGTTTTTCTGCATTAGTTGAAGCATATATATTCAAAAAACTTCCATTCTATAACAAATTAAGAAACCCAATTAGGAGTTCTAACTCAGTTTTTTGTTCAGAACACATTGTAAATGCATATAACTCAGCTAATATAATACTAGCAAATGAAGCTGACGAATCAATGATAAGTCCATCTGATTTACTAAATAATAAAGATTTTGGAATACTAGGTTACATAGAAGATGAAAATAAAAAAAATTGAAATTCTTCATTTAAGAATCCCTCTAAAAAGAAAATTCAAACATTCACTAATGGAAAGAAAATTCACAGACAATATAATACTAAGAATATATTCAGAAAGTAATTTTGGAATTGGAGAGTGTGTACCTAGAGAATATGTGACAGGTGAAAACCCCTATTCAGTTCTTAAAAACTTAAAAGAAATAATAATCCCAAAGTTCACAAATAAAAAATTTAACAACAAAGAAGAAATTTTTAAAGAAATAAAACTATTTCTTAAAACAATTAAAAAAAACGAGTTATCAGCATTTGCATGTTTCGAAGATGCACTAATAAACCTTGTAGCAAAAGAATTCAAATTTAAAATGAAAGATATTTTAAATTATCTTAACATTAAATTTAAAAAGAAAAAATCAATAGAGTACAGTGCAATTATTGATGACACAAATATTGTACAAACTATTATAAAAGCACTAATAATTAAAAAAAGAAAATTCAATTCAGTAAAGATAAAAGTAAACCCTGACTCAAGCAAAAAACTTTACATAATAAGACAGATTCTAAAAAACCAAAAACTTAGAGTTGACGCCAATTGTTCATTTAACATAAAAAACATTAATAAGTTCATTGACACATTAAAAGAATTAAATATATCCAAATTCGAGCAACCATACAAAACAACTGACAAAAATAAAAATATAATGGACGAATTATGTAAAATGAAGGGAATAGAAATCATTTACGATGAAAGTGCATGTACGTTAAATGAAATAAAAAATTTGAATAGTTCTATTCAGCTTAGAATTTCAAAAAATGGAGGAATCATTAATTCACTTCAAATATACGAATATCTAGAAGAAAAAAATATCAATGTATATCTTGGTTGTATGGTAGGAGAAACAATATTAACTAAAGAAAACATTATTTTTGGGGAATATTTAGACTTTATTGAAACAGAAGGAGATTATGATAAATACTTATTTGAAAAAAAAATCACAAAAAATCCTAACTTTAACAAAAAGGGAATTCTAAAATATCAAAATATAGATATTGACCAAAACTTTAAAATTAACAATAACTATCTCAAATACATATTATGTAAATCTACTTTGGAATTTTAAAATGAAATTAATAAATTTAAACTTATACTATTTATATCAAAAGTTAACCAAAACTAATATATTTTTAAAAAAATTAGATAGATGTACTTTAGAACAAAAATATGTTTTACTCTCTATACTCGCAAAAAACAAAAATACAAAATATGGTCAAAAATATAAATTTAAAAACATAAAAAACTTTAGTGATTTCAAAAGAGAAGTTCCAATTCAAAATTATGAAGATTTAAGGGAATATATCGAGGAAGAATTAAATGGAGAAAAAAACTCGATAATTAGTGATAAAATTAAAACTTTTGCAATAAGCTCAGGAACAACTGACAAAGTAAAGTACATTCCACATACAATCGAATCAATATTGATGAGAAAAAGGTCGTGGGAAATTTGGGTAAATATATTAATGAGAGAAAATCCAAAAACATTTTCTATAATGTCTAAAATTTTAAATTTCACATCAAAAGAATTTGATGGATATACAAAAGGCCACACTAAATTTGGAAGTATAAGTGGAGTGATAAATTCAATTCAACCTTTAATAATAAGGTTAAAATATCCAATCCCAAAAGAAGTTTACGAAATAGAAGACTTTAATCTAAGATATTATTTATTCATTTTATTTTCAATAAGTAAAGACATAAGACTAATTATTACTCCAAACCCAAGTACACTTTTAATATACGCTAAAAAAATAAATCAAAATATTTTAGAAATAATTGAGGATTTAGAAAATAATGAAATCAAAGAACTTAAGAATAACAAAAATGTAGACAATAAAATCAAAGAACAACTAAATAGAAAGTTCAAATCAATAAAAAACAAAAAAGTAGGATTAAAAATTAGAAATTTATTAAAAGAAAAAAAAACTATATATCCCAAAGATATTTTTACAAATCTAAATATTCTTGGTTGTTGGAAGGGTGGTCCAATGAAATTTTACCTAGATAAACTTCCAAAATACTATGGTGAAAATATAATTATTAGAGAAATAGGATATATGGCATCAGAAGGTAGATTTACAATTCCAATAAATAATAAAACCAATGATGGAGTGTTAAATATAGAATCTGGATTCTATGAGTTTATAAAAATTAATGATTACGAAAAGACAGGATTAAAATCTAAAACGCTTCTAGCGAATGAGCTAAAAATAAACCAAAAATACTATATGATAATAACAAACCATTGCGCTTTGTATAGATATTTTATCGATGATATTGTAATAGTTACTTCATTTGAAAAATCAACTCCTGTTCTAAAATTTTTACAAAAAGGAAAATATTTCTCATCTATAACTGGAGAAAAAATTTCCGAATGGGAAGTAGTAGACTCTCTACAAAAATCTCTAAAAAACAACTTTAGCAATGTTGAAACATTTTTTGCAATTCCGATAATGTCTGAAAAGCCATACTATAAATACTATATTGAATTTAAAAAAGACATTTCGAAAAATAAAATTAAATTACTAGAAGAGAAATTAGAAAGAAATATGCAAAAAGTGAATATTGAATATAAAGAGAAAAGACAAAGTTTAAGATTAAATAAAATTAAAATCTCTAAACTTAAAAAAAATTCATTTTTAACTATAAAAAAAGAATTTTCAAAAAATAGAAAAAATGATTTTCAAGTAAAAATTCCTAAACTAATCGTATTAGAAAAAGACAAAAATTTACTAAAAAAAATTAAATTTTTATAAGAAAAAACGAAATATTTATAACCTCTAAATAGTAGATAAAACTGTGAAATATATTAGGAAAGAAATAAATTGTATCAATTCAATAACTTTAATCAACTATGTCAAATATAAAGAAGGAGAAATTGGGTTAAAAGATCTCTTTTTAGATATTCTAAACGAGAACTTCATATCTGATAAATACTTTATTAAAGAAGTTGATGGAAGCTTAAAACCTATTACACTCGAGTTTTTCCTAAATAAAAACAATTTTTACTCAAATGAGATAAGTTTAATTCTCTTCAAGAATATAAAAAAAATGGGTTTAAATTTATTTGAAGCAGGAAGATTTGGGGTATCTAGTACAATTAATTCAGAGGCTGACTGGATAGTTGATATTGCAAGACTTCTTGGTCCAAAAAATACAATCACTTCGGTAAATAAAATAAATAGAAAATTTAATCGTACAAAAATTGTAAAAATAATAATGTCTAAAAATAATTCTGCAAAGTGTAGAATTTATTACAATAAAGACATTGACATAATAAGGGAGGTTGATGTCTATAATATTGGGTGGTATAAAGGTATTTTCGAAGCAATTGGACTTGAAAATGTAAAATGTAAAATAAATTTTTCAGCTTCCAATGGCGGAAAAATAAGTGAGTTCGAATTTTATTGGAAACCTAAAACTTTTCTTAACAGAATTTCATATTATATCGAGAAGTCAATTCTTAGAATAATTGCAAGAAACTACCTAAGAGATGTTGAAGGAAAATTTGTAACACAGAAAAGAATTGCAGATAAATTTGGAGATGAAGTTGATAGAAACAATGATTTAATTCTTCAACTAGAGGAAAAAATCAACCAAGCAACAAAAAATTTGCAAATAAAAAATTCTAAAATTAATGAACTACTACACAAACTAGCACCTCCACAAAAAGTTGACATGATAAGTGAAAAAAAATTTATTGAAAAAGAAACATACGGTACTCTTTTTTTTGCCGACATTGTCGGGTTTACAGCTTTTTCTGAAAATATTCCACCTAGAAAGCTTGGAGCAATAATGTATGAACACTTTATAATTATTGATGAAATAGTATCGAAATATGGAGGTTATTTTCATAAAAATATTGGTGATTCTGTAATGGTTTTATTTAATATATCTGATGATTTTTTAGAATTTTCACATCCTATTCTCGCAACATTATGTGCTTTAGAAATATTAGAAAAAAGTAAGCTCCCAATTAGAATTGGAATTAATAGTGGAAATGTGATGGAATTCTTATCTGACGGTTATGTTTGGGAAATAATTGGAAATACTGTAAATAAAGCACAAAGAGTTGAAAGTAATGGACTCCCTAAAAATCTTGCAGTTTCAAACGAATCAAAAATGTTAATTGAAGATTTTTTTGATTCGAAAATTTTAAAGAGAGTAGTTATGAAAGGTTACAAAAAAGAAGAAAACATCTACTTAGTTAAAGGCTTAAAAAAAATAATAGATCTTGAATATATATTTACTGAGAACATAGTTTATTTCAACAAAGAGTTTAATGAATTTAATGAATTTAAAAATAAACTTTTTATAAAATTTCAGTATTTATTTAAAATTGATAACGACATATTAATTGCTGATGCAAGAGAAGGTGATCCTTTTACTTCAAAAATAAGAGTATTTCTAAGTTTCTGTATATTCAGAAAAAACAATAAAATATGACGAAGAGGAATTATTTAAAATGTTATTAACTTCATATCTAGTTAATTACGGAAAAGCTCTAATTAATAACAAAGATTTTTATGAAATATCATTCAAAGTAGAAGAATTAAATAATGAAATTAAAAATTTAACACTAGATTATGCAAGAGAAAATTTTGATAAGGAAATTGTCATCGAATTACAAAAATATTATCAAAAAACAAAAGACATTAATTTGAAAATTATTAAGCTTGCAGAGATTTATTCAAACTTTCTTAGTAGAAAAAAAATTGAATATTATAAAGGTTTATTAAATGAATCAATTGAAAACGAAAACATTGATGAGGATTTAATTAAAATTGCAAATTCGTTTAAATTTCAAATTCTTTAGAATTTTAATTCAATTTTAATTTTGAAAAAAATCTCACTCATAGTAATTTATTTAATAGATAACATTTAAAATATAATTAGAGAAGAAAAGATGTTTTGAGTTTAAAAATTTGTGATTGTGTCACTACTTAAAAACTCGACAAAAGGTAAAACTTATAAATAAACAACAAATTATATTGACATGGGAGAGTTTGATTCACCACTATTAGAAGGATTTTCAGAGGAAATTATATGTAGGAAAATGAATGATGACGGGTATATGATTGAGAGTGTAGATGGTAGAAGATTATCTTTTGTATATAGGGCACCGAATTCAGTCAGGATATTCAGGGCAATAAGAACAGGAAATCTTCCTAAACTAGGAAGATTGAGAACAGAATTAAGAAACCCAAATCAGGTTTCAAATGCATTAAATGCTAGATTAACTTATAATTCTACCCCACATTTCTTTACGATATTATGTAATTACAAATTCAATTCACACCCTCATAAGGATGAGGAGAATCCTCATGGAGTTTTAACTTTAGATGATGAGCAATCCGGTGCGGGTAGAGGTATTATATTAGGAGATTTAGAAAATTTAATTCCGAAATTATGTGGAGAAGCTCCAGAGGCATTAAGACTTGGCTTTGCACAAAGAGCATTTATGAGTGGAGTTACTATTAAAAGGAACGAGGGTGGAATTGATTCGGTGGGTTTGGTAGAAAGAACTAATGCTTTAATCTCAAATCTTCGCCAATTGTATTCCCACTAAATACTTCATATTTGTTATGTGTGGGGTTTTGGATTTCTTATTTTTTTTAGAGCTTTCGTATTAATCATAACATTTTCTTATTTAAAGACATTAAAATAACTTGGTGCTATTAATTGAGAAAGAAAAGAAGTTTTAGGGTTTAGAAATTTGTGATTGTGTCACCACTTTGAAATTTGACAAAAGGTAAAACTTATATATAAACAACATATTATATTGATATGGAAGAGTCAGATTCAGATATACTAGAAGGATTTCCAGCGGGAATTGTATGTAGGAAAATGAATGCTGAAGGGTATAGTGTTAATACTGTAGGTAATGTATTATCTTTTCAATATAGGGGAACTCCTGAAGATAAAACATTGAGAAGTATATGTAAGGTATTAAGAACAAGAAATGACTTTGAAAGACTTAAGAGTAGTTTTGGAAGATGAATTGGAAGTAACATGTCAACCTCCAGAGGTACCAAATGCCACACTAACTTATAAGTTTGAACAACATTCCTTTACAACAGAATGTAATTATATATTTAATTCATACTCTCAAGAGGGTGAAGAGACTCACGGTGTTTTACTTCCACAATGGAGAAACCTAGGATTAGAGGGAGGAGATGACTTGGAGGATTTTTTAATTAATTATGTCAGAAATAACTTTCCAAGGATATTAGGACTTGGTTTGGTACAAAGAGCCAATTTGAGTGGAGTTACTATTGAAGAGAATGAAGGTGGAGTAGGGTTAATTGATTTAGTAAGAAGAGCAAGGGGTTAAGCTCAACTCCTTTCTAAAGGAATTCTCTACTAAATACTTCATATTTGTTATGTGTGGGCCTCTCTAAAATTTAGTAAAAAATCTTTTAATACTAAACATATTTAACAATGAAAGTGTCTTTTATGTTTTCTATGGTTCCAAACATTGAAAAAAGAGTTTTTACTTCTTCTTTTGAGATTTTCTCTTCAAGCTTTTTATCAAAATCCACTTCTTCAAACTTCAAATTTCCATAAAATGAAAGAGATTTAAGTTCTTCTAAACTAAACCAAGACAATTCATAATCTCTGTCAATCTTTTTTAAAAATCCTTTCTGAGCTAGTGTATCACAAATTCTTAAAATTTCATTAAAAGAGATATCCAATTTAAGCAAAAGTTCAGCAGGATTGAACTTTCCACTCAATGTAGTTATAATTTCAATAACTTTTTTTTCAGTATTACTTAGACTCAACACGGAACTATCCATTTTCTTTTCTTCTAGAGGAAAAATGTTTTTTATTATGCTTTTCTGACTCAAATCATAAAGTAAAGAAACATCTTGAAAATTTTTGGTCTTAAGCTTTATCATAACACCAGGGCAAAGAGTCACTTTCACAGATTCAGAATTAAGCATTGTTTTAGCATCGTTTATAGAAACTTCTGGAGCAATATGTTGAATAAACTCGCTACTTGAATTTTCAGAGGATTTATTTGTAGATTTATGAATTGTTTTTTCTTCTTTGGTTTCAATTCGAAAATTCTTATTATCTTCATCAAATGGATTATCAAAATTAGAATTTGAAGATTCATAACTAGAATTTGTATTCTCCTTGTCATTAATCTCATAGGGTAGAGTAATATCAACAGTTTCTCCTCCGTGCTTTGAAATCCTTGGGCGGATGTTAACTTTAAGAGGAATATCAATTACACCTGTTAACAAACAAGTTCCAATATTGAGCTTTTGAATTTCTTCCTCTGAGTCAGAATTTATTCCTTCACTTGATGAAATTACTGAACGAAGATCGTTTGGGTTGCTCATTTTTAAGATAATTTGAGTTGTACATTGGGAGATTACGTTTTTATCAACCTTGGCAGGACGCTGTGAAATCACACACAATCCAATTCCAAACTTACGGCCCTCTGCAGCAATATTTCTAATTACTTTTGATGATTTGGTCTCACCTAATGAACGCTCAGGACAAAAATTATGTGCCTCTTCACAAACTATCAAGAAAGGTGGAATCTCTTCTTTTTTTCTTGCTTCAAACAAGTTTTTTAAAAGCCCAGCAACAAAAGTTTCTTGAACATATGAATCAACACCTTTTAAAGAAATTATGGATGCTTGATTATATTTAACTAAATCTGTAAGGGGAGTGGAGTTTGTTGAGTATAATTTTAATTTTTTTAATTGTTCAAGAGCTGAAATCAACATCCATTTAGAACCTGTCTCTTCATTTGAGATATGAAAAATTAGCTCATCTAAATCTATTTTATTATTTAAATTACTAAGAATACTAAATAAAATATTTTGTTGTGCAGGAGATAACTTTTGTGGGAGAGAATCTATTAGATTTTGAGGTTTAAGAGAACGAATGTCAAGAGTCACAGGAAGACATTTGGTATTAATTTTAGTGTCTGGAGAGAACTCTTTTACTTGATTCAAAAAGCCGTGGGGTTTTAAATCAAACTTTTCAAGTCTCTTTAAATCTTTTTTGTCTGAATTTGGGTACTTAATTGACGCGTATTCATTATGTGGGTCTAAAATAATAATTGGAATTTTTTTCCTCATAATTTCTTCTAAAATAACACCAACAGTATATGATTTTCCTGCACCTGATTTTGCTAATATGGCCAGATGTTTTGTAATTGTTTTTTTCAAATCTAGATGTATTCTCAAATCCGCATGGTGTTCAAGAACACCGATGAACGAATCGTCTTCACTATTTAATCCTACTGTCTTTTCAATAAATTCATCTTCTGCAATTTCGATTTTAGCATTATTTGTAAAGGGAGTTCTGATATTTTTCAAAACACCAGAGTCTTTATAACCAATTATTTTACAATCTCCTATTAATGTGTCTCTATCTCTTGTAATATTAGTTACTTGGCAAAGAACTTGTCCACACACATGATGTTCAACTCTTAGAAAATCAAATGTTTTAACTTCCCCCATAATTTCTATTCTAAACTTGTAAATATCCGATTTTCCATAAAGTCTTGCTAACATATAAAAAACAATAAGTAAATTGCTTTATAAAATTTATTATGTGAATGATTGTTTCATGGAGTACAACTTGTGAAATTTGGTTTAGGGATTTGAATGAATTGAATATTTGAGTGAATGATTGTTATCAAATTCTCGCATTTCAAATGGAAAACTTTAATATTTCAATTTTTTTTAGAATATTCTCCTTCATTATTTGTATTTTTTTTTATGAAATTTATAACATCATCTAATCTACTCTCAGAAATTTCAAAATTAATATTTAAATTTCCAGTATCATCATAAAATTCTTTTTTAACTGTTCCTTTTCTTCTAAATTCTCCATAAAATGATCCACAGTATTGTCCTGGAACTTTAATTGCAAGCAAAACTCTTTGCATTGATATTGGGATTACTCTTTTTAACAAATGTAGAGCTTCTTCAGCTTGTAAAACAAAATCTTTTTGCGGATCAACATTAAATGTGATTTGAGAGAAGGATGTTGAGATCATTGAAGGAGTATATTTAGATCTGGTTTGAGGATTTACAGCTTCTTGTGCAATATAATTTATGATTTGTTCTTTTTTCTCTTCTCTAAGTTTATTTATATATGCAGTCGGAATTTGACAAGTTCCCTTAAGAAGAATTTCTTTTAATATTTCCTGTTCAGTTTTATTTTCAAAAATAGTATTTAATGTTTGTTCTGATGCAATTTGCCCCTTTTTTTGATCCTTAAAAATTTTATTGTCTGCAAGTACATCATATACAGAAATCTCTTCTGGTTTCTTTTTAAATTCAAGAAGCAAGTCAAAATCAACTAATACTTCAAATTGCTCGGATCCTTTTTTATATTTTAATTCAAATGCATTATCTATTTCAACCATTTTTAAACAGATATTAATAATATAGCTATAATTTTTAATTACTCTAGATATTTATAATATAATTATAATAATTTCAAGTTAATATAAATCTATTCATGGTTTTAAAAAAAAGTGTTATTAAAAGAAAAGAAGAAAAATATACAAAAGATATAAAGAAAAAAACCCTAGCCCAATTATTCTTTTTGTTTTCTGTATATATTGTAATGAAATAAATAAGAATGTTGAGATAACCAAGAAAGAAAGACCTAGAAGATATTCTGAAATGTCATATTTGAGAGTTGTTAAAATAGATGATACTCCTACAATTAGAAGGATGTTAGATATATTTGAACCAAAGATATTTCCAATTGCAAGTTCTATTTCATTTTTTTTAGCTGCGTGATATGTTACAGCAAGTTCGGGAAGTGAAGTTGCAAATGAAACTGTTGTGAGAGTTAAAAAATAAATAGGTATATGTAATATAGAGCCAATATTTTCAATTCCAGCTACTACCCCTTTTGCACCAAGATTTAAAAAAACTATACTTAACACTAAAATCGAAGATAAAAAAAACGTTGAAAACTTATTTAGTCCAACAGATTCTGTTTCATGAACTTCCTCTAAAACTTCTTCAGGGTTTTCTTTTGTTAATCCATAGTATAGATATGATGCAAATATAGTTAAGAAGAGAATTCCAACAAATAGATTAATTGTGTTTAGAATCACAAAAAGTAA
>Ga0114931_10003064_pt1 | contig 21244 bp, 17 predicted proteins | sample 2SBtaG_FD_89579 | JGI IMG/M metagenome (GOLD analysis project Ga0114931, IMG submission 89579) | Deep subsurface microbial communities from Kolumbo volcano to uncover new lineages of life (NeLLi) - 2SBTROV14_V59a metaG | ecosystem: Environmental > Aquatic > Marine > Volcanic | place: Kolumbo...
CCGAACACGCTGGCGTGATCTTAATGGATGTGCGGAATCTTTTAGCGCCTCAATTTCGGTGTCTATAATTTGCGTAGGGCGCAGCACGTTGGGGGCGCTAATGACCATTCCGCGTTCGATTTCTTTGTGATCAATCCCGCCCAGATTAAGCGCAGTTCTTTGTCCTGCGTTTGCTTTTTTTACTTCTTTTCCGTGTGTTTGAATTCCCCGGATTCTAATTTTCTTTTGAACCGGAAGTATCTCCATTTCTGCGCCAGTTTCGATTTCTCCCGTTGCAAGAGTACCTGTTACAACCGCGCCAAAACCTTTAACGGTAAAGGTTCGATCAATTGGAAGGCGCGTAACTATCTCATTTTTTCGAGTAGGAATTGCCAATGCTGTTTTTCTTAGAATATCTTTTAGCGAGTCGATTCCTTCGCCGGTTTTGGTAGAAACAGTCACGATCTTGGCATCTTGAAGAAAAGAACCTTCGACGAGTTCTTCAATATCGATTTTTACAAGCTCTAGAAACTCATCATCTACAAGGTCTTTTTTCGTGACGATTATCAAACCGTTGCTGATTTTCAGAAGACGGCAGATTTCGAAGTGTTCCCGCGTCTGAGGCATGACGCCTTCGTCCGCAGCAACTACAAATGCAACCAGATCAATTCCGCTGGCACCGGCGAGCATGTTTTTCACGAACTTTTCGTGTCCAGGCACATCGACAAACCCAATTTTTACGCCGTCTAAATCCAGTTCGGCAAAACCCAGATCAATTGTAATACCGCGTTTTTTTTCTTCGGGAAGGCGATCAGCATCGACGCCCGTTAAGGCTTTAACCAAAGCCGTCTTGCCGTGATCTATATGTCCTGCTGTGCCAACAATTATGTCCATAAAAAGATAATTCCAAGTTTAGCTTGGATATTGCACGAAGGCGATACAATAATTCCGACAAACACTTGGTTTTTCATCATGTTACAAGAGAAAATTGAGGTTTTCAAAAATTACAGTTTGTATCTGAACGGATTTCTGACGAATCCGGCTTTGATTCTTGCCCAAAATTTCTCAAACCATAGCTATGGCTATGCTCTAAGAGATTTTGAACAAGCTTCTTTGCCATATTAGCCAGAAAGTCCATTCCCTTCGTGCAATATCCAGGTTACCATTTTATTGAACTAAACTTGGAATTCGAAAGACTTTTAAGAGCAAACTATTGTGTTATTTCAAAATCTATCCATTGAGACGTAGTTTTGTTGCTAACCAAATCTCTTAGGATAATTTGTAGAGCATAATCACCGGCACTAATTTTTTTCGGCAATTTCATGTATCCAACAGATTTAAGCCTCGACATATCAGTTTGCTTTCCAAATTTAACGAGTTCGGCATCACCATCTGAAACTAATGCGCCGTTTCTATAGACGTTCGCGCTAATCAAAACTTTTGGCGTGTTTGTCGATTTGTCGATGCGGGCGTTATAAACGTTATATCCATAGGCTAAAACCGAACCGGGTTGGAAGCTTCGAATTGCGGGAATCCCTCTCGAGTGAACCAACGAGATTGCTTTTTTCAAAGAAGATGAAGATGTCGATATGAATTTACCTTCTTGATTTATCGTCCCCATAGTTAGCCCAGAAAGATATATTTTTGCCTTTTTTAGTTTAGGGACCTTAACTATCTGAACTGCTGAGCCAATAAATTTGCTGTTGACATCCCGTATCGCGACCCTGAAATTATAAACCCCCGATTTTTTAACTGCGACATCGGTGGAATAAACAAGCCCATTTTGAGCGATTAACGGTAATGCTCTTTTTTCAACCCTAATTGTATGGGTTCGATTAAACTCGTCTATCACATCATTTTTGGCATTTAAGGTTACGGCGACAACATCAAAAACCGCTTTCATACTGCCATTAGTATCGGGAACGAATTTGATGTCTTTTCCGTTAATGTGGATTAGAGAACGAATAAAATTTCCTTTGGCAATTGTATTTCCAAAGAAGGCGGTTAAACGTAAATCGAGCCCGGCTTCTGGCAACGGAGCATTAATCGCTTCGTATAATTCGCTATCACCGCCGATTTTGCCCCTTCGCCGATTTCTTTCTTTCCCTACAAAACCAGCACGCGAATACACTTTTAATTCGGGGCGTGTTAGCTTGATTTCAATGGTATGAAATTTTGGTCCTTTAAAGGTTTCGCTGTCCGGCTCATAACCTATTAGATAGTACCCTTTCTCCAAATTCATGGCTCTTCTGAGATGGACAGAGAGTTTGTTATTTCCTCTATAGAATCTGCCTCCGGTGTCATAAGCTAAGGTCGCCATTCCGTCTTGAAGGTCACGAGCCTGATTTCGTCGTGATTCTGAAAGACGCGCCGTTGAATTACTAGCATCACCAAATTTAGTATCGGGTTTAATATCGTCAGCCGCAGAAATAAAACCTGGATTATTTACGCCTCGAACGTCAATTGTATTTACGACTACGGAAGCTCTATTTGCCTCGATCGTTAAACTCCTAAGATTTTCGCGCGCAAGACGAGAATTTCCATCTTCATCTAAGGTAGGAATTCCATCAGAAAATAGAAATAGAACTTTACGTCCGCGAATTTTTCCCAATCCCTTTACAATATATCGAATAACTCCAAGAGTACCGACAATCTGATTGTCAATATTTCTATCGCGAACGCCTTCCTTTTGTTTTCGGTCCCGCTCTTCTTCGGTTAGCCCGTCTTCGTCTTTTTTGTCGTCATCTTTTCGCGGAATCCGGTCATTTTGTCTGGCAGCCTTAAAAAAGTCTCCATTATTGTCGCAACCAAGCGAGGGAAGCCACCGCACCTTTTTAATCACTTTGAGAAGCCGCGCTCGATCGCTTGTGTATTGCTGCATCAAACTACTGCCGGAACGTGTTTTGTATATGGCAACTAAGTCATTTGGCTGCATTTGTTCTGTAACGAATTTCTTCAAGGCAATACGTGTTGCATTCATCCCAATGAAGGAGGATGAGCAATTTCCATCATCTACCAAAAACGTAATTACACGTCCCGTGGTGTTGGGTCGATGACGAATCGGTTGGTGTATTTTCGTTTTCCCGAAAGTTTTTTGGGATAAGGCTTGCTTAACTGAGACCGAAGTTTTTACGAAAGAGAAGTTAGCAAGTTTTTGACGTTTTCCGTCTTGATATACTTCAAAATCAGAGGGCTTTAGGTTTGTAACAGGATTTCCTTTTTTATCGGTAACTATTGCATCAAGTTGAACCAAATTCGTTGTTATTTTAACAACATCGCCATCTTCTCCTCCGTTTGGGGTCGCCGTTGGCTGCGGTGTATGCGAATAGTTTGAAATCGAGAAAGTTAAAACTAAGGACAGCAAGACAAAAACTTTTTTCACTATATTACTCCTAAATCAATAGTACTTTTTTCTTATATAATACGTCTCGCGAATTCAAATGTCGCGATTTTATCCAAATGGATGAAGTATTTGTAATTAAAGGTTGGTTCAATATTTCTTAACAAATAGAGTTTTTTTTGCCGAATTTATTTTTGATTCGATTCATATTGATTGAGCTTCCGGTATAAAGTCTTACGACCGATGTGCAGAAGCCTTGATGCGCTGGATTTGTCTCCGCCGGTGTAGTCCAGGGTTGCTTTGATGATTTTTTCTTCAGCCTCGCTCATTGATGAAGGCAGCTCAATCTCTAAGCCAATTGATCTTCCTTGGCTCGCAGCAATCGCTCGTTCTTCCCTCGCACGCGAATCAATTTCAAAAGCCTTTTGGCTAATCGCTTGAGGCAAATCGTCTAGTTCGATCTGCCGACCGGACGCGATAATAACAGCACGTTCCATTGCGTTTTCCAGTTCACGCACGTTACCCGTCCATTCATAATTTACTAGTGCGCGCAGTGCATCTTTCGAAATACCCGAAACAAAACGTCCCGATTTTTCTTTGTATAACTCGAGAAAATGAAAAACTAATAAGTGAATGTCTTCGGGGCGGTCTCTAAGCGGCGGGATCTCGATTGGAAAAACCGACAAGCGATAAAATAGATCCTTTCGAAATTTTTCTTCCTCAATGGCTTCTTCAAGGTTTATATTTGAAGCTGCAACTACACGAACGTCAACCTTTATAGTCTTATCGCTGCCAGTGCGCATAAATTCGCCTTCTTGGAGAACGCGTAAGAGTTTTACCTGCGAAGGAAGACTCATTTCTCCGATTTCATCAAGGAAAAGAGTCCCGCCATCGGCTTCTTCAAAACGTCCTTTCCGCGCTCTGTGAGCGTCGGTAAATGCACCTTTTTCATGCCCGAAGAGTTCCGATTCTAGAAGCGTTTCGGGTATCGCTCCGCAATTGATTTTAATGTAAGGTTTATCTTCTCTACCTGAGTTGTAATGAATTAGATTGGCGATTAATTCCTTTCCCGTTCCAGATTCGCCTTGGATTAAAACCGTTGTATTTGCGTCTGCAACATTTAATGCTAATTCAATCGTTCGTCTTAGGTTTGGTGCCTGACCGATAATTTGGCTTGTTTTCTGCTCATTAAGCTTAGACTTCAGCTGCATTATTTCCGCTGAAAGTTGGTCGCGTTCAAGTGCTGTTCCGATTTGATCAGCAATTCCTTCGACAAGTGCTACATCATGATTGCTAAATCTTTTGTCCAATTCCTCGCTCCAAACAAAGCCCAATAATCCAAAGGGTTGACCGGTGACTTTAACCGGAGTAACCAGCGCGGCTTTCCCGTTAAACTGCGAGTTAAAAAATATCCGAACTGCCAGAGGCAAGTCCGTATCCATAAGCCTTAGGGTTTTTCCTTCCCTCAAAATATCACCGAGTGCGGGAAATGGTTCCAAATCAAGGGATTGATTGTGATCTTCAATCATTTGCAGAACTTTGTTGGGTTTTATCCCCTCGCCCATTTTGAATGACGCGAGCGAAATTTTCTTTTCGGTTTGATCAAGCACACCCAAGGCTCCGTAGTCGGCACCGACGATTCCGATTGCTCGTTCAAGCACTTTTGAGGAAACGATGTTGAAATCCGAATGAGAATTAAGCGTGTTTGCGATTTCCAGAAGGGCATTGGTACGTTTGGTTTCTAGCTCTTGATTTACATAGAGACTCGTATATTGATAGCCTATCGCGAGTTGTCCTGCAATCGACTGTAGGAATTGAATTTCCTCATTGAGCTATTCCCTTGGCGAGGTTGTGTCATGAAGTCCCAAAAGTCCAACAACCTGCTCGTTTAAGACAATCGGTAAAACTAAAAGAGAACGGGTTTCAAGTGCCTTAGCAAGAAATCTGACTTTAGCATCCTTTGCTTTTGACGTGTCATTTACAACTATTGGTTTTGTCAGGTCGAAGTATTTAGAGAGTTTTTTTGCATCAATCGGGATCGTTGTTCCTTCGCTGACTGGAATATCTTCCGAAGTACGCCATTCATAGCTTATGCTAAGCTCATTATCTTCAGTCATTTGAATTAGATCACATCGATCCGCTTCCATCATTCGTCCAATTTCAGACACGACAACACGTAAGAATCTTTCCAATTCAATATTTGTGGGTAAATCTTTCGCGAGACGATTAATAATTGCCTCTCGAGCTTCCTGCATTTTTATTTTGCGTTCAAGCGAAAGAGTTTTCGGGGTATCGGGGCTTTCAATTTCAATTTTCATAAACTACCGAAATACAACATTAACAAAGAGTTGGCGGAAGAGGCGCATTTCAGTTTTCGCCTTTTCGCGAAGAATGTCAAGTTGACACACGTCGCCGATAGCGTGTGTTGTTTAGATGCACTCAAAAACAACAAACGAATTTTGGAGATTATTAGATAGCGCGGGAACAATTACTTGCCTTTTTTGGGAGGAGTAACTTTCTTTTCCGGCTTAGGTTTCTTTGATGTATCGGTTATTTTTTCATCAGGATCAACTTGCTTCTTCTGTTTACTCTTAGACTCTTGTTTAGAAGTTTCCCGTTTCTTTTTCGATTTGAACCCGACGCGGCGACGTCCTTCTTTGGCTTTCTTTAGTAAATCTTCGGCGCGAAAATTTTCTTCATCGATCTCAATTGCTTTGGTTAACGCCTTTATCGCTTTGGAATATTTAGCTAGCTTAATCAGGGAAGCACCGTATTCGGTTTGATATTCGCCTTCATCTGGTTTTAATTTCACCGCCTTACCAAAGGCTTTCTCAGAGTTTACATCGTCAAAGAGTTTGTTATAAGCGCGTCCTAAATTGAATAGAGCGACGTCGTCTTTTGGAGTAGTTCGAAGAATTTTCTTAAATGCCTCTACCGCATTTTCAGCCGCTTTAGTCGATCTTTTCTTTTTTAATTTTGCGGTCTCTTCCGTAATTGGTTTTAGCTCGTCTTCTTTTTCTTTTGCCGAGTACGCGACGCTTAGTCGTAAATGGGCTAGAGCGAGATCGGGGTCCAATTGAATCGCCTGTTTAAGAACGTTAATCGCATTATCGGTTTGATTCAATTCTAGATATTCATCACCCTTTTTTAAGGCTTCCTGGGCATCCGTAAATGTTTGAACTTCTTCGTCAACTGGCGTGTCGTCTCCATTTACGTTGGCATCTTGCGGGTTGGCATTCCGCTTTTTAGCCTGATTATATTCTTCAACGGCTCTTGCATTACGATTTTTAGCCGACTGATTTCCGCATCCGAAAAATACGAGCGAAAAAAATGTAAGCCAAAAAATAAAGTTTTGTTTACTCATAATTTCCTATTGCTAAAACTTTATCCCGGGGGAAAGATAAACTGTCTTCCTCCTAACAAATGAACATGTAGATGGAAAACGGTTTGCCCCCCATGAGAGTTCGTGTTTATTACAACACGATAACCGTTTTCAGCGATATTGCTTTTGCGGGCAATTTCGGAGGCTTTTAAGAGTAAGTGTCCCAAGGTATCCCTATGGGTTTCATCCGCATCAGCAAGAGATGAAAAGTGCTCGCGCGGAATTACCAAGATATGGGTTGGTGCCTGCGGGTTTATATCGTCAAAAGCGACGCATAAATCGTCTTCATAGACCAACTTAGACGGGATTTCACCCGAAATGATTTTGCAAAAAAGACAATCACGCTGCATATAGAAAAGATATTAAAACATAATAAGCTGGAAATTCACAAGAAAATCACTTCTTTATAAACATACTTTTCTTGAGTATTCAAAGAAATCTTCAAGACAACGGAGCGAAAAAGATTTGAATCTTAAAACTTTGTGAGCTATGCTTGTGTCCGTTAATTCGCTTATTTTAAGGAAGTAAAACAATGAAAAGAACATATTTATTGACTATTATTATTTTGGCTTTTTCTATGCAGATTATCTTTGCGCAGGATATTGTTAAAGTTAGCGACAAATCCCCCGAGACAAAACGAGGGTATCTTGTTGGACCCAGGGATAAAATTGAAGGCAAAGTTCTTGGCGAGGAGCAATTTAATTTTACCGTCAGGGTGGACGATGACGGCATGTTTGAGGTTCCTTTTGTTGAGCAAAGAATTGAGGCGAAATGTCGTACAGAGAGGGAGATTCGTGATGATGTAAAAAAACATCTCGCTAAGTTTCTCAAGAAGCCTTTGGTTAGTGTTCAGGTTACTGAACGGCGAAAGCCGATACCGGTGACGGTTTATGGTGAAGTTAGAAATCCGCAAAAGGTCGAGCTTAGGCGTGAAGCGAGATTGATGGAATTAATTGCTTTTTCCGGCGGTGTAAAAGAAGAAGCAGGCGGAATCGTAAGAATTTTCCGTCCTCAATTACCAATGTGTGCTGAATCAAAAATGGCGGAAAATTGGCGTAAGGAATCAAACAATGGGATTGAAGTTCCGTCAAGAATGTACAGCCTAAATAGTCTTAGGAATGGAACGAACGAATCGAACCCGATTATTTACCCGGGAGATATAATTGCGGTTGAGAAGGCTTCTCCTGTGTACATCAACGGAGAAATTAACAGCAGAACCGGGGTTTACATAAAGGAAGGCGGCTTATCGTTAACTCAAGCACTTGCAATGGCTGGGGGACTGAGAGACCGAGCTAGTATTAAGAACATTAGAATTTATCGACGAAAAGCGGATTCGTTAGATCGCACGATGATTGCCGCTAATTTGCGCATGATCCAAAGCAAGCAGCAGAAAGATATAATGCTTGAGCCATATGACATAATTGATGTAGGCAAGAAAAAGAAAAGTATTGGGAAAATTATTTTTGAGGTTGTTACGGGAGCAGCGCGAACGGCGGCTACTTCTTTTGCTTCTGTGGGTAGTACGAGAGTTCTCTATTAGCGTAAAAACAGTTTTTGGTTGAAAGTGCCTGCGAGCGAATTTAGCTTGCAGGTTTTTATCTTTCTGCATCGAGGTAAATTTTGTCAATTTGAGACTGATATTTTTCATCAACGACGCGGCGTTTAATCTTGAGAGTTGGAGTTAGTTCGCCACTTTCAACCGTCAGATCATTTTCTAAAAGAATAATCTTTTTAACAGTTTCAAAGCGGGCGAGTCCGATACATGTTCTTGCAACTTCCTTTTCAAATAACGCGATAATTTCTTTATTGCGGCACAATTCTCCGCGGCTATTTACGTTTATTCCGTTTTCTTTTGCAAAAGATTCTAATTGGTTAAAATCAGGTACGATAAGCGCAGAAGCGAATTTTCTGGCATTGCCAACCAGCACAACCTGATTTACGTAATTTGACCCCTGAATCATTTGTTCAATTGGCGAAGGTGCAATATATTTTCCGCCCGATGTTTTGAAAAGTTCTTTTTTTCTATCCGTAATTTTCAAGAAATTATCTTCATCAAGTTCTCCAATATCGCCAGTTTTAAACCATCCATCGTCAGTAAAAACTTCTCTGGTAGCTTCCGGTTTGTTGTAATAACCGAGCATTACACCAGGACCCGTAACCTCTATTTCTCCGTCATTTGCTATCCGCGCTTCGACATTTCTTATTATTTTTCCGACTGTTCCTAGTTTTACGTCAATCGGATTGCTTGATGAAATTACGGGCGAGGTCTCGGTTAAACCATAACCCTGCATTATAGGGATTCCGGCACCCGTAAAAGTCAAATAGATAGAATCCGAAAGTGCGGCACCACCCGTAATGCAAAACTCCAATCTGCCTCCAAAAAAATCCCGAAGTTTTTGGAAAACAAGTTTATCAGCCAAGTTGTATTGGATCATCAACGCCGTTGTGATTGGGTTTCCTTTTTCTTTATCCAGAGCGTATCTTTTTGCGATTTCAATTGCCCAATCAAAAATTCTTCCTTTGATATGACTTTCTTTTGTAGCTTTTAATCTGGCTTTTGCATAAACTTTTTCAAAAATTCGAGGGACACCGACAAACATCGTGGGTCTTACTTCCCGCAAATTTTCAGGCACCTTGTCGAATGATTCTGCATAGTGAACAGCCATTCCATTGAGTATATAAAGATACATTGCGGTTCTTTCGAAAACATGAGAAAGAGGGAGGACCGAAAGAGGTATGGCATCCGATGTAAATTCATATTTTTCGCAAGCGTCTATTGCATTGGAGAGCAAATTCTCATGCGAAAGCATTACGCCTTTTGGTTCACCGGTCGTACCGGAAGTGTATATCAAAGTTGCGACATCTTGCGGATCAATTTTTGATAGAAGCCCGTTAATTAAATCAGGCTTTTCAGCTTTGAGTTTTTTGCCGAGATTTTCTAGCTCTTTAAGAGTTTGTAGATCATTAGTTTCTTGGGTTTTCTTATTAAATAAAACTACATGTTTAACCGACTCACATTGAGGCAGAATCTCTTTGACATATTTGTAGCTGTCAAAATCTTGCAAAAATAGTATTTTTGCTCCTGAGTCATTAAGGATATAACAAATGGATTCCGGTGTAAGCGTTGTATAAATTGGCACGTCCACGATTCCATTAAACTGACATCCGGCGTCAACTAATGTCCATTCTGGTGAGTTTGATGACAAGATCGCCGCTTTTTCGCCATTACGCAAACCGAGTGAATAGAGTCCTAAAGCGATATTTTGAATTCTGGCGAGCATTTCATCCGACGAAATCGGCACCCATTTTCCATCATTTTTGAAATTTAACGCATCTTTTCGAGAATATTTTTTCTTCGCGTGCAAGAATAGCTCGGCTAGAGTTTGAGGCTCATCCGCATAAAGCGGTATTCTCTTTGAGCTTTTTCTAAAGTTATTTTGAGATATATCTTGCATAAAACTCAGCTCTTAGTTTCTAATAGGACGCCACCAAAAAACACTTTCAAAACCTCGTCAGCAATTGGAGAAAGCTCATATTTCTTTTGCGATAAAATCCAGTTAGTGACCATTTCATCTAATGCGCCAAAAAATATTTTTGAGCAAATCATTGCATTTAGATCCTTCTTAAAAACTCCCTGTTCCTGTCCTTCTTTAATTGCGCCGTGAATGATATCCAAATATTCAGCGAATCCAGCCGAGGAGAATTCACGCATAAACTTAATAGAGCCTCGAAGTTGAACTTGGAAAACGACAGCTAAATTACGATCCGCACCGAGCTTTTGCAGATGCAGTCTGGCGATGCAGGATAATTTTTCTTTTGCAGATTCGATGTTCGCAAGTTCTTTTTTTCCATCAGAAATAAATTCCGACATTGTTCGGTCAAAAATCGAGTGCAGGATCTCTTCCTTGCTTTTGAAGTATAGATAAACAGTGCCGTCAGCAATTTTCGCCTTCCCTGCAATGTCGGCAACTTTTGAATTAAAATAACCTTTATTAGCGAATACTTTTATTGCCGATCTTAAAATCGCTTCACGTTTATTGGATATTGTGTTCTTTGTTTTCATGCAATCTGCAAGTCCCATTTTATCTGGAAAACCCATGAATGAGCCATCATTCAGTTTTGACAACTAAGTTATAACAAAACAGGAAGTTAAATGAAAGAAATTCTTGTGAAGAACGTCAAATTTTACTCGGTTACTTGAGAGATAAATGTGTAAAAAAACCAAGAGGGTTTGCAGTTAATTAAAACTACAAACCCTCAAAAATGGCGGAGAAGACAGGACTCGAACCTGCAAGCCCGTAAAGGCGGTAGTTTTCAAGACTACTGCATTACCAATTATGCTACTTCTCCTAGGCTTAGCAACTTGGAAATATACCTTATACGCGCCTAATTAACAACTTAAATTCGAATTACTCCGAGCTCAAAAGCTTCGTGATTGTTGAGTCTAATTTTTTCGTCTTCTTAAATCCGCTTGTCATTAAAACAACCGTACCTGATTGGTCAACGACAAAATGTGCAGGAAATCCCATGCTTAATCTTCCCTTGCTATCGCGAGGGGCATATTTCAAAACAACTCCAAAACTATTAGGCAAGATAGTGTATTTGAACGATTTTTTCTTTAAGAACCGTTCAACGATTTGCTTATGATTCATCGTGAGACCAAGAAATTCAACAGCTTGACCGTTATATTTATCTACAAGTCGGTTGAGTTTTGGCATTTCGCTGACGCAGATTCGGCATTTCGTTGACCAAAAGGTCAGAACAACGACTTTACCTTTTAGCCGTGAAAGCTCAACATTTTCGTCGCGCATGTTGGTTTGGCTGAAATTTTGTGCGGCGGCGCCTACGTTTTGTTGGCTGAAACTTACTAACGAAAAGGCTAAAACTAAGACTAAGGTAGCTAGGATTTTCATGGTTTTTTTGTTATCTGTTAGTTGGATTGGATATGTTTATTGTTGTTAAACACTACTTAACACAGATTGCTAACGGCAATTAATTTCCAATTTTTCGGTTCGTGGGAATCGGAATCTTGGGGCATGTTTATGGTAACATAAATTTATGTTACTTCAGTCAGTTGAGGCAGAAAATTTTCGCAATTTGAATGGAAAAATCGTTTGCGGAAATGGGCTAAATATCATTTTTGGAGATAATGGGCATGGAAAAACAAACTGGCTTGAAGCGATTTATTTGCTTGCGACTACTAGATCTTTTAGGACCGCGCGTTTAGTGGAAGCGATAAATTTTGATCAACAAATGGCGATTGTTCGCGGGCAGGTAAAAATAAGCGAGGAGATTACGCGAAAGCTTCAAGTTGTGCTTCAAGGGAATACGAAACTTCTTACCGTAAATGACAAAAAGGAAACTACCGCACGATTTTTAGGACAGCTCCACACAATTAATTTCAATTTTGATGAACTTTCGATTATTCGCGGCACCCCGAGCGCAAGACGGAAATTTTTGGATGGGGGAATCGTTTCGATTTTTCCGCCTTTTGTAAAAACTCTATCCGATTACAATAGGGTTATTCGGCAAAAGAACTCGCTTCTTCATTCTGCAAAAGTCAATGAAGACCAACTAGAAAAGGTAGCGGAAATGCTTGAGCCTTGGAATGAGCAGCTTGTTCAACTAGCTGCCCTTATTAACAAAGCACGCCTTCGTTTTGTAGAAAGACTAAATGAAGTTTTAGAAAGAAAATTTTTTGGTAGAGAGGAAGTTTCAATTCGCTACGTTTCTTCGCTCGAAGGAAAAGGCGATCTATCGGATTATGCTGGGCTTTTGGCGGAACGCTTGAAATTGCGGGTTAGAGCGGAGCTAGCTTCCGGACATTCCTTAATCGGAACCCACCGAGATGATCTGGAAATCAATTTCGACGGGAAGGACTTACGTAAGTTTGGTTCATCAGGTCAGCAAAGAAGCGCACTTTTAATTCTCCAACTCGCGAATCTTTCAGTTTATTACTCTCAACACGAAGAATATCCGCTTTTTCTTCTCGATGATATAGATGCCGAGCTTGATTATAAAAGAATCGGGCGTTTATTAGAATTTCTTCACGGCAAAACCCAAACATTTGTAACGACTTCCAAAGAAAGTTTTGTTGAGAAATTTAGAGATAGTGCCGAACTTCATACTGTTTTAGAAGGCAAGATAACGACAGATTAAATTTTCTCCTTCAAAAAATCTTGACATCAGAGAGGCAAACGAAAATAATAGTAGGCATTCATACGGTTCATAACAGCTACTTTCTTAAATTGGGCTAATCGGCAGAATTTGCGGTGGGAACACCTTGTGAATTCGAATTTTCTTTCAAACGGAGGGTTGTATGTTGGTTAAACAGATATTAGATAATAAAGGGCGCGACGTATGGTTTGTAAATCCCGATGAATCTGTATTTGATGTTATTTCAATGATGGCGGAAAAAGGAGTTGGGGCTTTACTCGTTATGGAAAAGGAGAATTTACTTGGAATTGTTTCCGAGCGAGATTACGCGCGAAAAGTGATTGTAAAAGGACGCTCTTCAAAGGGAACACCCGTTCGGGATATTATGTCTTCAGACGTTGTAACTGCCAATCCTGATAATACGGTTGAAGACTGTATGGGGTTAATGACCGAGAAACACATACGCCATCTTCCGGTCATGAATGACGGAGAGGTGGATGGAGTTTTATCGATCGGCGATTTGGTAAAGACAATTATTGCAGACCAACAGTTTCAAATAGAGCAGCTTGAAAATTACATTTCTGCATAGCTTGTAGTTTCTTCAAAGAAAAGGAGGTAGTCGATAATAATTGACCACCTTGTTTTTCTATTTTTTACTTCAGTTTTTTAGGATTTTGGAGTTAAAGTCGTAGATAAGAATTCCACCGACTTTGACAGTTCACCTGAAGCTCTAGGCTTTTACTTTAATAGCGGCGGGAGACGAGGCGCATGTCATGTTCGAGTATCGTCTCATCTTCGTATTAAAACGTCTCATATCGTCTCATACCGTCTTGCGGCTAATCGCCTCACTATCGTCTTAAATCGCCTCAAATCGTATCATTTCTCGTAAAAACCTGCTATTATTTAGGTGTGGAAAGGCTGGTACATACATTTCGGATAGACCTTGATTGGAAACTAATCGCTTCGCTAAGCAAAATAGATCGGTTCGACGCTACCTGGGCTTCTGTAGAAAAGAAAGAAGGGCAAAGTCTAAAACATTTGAAATCTATCGCCACAATAAGGAGCATCGGTGCTTCGACGAGAATTGAAGGTTCAAAACTAAGCGATGAAGAAGTCAAAGTTTTGCTAAATAAAATCGACATCACAAAAATGGATGATCGGGATTCACAGGAGGTCGCTGGCTATTTTGAAGCGTTGGATATAATTTCTGAATCGCACTCAGATATTGCAATAAGGGAGGCAGACATAAAAAATCTGCACAACCTACTTCTAAAATACAGCGAAAAAGACGAGTGGCACAAAGGCAATTATAAGCAACACAGCAATGCTGTTGAGGCTAGATTTCCGAACGGCACCAAACAAATAATTTTTCAAACAACCGAGCCGGGAATCCCAACACAAGAAGCAATGTCTGCGTTAATTAAATGGTATAGCCAGGATGTGGACACACATCCGCTGGTTAAATCAGCACTGTTCGCGTATGAATTTCTCAGTATTCATCCATTTCAAGACGGAAATGGAAGGCTAAGCCGCCTCATTTCAACGCTCTTGTTGCTAAAATATGGTTATTCGTGGATTCAATATGTGAGTTTCGAACACGAAATTGAAAGCAAAAAAACAGAGTATTATAGGGTACTAAGAAATTGCCAGTCGCAACGCCCCAATGAAAAGATCGACGAGTGGATAGTGTTCTTTCTTGAGTCACTCAAAAACATCCAAAAACAACTCATGGATAAACTGCGAACGCAAGGGGTTGAAGCTAGCCTTTCGCCTCGTGAGAGTTCGATCATAACGTTTATAGGAAATCATCCTGGATGCAAATCTGGCGAAATTGCCGAGAGGCTTGAAATTGCAAATTCCACGGTTAAAAGAATCTTAGCCAAGATGGTATCGAAAAACCTGATCGAAAAACATGGTGCCGGGCGTGGAACTAACTATACCTTAAACTGACCCAAAAACATGAAACTCTTGCAGTTTTCCGCATTATATTAAAGAAGATCAAGTATATTCCAAGAAGGGAATGATACTGCAACGGCTATCGTGACGGCACTTTTTTTAATACAGTTTTTCCTGCTCATTTATACTATTAAACAATCTATTTCTTGCTTCATTCATCCTTTATTGCGGACCAACAGTTTCAAATAGAGCAGCTTGAAAATTACATTTCTGCATAGCTTGTAGTTTCTTCAAAGAAAAGGAGGTAGTCGATATTGATTGACCACCTCGTTTTTCTATTTTTTACTACAGTTTTTTAGGATTTTGGAATTAAAGTCGTAGATAAGAATTCCACCAATTTTTGGTTTTATGTTCGCATGAAATTTCGCGAGCTTTGCAGCCTCCACAACAGAACGGCGAAGAAGAGGATGCCCTCCAATTGCTTTTGCAGAAGTTACTTCGCCACGACTATTTATTGACACTTCTACCTTAACCAAACCGCTTGCGCAAACCGCCCTTGCCGCGGCGGGATAAAGCGGAATTGGGAGAGAAATTGCTTTGTTATTCAGTAAGTTTCGCTTATCAATTGGTATTTGATAAGAATCCTTCTTGGGTTTGTTTCCGAAGCGATAAACAATTATTCCACGGACTTTGACGGCTTTACCTTTCAAAAGGGTCGGTCTGAATTTTGCCTTGCGTGCTGCGGTGACCGAGGAATTTCTTAAGAGTGGATGTCCGCTGAGGGCTTCTGCAGATTCCACACTCCCGTCAATGCCAATTGTAATCCTTATGGATACTGTGCCGATGGCATTGACAGCCATCGCAGCTGCCGGATACACGGGTTTTGGTAACGAGATCGCTAAACCATTTAATATTCCAGCTTTGAATATTTTGGAATCGTCTTTTTTTTGAGTTTCTTTTTGCCCAAGAATATTTTGGGAGCCGGAAATTAGCAGAGCAAAACATATCGCTAAGAATATCTTTTTCATCGTTTCTCCTTGTATTGGTAAATTTAGTTGTTTGGTTTCAAAAAAAGCTGAATATTTGATTAGACACCAAGGCTTTGAATTTGTTCCGGATTTCGAGAAAAACTTTCGATATATTTAGGAACTGTTTTTTGATTCTTAGCGTTAAGCAAAATTAGTGGTAAAATTCAGTCGAATCACTAATGGCAAAACTTGCCCAAAAACACAATTTAACAGTAGAAGAATCGGTCGTGAGACTTTTATCGCGTGCGGAGAATTCCCGTGGGTTGAAAACGGAGGATTTAATGCCCCGTATTGCCAAATCAATCGAGAAATATATTCTGCGGGATGATGAGAATGCGGGTCACGCGGAGATGTCGAAATTTATAGATTCTCTTAGGGCAGATGATTTGTGCTTGATAATTGCTTGCGAGAAAGCTGATGAAACAGCGTGGGGCGATATAGTTTTGAATTTTGATTCGACTGTAAAATCTGCAGCCTATAAATTTGCAAAAAATAAGGAAGATGCGGAAGATCTGGCGAGTTCGATTTGGGCTGAGCTTCACGGACTGAAATTAGACACTGAAGGGAAAACTAAGGGGAAACTCTCCTACTATTCTGGAAAAGGAAGTCTTGCCGGTTGGCTTCGGGCGGTTACAAATCAACTTGCAATTGATCAGTTTCGGAAATTAAAACGCTTTGTTCAGGTTGAGGAAGATCGTGAATTCGAGAATCTGGCACAGGATTCCGCCGAAAGATCCGATAACAAACTTGTTGTTTCAGCAACAGAAAATCCTGAAGAGATTTTTAGCGAAACAGAGGCTGAGGAAGATATACTAGAAGGGCTTCAAAACGCGATTGGGGGGTTGAAAGAAGAAGATAGGCTCATAGTAAAACTTTATTATTTTGATGATTTGAAGCTAAAAGACATCGCAAAAACTTTTGGTTTCCACGAAGCAACAGCGAGCCGAAAGCTAGTAAGAGTACAAAAAGAAATTCGTAAAAAGGTTGAAAAAAATCTTCGTGAAAAACACGGTTGGAATGAAACGGAGGTTAAAAAATATCTGACGGAAGCAGCGGAAAATTTGGGAATGAATCTAGAAAAGATGTTCACGGCAATTCTATTTTTGATATTCTTGCAAGAAATTATTCAGCCGTACGTTCTGTAGATGCTTTGGTAAGTAGCCAAAGTTGACGAACTGAACACAAATTTTTTGCGTACGGATCAAAAAATATAAAGTGCAAATGATAAGTTAAAGACAACCGTGGCTTTTGGACATTTGATTGAAATTTAGATGGAATTAGAATTCGACAAAGAAATGGATGCTTTATTGCGCAAAGCGACGAATAGCGGCACAAACGCTGATATTGGGTCGCATCTTGACGCAGATGAGATTTCCATTTTCGCTGAAAACGCCTTACCGGAAAAGGCAAAAACGCGGGTTACAAAGCACCTAGCGAGATGCGATGAGTGTCGGCTGATACTAGCAAATGTAATTTCATTAAATTCCGAAGCGGTTATTGAGACTGCTCCTTCTGCAGTTGTTGAAGTAAAAGAAACTGAAGCGGCAATTACTTTACCTTGGCATAAGAAGCTATTTGCTATTCAAAATTTGGCTTATGGTTTAGGAGCACTTGCGATTCTTTTTGTAGGAATGATCGGATTTATGTTTGTGCAAAACATGTCAGATGGAAATTTTGTTGCAAAAGTTAATGAGCCTAAGAGCGCGAGAGCTGACCAATCAACAAGTGCCGATGGCAAAATCGATAATGCTCCCGGAGATCAGAATTCTAACGTTCCTTTGGAATCTGAAGAAGCTGAAAGGAAGGAAGATAAGAATAGTGATGGCAATGCGGATAATTCCAGCAATCAAGCTAAAGATTTGAAAAAAGATGCCGATGTAGTTAAACAAGAATCAAGTGAGCCCCAGAAACCTGGAAATGTTAAAAAAACACCTTCTTTGGCGGGAAAGAAACCTACGGGTGATCTTAAAGCAGATTCAGATGATGAAGGCTATCGTAAAAGGGTGGATCGCGTTGAATTAAAAGATGAGGCAAGAGAAGCACCTAAGCGTAATAAAGAAGAAGATGTAGTTGCCGCAGAGTCTGTTCCCGCTCCACCGCCGCAGCCAAAATCAGAACCTAGTAAGTCGTCCATAGCCCTCAGAGGAGCTACGAGAAGAGTTGCCAAAAAGAAGGCACCAAAGAAACTTGTGAGAGCAGAGGATAAAGTAGCACGGGCAGGAAGAGCGAGTGCTACAAAGACACGGCAGATTAGCGGGAAAACCTTTAATCAAAAAAATCGAGTTTGGTATGACTCCACATACAAGGGGCAAAAAACGACAAACATTAGAAGAGGTACCGCCTCGTTTAAGAAACTTGATTCCGGCTTGCGTTCAATCGCAAGTAAATTAAGAGGCACGATTGTTGTTGTGTGGAAAACAAAGGCTTATCAAATACGTTAATTTTCTTCCCCTAACATATGTTTAAGGTTAAAATAGCCACATGAAAGTGATTTTTCTTTTGTGTAGTGTGGGTTTTTTCGCGTCCACCCTAGTTGCACAATCCGTTTGGCAGAAAAACCTTGATTCCAAGGTGAAATTTTATCAGACGACTGGTTTTGGAATTCTCCTTGCCGGTACAGGCAATTCGCTGTACGGAATTGATGGAAAAACGGGTCGTACATTGTGGCGGCGTTCTCACAGAGGGTTGAATGAAAACTCGATTACACCTGTTCCCGGAACAGATTTAATTTTGTTTACATTAGATACGGGAAAAAAATCGCGACTTGAGGCGATTGATTTGCTTACAGGAAAACGGATTTGGCGGAGTAACAAAGTCAAGGGCGATGTTTTGCAGCTTGCAGTCGATCCCGAGCAAGATTTGATCGCGGTCATAATGGTAAAAAAACCAAAAGGAAATTTTGGCGAAAAGCTTAAAAGAAAACCGATAACTCACGTTTTCGAACTTTCAAGTGGCAAATAACTTTGGAAGAGAAAGTTTGTAAGCAAAATTGAATTGATGCCATCGCGTTTTGATAAACAAGGTGAAATTGTTTTTACGCTTGATAATTATCGCGCCCCGCTTCTGTTAGACGGGCGTCTTTTTATGTTTTATGAAGGCGTTACATCTTACAATGCCAGAAACGGAAAAAATAAAGAGCGCGAAAAATTCCGTGTGAATGAGAGCGGCTTGGCATTGACTGATGCCGATCCGATTTTTGATGACCGGAATCTTTATATCTCTGGACGCGAAAAGGTGAGAGCGGTAGATCGCAGAACGGACAAGGTGAAATGGAAATCAAAAGACTTAGGAGTGACGCCCGAAATGGCTCTGATTGGTGATGTTTTGTACGTGCGGACTGGCGGACAATTCACTCGTATCAAAGACGGTGAAATTAGGAAAAAGGGTCCATTTGGAGTTTCCGCAATTGATACCAGAACGGGAAAAAGACTTTGGCGATATAAAGGTGCAGATAAGGGAATGACTAATTTTGTATTTCCCTTCAGAAACGTAATTTTTATTGCGGACAAAAATGAACTGATTGCGATATATGCGAGGAGCGGAAAACGCCTCAGGAAGTTTAAACATAAGGTTAAGGACGCAGAATTTGTGTTGGTAAATGAAAAGCGTGTTTTAGTCGTTGGAGGACGCGAGGAGTTAGCGGGATTTGGACCGATAGTTACGACCGGAACGGAACGCGCAGGGAAAATTAAATCGCTTGGAATTGCTCGATTGTGGCGCGTTAAACATAAGGCTCCAAAACGAGGAATTTTTCGAGTCACTACCGGGATTGCTCTACGCGCAACCGCAATATACTTTAGGTACGGCGGACTGGCAAATTCAGCTTTGAATGTTTTTCGGGGTGCGACCCTTGCAAAATCAGCACTTTCATTTCGTTGGTCGGGTTTAAGGACCCGCATCGGAGGCTTGGATTTGACTACTCTTGCGAGTAGTTCTTCGCAGAATTATTTTGGCAACAGAATTCGGGTATTTGGAATTGCGGCGAGAACACAGGGATTTGCACATCGGGTAAGAGGTTTAGAAATTGTGCCATCTCGCGGAAGAATTATTGGCGGTGCAATTCGCAGGGCTGCTCCCTCACGCTCGGTTGCGCAAGATACTTTGCTTGAAAGGCTTGACCCTGTAAGACGAATCGAAAAACTTTCTGACTTTTTTTTACGCCGAAAACGCCTCGCAGCGTTTCGCGGAAAATACATGTATTTTTATACTGATTTACCGAGCCCGTTCCGCAAAAAAGGCTTGGTTGGCGTTAACGTACACAACGGACTTGACGCGAGATTTATCCTCGTAAGCAGTCCAGACTCACGTTTTGTTACAGACGAAGTAAGCGGCTTGCTCTATTCAGCAAAGGGAAAGAGACTACGGGCTTTTGACATTCTTAACCTGTAAGCATCGAAGTAACGTTAAAAAAATCAAATAAAATGTTGAGTCGTTTTGCATTTATTGCGGAAGATACACGGTTTTGCCTGCCTTTCGCTAAATAGTTTATTTTCATGCCCAGATTTATCCTTTGAAGGAAGAAGGTTGCGTTTGTTTTTGGGGTAAATATAATCAAATTTATTAATTCTAATTATAATATAAACACCAAAGAATTAGAGATATTACTTTGCTGTGTTATACTAAAATTGTGGTGTTTTCTCCACGCTAAAAAAAATTAAAGAAAATCTGGCTGATTGTCAGTTTACTCTCAATTAAGGATATTATTATGGAAACCAAAATCGCAGAACAATTATTGGAGTTGGATGGAAAAATGAAAAATGTTTCATCAAACGGCAAGAAATCGAAAAAGAATAAGAAGTCGTCGATTTTAACGCTTAAGGACCTATTGGGGATTACCTCTCAGAAGAAGTTTCTGGAAAAATTGGCGCAGAAGAATGTAAGTACGAAGAAAATTGCGAAGATACTTAAATACGAAGAAGATTTAGAGAAATTGCAGATCGAATTGGTTAAATTTCAGCGTTGGGTTCAAAGTACCGGTCAGCGTGTGGCGATTCTTTTTGAAGGGCGCGATGCAGCCGGAAAGGGCGGCTCAATTCGCCGCTTTATTGAACACCTTAATCCTCGCGCTATGCGGGTTGTCGCTTTACCGAAACCAACGATTGAAGAAACCGGACAATGGTATTTTCAGCGTTACACAAAACAATTGCCGAATGCGGGCGAGATAGTATTCTTTGATCGAAGTTGGTATAACCGCGCTGTCGTTGAGCCGGTGAACGGGTTTTGTACGAAAAAACAATATAAGCAGTTTTTGCGGCAGGTTCCTGAATTTGAGCATATGCTTTATGAAGACGGGATCAAGGTAATTAAATTTTGGTTTTCGATTTCAAAAAAGGAGCAGTTAAAACGTTTTAACTCACGCAAAGGGAACCCCTTAAAACAATGGAAATTAAGCCCAATTGACGCTAAAGCCCAAGAACTTTGGGATCCTTATACACATTACAAGGAAGTAATGTTTTCGAGAAC
>Ga0114931_10003065_pt1 | contig 21243 bp, 14 predicted proteins | sample 2SBtaG_FD_89579 | JGI IMG/M metagenome (GOLD analysis project Ga0114931, IMG submission 89579) | Deep subsurface microbial communities from Kolumbo volcano to uncover new lineages of life (NeLLi) - 2SBTROV14_V59a metaG | ecosystem: Environmental > Aquatic > Marine > Volcanic | place: Kolumbo...
AATAAATGAACTTAACGGTGGCTATGGTGGTCGAAGTTTTTACGGTACAGTGGGGGCAGGAGCAGAAGTATTGGATGAGGAAGACCATGAAGAATCAACAAATGGAACTCGAGGTTCGGGAGGAGGAGGAGCGGTAGTAAACATAGACCAGACGATAATTGGAGCGTCAGCGGGAGGAAACGGATATACGCTAGTAAAATATGAGACAGTGGGAGAGCCAATTATAATACCACAAATAACACCACCAAAATACATTTATCACTTCTTCACTAGCATAGAAGATCAGGAACCACAAGAAGGACTCAAAATACCCCTACCAGTAAATAGTGTTATATCGATTGATGCGTCAAAGATGTTCAGAGGTGCTCGTGAAAAGAGAGGACTGTATAGCTATATGAACTTAGTCACATCACTATTAAGAATTGGTACAGTCAAAACTATCAAATCTTATAGTGATTTCTATTTAAATAATTACTTTGAGATTAAAAATTTAAATAGAACATCTACTAACTATACGGTATTCAAATCACCTAACACAAGAGTTAAGGTCACAGTAAGTGCGATAGTTAAGGATATTAAAGGTGAAGCTTGGGGTGTATACTTGTACAAATTGAAGGAAATAGACTATTATTCAACAAACTTTATATACAAAAAAGCGAGACGTGGAAAGTACGATGGATTTAATGATGTTTCACTAGGTAAAGCTGAAGAAGTGTATAATAAAGGAGAAGAGATAATGATTGGTGTCAGTTACGACGGAGCATTGAAAGCAACTGGATTCAACGGGGATGGTAAAATATTTATAAACAATAACAGTAAGATTAATATACAAATTAAAGTGGAAGCTTATTAAAAAATCTACAACTAAATACTGTTATAACAGTATTTAGTTATTACTTCTAGTTGGAAGATAGCACGCCATATTGGTTCTCACTGGTCTTGATCGTATTAACAGATGACGCAACCAGGACGGGTGAACCACCAAATGAGTCTTCGGAGTCAGTTTCGTAACAGCGGCTCAGATCATCCTTTCGTTGCTGATGGTATTCTAGCACAACTTTAGGTGTATCTTCAATGAAATGACTGTCCTCAGTAAGCCGAAAACTAAACTGATTGGCGTTCATGCTGTTGGTGGCTGGTGCTATGCAAACGCTTTAGCAAAAAGTATAAAACAGCTTTACGGAATCATTTTCTACTAAATTTGTTAGACCATGAAACTTTGATGTTCTCGGATTTGGGCCAAACTCATACCAAAATGTTGCTTAGTCAGCATCCTAACATCTTTGCACGCAATCACACTGGGATGGGATAACCACTCGATCATCTGCAGTAAGGCATGGTCGTCCTGCAGAATATTATCCTGGCTAGCCTTGGGCGTATAACGAGGAATTAATACGCCATTATTGGGTGTATTAGTCTTGTAAGAGACATTACGATCATCCAAAATTATAGTATTGTGAGGCTTAGCATACCTACTAAGTTCACGGTCCTTGTAAATCTTATTCAGGTTTTTGTCATAGATTCGGCCCATGTGAGTGCAGTGACGACGACTGAATACAGCATGAGGCTCCTCGACAAACAGGTTGTCGACCACATTACGGACATAAGTACCAATGCCGGCCGACCAGACTATGACCATTTTGAAGTAGCTAAAGCAGAAAGCTAGGAAACGATGCACATGAGGTCGGTAAACACCCCACATTTCTGTTATTTGACCCTTACCCCTGTCATGACCATGAGGTCGACTGACATCGATCATATTCAAAGTATAGCAACGGTTGCGAAGAACCGGGTTATCAGCAACTTTAAGCCATTGGTAACCAGCCATATCTTCCATGGTATGAATTAAAGTCTCATCCAAATCAAGTACAATACACATGTCAGTTGTGGTGCGGCGCCTAGGTCCCCGAGGAATACTGGTCGAAAGAGGTGTAATATAGTCATCGTTTTGTGTTTCAGAGAGTATATCAAGAGGTCGAGGCTCAGTCTGAATTAGAATCTGACCATCAGATCCGTACAAAGGTGAGACGCTAACCTTCAGATCTTTAAACGAAATTTTACCAAAGTTGGGATCAAATAAATTCACACCATGAACAGTGACTATTTGGGATTTGGCAGAAGCTGAAGTTGCGATAGTAGGTCGTTCTATGATGGTAGTTGCTATTTGTTTACCGAAGGCATTATTAATTTTAGTAAAAGGTGAAATAGTTGGAGATCGTTCAATTAACACGCTCATAGTGTTCAGTTATATTTGATCACTTATAGTATAATAATACTAATTATAAACCACCTTTAATAGTACTTTTATTGGTCGCTTAAATTTGGATTGAGCAGAATAATCCTCTTGGTTGATATTTAAACTTGTTATTCCTGCTCATTGATCATTTGTAATTTCAGGGTCTACTATTCGCTTGATTAAACATTTCTCGATGTTAGAATCAGAAATAAGCAGATATCGTACACGCTAATTTAGTGACTAGTATTCTCAAGGTTGAAGTAAATATACTACATAGGCGATAAATAGAAATTAATCTTTAATTGTGATAATATTCATAATATGGTCTAATTATCTCCACCGACATCTCGATCGCACGTAAAACTACCTGGAATAGCGCCTACAAAGAACGACTAGACAACCATTGGTGACGCCATACTATTCTCATCTAATCAATCTTTAATGAAAATTTAGTCGTAGAATTTTATCTTATTATACCGTGTCACACTTCAATATCTACTAAGATCAATTCTCAGTTCTGTCCAGATAGAGATGGATGATCACTCTAACGTTATTATGTCTTATGTTAGAATTCTTGCTGTCTAGACTATAGTTTAACATAATTTGTATAGTCTTCTCAGATAGTTCATTGATAGATTGATATTAAAATTGGTCCTATACAGTACTAAATAGACAGTGGCGACAATTTATATTATCACCGATCTAAATCTAACAGATCTAGTTGGCCAATAAAAAGACTATCGTTGCAAAGCAGTGAATTATGTCGTCTTAACCCAGATTATAAAGACCTGCGGTCTTTATAATCACCTCTGGTGATATATAATACGACAATTAATTGTGAGTAAATTAACAGACCTGCTGTTAATTTATGAAGACCACAGGTCTTCAGGTTCACCGGAGGTGATTTATAATTTTCAACATCTATTAGTCTTCAGTAGATTGGCACAGACTGCTCTACCTATTGTTTGGAAATAATAACACCTATAAAAAGGGTCCTTTGTCATCGCATCAACTACCAATCTTGCTATACGACGGTTACGGCAATTAATGCTGAGCACAGTTATACCCTTCATCTCCATGTTACGTTGACCGATAATAAGAGTTTGCTCTTTTTGATTTGGTTTTAGAGCGGGCCAATTGTCACTAGCATTACTATGCCGTCGAACATCACGACTGTAACGGTTAAGTTGATTAAGATTATAAATCAGATGTTCCACGCAATCATTTACTTCTGATTCCAATTGTTCCAGGGGACTAGGTGAGCTGGGCGACGCGCCTGGTACGAATGTCGAAGATACAGGTGAAGATTTAGAATCTCTTACTTTGTCAGATTTGGTCGGGCCGACTCTAGTCGACCAAAAAGATCGCCTTAAATTAGATGCAAATGACATAGGCATTTAGAATAAACTGGATCTTGACCTGTCAGACTAATAAAATCAACGATTACAGGGAAGATAATTGATTAAAATTTCAGTGATTTAAGTAGGATAGCTGATTAAAATCGCAGTGATTTAAGTAAGATGGATATTTAAATTGACTGTGATGATTTTTTAATAGCATTAAAGTAGAGTAATTGACGGTCTTATCCGCTAATACTCTTACTTACTGCAAGTTGCTAAAAATTAGGACTTGTGTGAAAAGATAATTATGCCAGCCAGATAGAAAATAGCTAGTAGTTATTTTCAGAGTGTTCTGATTTTATACATATCTCATTGCTGTTGCGACGAATAGCCTGGTCAAGTATATTATAAATTACCGGAGGTGATCCTGAAGACCAGTGGTCTTTATATAGTGCAGTATAGTTTGTTTTGTATATAAATACTGTATATATTAATAATATCAGTTAGACTGATATTATGATATTAATTCAGACTAAATCCTTGTACTCAACAATAATAGTGCCCTTGATTTCATACCGCTCGCTGTCATGACTAGACAGAACAGCTGTGAACTCGATTGATCGACCAGCTTGCTGGATGGCCGATTGAAGTCCGATCTGAGCTTGCAACTGTTTGCCTCTCTTCTTTCTAATATGGCTAGAGATAGTCAATATAATTCTCTGAGTGGCCAAGTATTGTCGATCAGTAATATAAGGGTAGATGTAGATATTATTGGCCCATTTTAGATCAGGTAGGTAGTGGCCATCCTTCATTATCAGCACATTCTTACTGGAATTTGAAACATGTTTACCTACTATAGAGACATCCTTGACAGCTGTCTTAATCGGATCAAGAATACCAATTTCAGTCCAATCATTCTTGCTAGACTCTGACTCAGGTTGTTTAAAATCTCTGTTTCCACCTTCAGAAATCCTCCATAACTGACTGTACTCAGAGTTAAAGTCTTCAGATTCAGAATCTGTATCAGAAAAATACTCGTCTTCATCAGAGCTGCCGTTGTCCTCCTGGTCTGAATCTGCACCATGGGCCTTATGACGGATCTTTTGATCGCCTGCTCGAACAAAGACCTGCTCTTCCAAGAAGGGACCATCAGCACGCAAGTACGGCGGCTCAGTATAGTAAGTCATGTGACGACGAATGCGATTATCGGCGATGTCTTTATACACAACATTGGATACCTTTTTGCTTTTCTTATCTATGTGATGCTTCTTGATTTTCTGTTTCTTATCCTTAGTTTTCTTACCGGACTTTTTAGGCTTACTATCTTTAGATTTCTTGACCTTCTTGATTTTCTCAGATGTAGTATTATAGTCCTTCAACTTATCTGCCACCGGAACCTCTATGTTAGCATCAGTCGTGGTATTATATTCTGAATTAGTGGCCACTACTTCATCAGTCTCAGTTTCAACCTCTAGAGTTAATTCTATCTGCTGACTTTCAGCCCGATTCTTTAGCTTATTTTTCTTAATGACCTTCTTGGAAGCTTTTTCCTTCTCTTCCTCCATCTTCTTCCGCAATTTTTCAGTTTTCTTAACCTTCTTTTCAATTTTCTTCTGAATTTTCTGTTCCTTTTTGCTCTTCTTGTCTTTGCTGTTAGGAGTGCGAGGTGTCCTAGGAGAACGAGGACTCCTAGAAGTGCGAGGTGTGCTATATTGACTAGATATGTTCTCAGAGCTAGTTATACTAACTGAGCTCAATGATCGTTGATATGACTGACTAGATATGTCCTCATCATCATGCGGAGATTCAACAGTGTGAAATTGTTTAACAATATTGGCTCTATCCGATAACAAGACTATTTCATCATAGACTTCCCCGATTACATTCTTTCCTACCTGTGGCGCATTATAGTTTTGCCTGACCTCCTCATTTTTCTGCTCGGAATCAATTACACCATTACCGTCTAAGTCCATTAATGAGTTAATTTGGATGTCGGACAATGTAATTCGGCACAGATGCTGCTCACAAGTTGGCAAGTAGGGTAGAACTGACAACATATCACAAGTAAACATGACTGGACGGTGATCACTGGTTTGGACCTCTTCTATTGCTTGGTAGCTCAGTGGTGAAATCTTCAGGCCGGGCCGGGAGTGATATAATACCCGATCGCACCACGATGGTATTCTCAACTTTTTAGTTTCATAGCCAGGAGCCATTCTGTTCCGTTTGAAGGTAGGGGCAAAATTAGGTGCCATCTCCTCAAAGTCAGAAAGGGGATAACCTGGGAGCTTAACTCGTTCCTTAATCAGTTGATCGTGTTCTTGTAAGGCAGCCCAATTCTGAAAATCAATCATTTCTAAGACTTGTTCACGAGGCAGATCAATCCGATAGTTCAAATCACCCATCCAGAAACAGTAGTCATATTGACTGAGCATAGTGTCAGCCTCAGCCATGCTCTTGGTAATTTGGATAACATCCTTGTTGCGAGACGACACCTCGTCCTGGTGAGCAGCTAAATGACAACCAACAAAAATTAGAGTAGTGTTGAATAATTTTAGGGAGATTGCTACACCACCCTTGTTATGCCACACCTGTCCGGCGCCAGTATTCTTGTTGAGAGTGTCAATATCCTGGATGAAAGGACGTAATTGACGTTGTGCGAACAGCATGATACGGAGACCACCAGTTTTGGTAAAATCCATTCGTTCCAAGACATTGCCGTGACCACTTTCAATAATATTGCTACTAGCAACATGGTAATAGATGTTACCCAAGGATTCAGAAGCCGCTTGACAGAATTTCTGGCCAGAGTCCTTAGTATTCCAAACACACTCCTGAACAGCAAACACCACTAGATTTTCCGAGGCTTCAGCAAGTAGGGGATCAAGAGAGGCTGGAGCTGTGTTTCCAACATTCCAAGTAATAGCTCGCAAACTAATGGGTCAAGTTCGAAGGCCAAGGGCATGATTAGCGACCATGGGTTGATCAGCATCGTGACGGACTGCCATTCGTTTGATCTGTTGAGTCAGAGTTTGACGATCTAAGATAGACTTAACTTTCTGATCAGCGAGTTGTCGGTACAGATTGTCCTTATCCATCATCTGTTTCTGTATTTCGGCATCTTTCTTATCCTGTAAAAGTTGTTTCTCTTGAACCTTTTCATCTTTGGCTTTCTGAACTTCTGCATCTTTTTCAACTTTGACCTTCTGGACTTCTATATCTTTCTCTTTTTGGAGTTGCATAGTCACTTGTTTGACTTGTTGCTCAGATTGCTGTCGCTGTTGAACTAGCAGGACGGCCATTTTATCTTTCTCCGAGGCAGCATTATATAGATCTTCAATGATCTGATTTTTCTCAATCTTAAGTCTTTCAACTTCTTGTTCCTTTTCCGTTTTGATTTGGTGTGCTTCTTTCTCTTTCTCTGTTTTTATTCGTTGCAGTTCCTGTTCTTTCTCTATTTTTATTCGTTGCAATTCCTGTTCTTTCTCTATTTTTATTCGTTGCAGTTCCTGTTCTTTCTCGAGTCGTAGTTGTTCTAGTTCTTGCTCTTTCTCAGTCTTCAAACGTTCTATCTCCTGCTCCCTCTGTTGGATTAGCATCATAACATCATGCTCCTTCTCAGCTATTAACTTCCGAACCAATTGCTCTTTCTCTTGTCTTAACTTCTGGACTTGCTCACTAACATCTTGATTGGATGCTGAATCTGCCAAAAGTTTCTCTAGACGATCCTTTTCTGAAGCCAGCTCTTGCTTCTCGGTGGTTAGTTCTGCAGTTATTTGATCTAGAGTTTGTCGTTCTACTTCTAATTGCTGGTTATTAGCTTCTAATTTGGCAATCTGTGTAGTCATGTTTGATTGCTGATTTCTCATATTAGTCAACAGCTTGAAAACACGTTGCAAACGTCGGTTATTATTTATGTCAACTTGTATAGGTTGACTCGCACCAGGGACTTGATCCAGGTTGTCAGACTTGGCGTGCTTGTTGGGTGTTACTAACCCATCTTGCGACATTGTTAGTTAGTCCGTCTGATTTTGGTAAACTATATTATATATTTAAATTAATTTAATTTTGTTTAACTAAAATACAATCTAAATTAGATTATAATTAACTTGAGTTTACTATTTCTCGCTGGGATACCAAAACTACAAATTATTTTACCAGATAGTAATATATTCAACTACATACTTAATTTAACATGATTAGCCAGATCATATAAGCTATATAACCAATACTCAACCTGACGGCAAAGTTTGTCAACATTTTTATCACCTCAATACTGACCACTGGAAAATCTCCAATATCGGCATCTGACTCTACACTGGCAATGAATTTGTTGGTTAGTACTTCACCATCATCAAATGGTGTCAGAAAGACCACGATGCGGACATAAGTTCCCAGGTCAGTCATACCACGGAATTCTGAGACGATTTGGTCAATAAAGATGTCCATCTTCATAGCCGTGTCTTCATTGATCATAGTCAGATTAAGTTGAGACTGGGGATCCACAAACAGTACCAAGAACTGAATATTGTCCCACAGCTCAGTATACTCTGGCAATGTTGTAGGGATGGTAATACCAAAATCTGGCTGACAGGTCGACGTGTATCTCTCACAGAAAAAATCATTAGCACACTGCTGGTCAGTAGCGCAGTCGGCACCCTGGCCTCCACATTGATTGTCCAGACCACAATCATAGGTACAGTCTTGGGCCATACTGCAGTTCTGGGCCAGGACTAGTTGGCTAGTCAACAGGATTAGAAACAGCAATCCCTTCATTGTTTAAGGATTGTTTTTAATATCCACCATCAGGGTTTAGACTACGTCGATCTTGAGACTAAATCTCAACTGATGTTGAGATTTATTAACTAATGTTAAGATTTATTGACTGATATTGAGATTTATTAACTGATATTGAGATTTATTAACTGATGTTGAGATTTATTAACTAATGTTATGATTTATTAACTAATGTTGAGATGTATTAACTAATGTTATGATTTATTAACTAATGTTATGATTTATTAACTAATGTTATGATTTATTAACTGATATTATGATTTATTAACTGATGTTATAATTTATTAACTGATGTTATGATTTATTAACTAATGTTATTATTTATTAACTAATGTTATGATTGACTTAAGTTATAGTTTTACATGTTGTCAAACTCTGTTTCAATTTGCAATATCTTTTGTAGACCACTGAACTGAAGTTTGCGAATAGTGTCCATCAAATGTAGATGTTCCAACTGATTAAGAACATGCCGAGTAACACCTTCTTGAGAAGTAGTTTGTTTGATTATGTTCTGTGGATCAACACCCTCAGCCAGCATTTGTGCGGTGCCAATTAGGCTGTCAATCCAAACTTGTCTGGCCAGATCCTCATCCATACCAACCTTGATACTGGCTTGGATACAATCCTCAAGCATACTACTAATATAAGCCGAGGCTGATCCACTGGAGCAAGTGACCTGAGACATCATGTTTTCATCGTGCAACCAGATCGACTTGGAGTCTAGGAATAGGTTTGCAAGTCTGTCCCTAATTAGGGGAATCTGATACTCTGTGTACCAAGTCAGGATACTACCTCCATAACCGATGGCCAGATTAGGCATTATGCTGATGTTATTTGTGTAAGGGCTCCAACGGTTAAGAAACTTAATCCTTGTGCCTGCCGCCGTACAAATTAGAAGTTGACCTATGCCTGTGTAAGATTCAATTTCATGGCATACTGGTTTAACTTGGTAAGGCTTGACTGCTACAAAAATAATATCAGATGTAAGAGCAAGACTACGGTTATTAGTTGAGACACTAATACCTGTATCTGGGCATTTATCGTGATGTGGTGTAGTTAGTTTGGTGGCCCTGACGTTATCATAACCGTTATTCTTGAGGGCTTGTCCAATTTGCCTACCTATGTTGCCATAACCAATTATACCAAATCTAGTTTTTGGCTCAAAGCGTACTCCACTATTTGCATAATCTGTACAAGCTTTAGTAGTAAATTTTCGCGTGGATTTAATTAGACGTCGAGTCTCACTAGGCAAAAAACTTCGCATCATAGCGCTCATGGTGTGATTTGTTATTAACACTGTCTGACTTTAATGATTAGTTTCTTTCAATTTAAAGTTTTATTCTTGTAGTTGAGCAATCAGATATCGCTGTTGAACTGGCTTGGTGTATAAGGATTATACAAAAGTAGTTATAGATTCAAATGCCGTATCAACACTATAAGTATCGCTATGACCACAAAGTAATTGATCATCCTGTGTTAGCCAACTACCCACACAGCATAGACCAAGTTTGTTTGCGATCTGCATCAATTCATCTTTAATATGACTTTTCCTGTGGTACATTGTCAATCAAATAACACAATGGATAATTCTCTTGGAAATAAGAGCAAATCCTGTTATAATGCTAACACGTTTGATATGGCTTAAATTTAACCCACTTCATTCTTGGTATGGTGCAATTTTCAAATTGCACTAAGTTTTTTTTTTCGAACTATTTTTTTAACAATATCTATTAACTAGTGAACTAAAGCTGTAAGTCGCGCATTTGTTTTTGCAAAAAAACAAATGATTACTATTCAACACCAGAGTAATTTGTTGATGTTGTTCAATTTTGCTAAAGACACCACCATGTCATGCTTACTTTGTGCCACAGCTTGTCGAATTGGTGCTGCACCACACTGAGGATAGGATCGTCCTTAAGCTGGAAGTAAAATCTGTGGGTGCCTCCGCTTCAAGTATTCCCAAGGATATTATATTATTAACCTCTGACAAGCAACTCTCATTATTATAGTAAATGATATCATCCACGAACAATTCCCAGTCGACGACGTCGACTGGCTTGATATTAAGGTGTGCGACACATCATTTGTGAGAATCGTCCTCACTATAGATATAACTGCCAGAACCATCATCGTGATAGTTGTAATCTATATGGGGGGTCGGTGGCACAGCCAATGAAGTCACTCTAGGTTTGATAGCTGTTAGGCTCAATCATATCGAACTGCAGAATCTTGTTGCTATCGTAGTCTTCATAGAAACGTTTCACTAGTTACACCTTGCAACTTCAGGTTGTCAAGTAATACTTGACATCATCCACATCCTTATACGTTTCTTGGTCGATCAAGACTTCCTTCTTGGACTTAATTCCGTCCATGGCAGATCCTTGGGAGCCTTAACCTAATGATTTGTAGGCCATCTACGAAAATTTCAAAAGATCAAATTTTATGCTAATAGTGAGGAGGGCACGTCATCACAATTTGGAAGACTGTCCTCCAGGATAATAAGAAGTCGAACAGGCTGATCAGTCTTGGCTGGAATACTTTTGCCAATATCATTGGTAAGAATGATGTACCTAGTACATCACTAGACTATAATCTGAATTCTATACTCACTATACTTGCTATACTCACTATACTCACTATAGTAGCTTAGGTCAACTATCGGTTGAGAGGAAGAATCTCTTGGCTCCAGGAGAAATTACTTTTTTTCATTTAAGTGAAGGAAAAGTGTGTATGTATTTTTTTTTTCGAAAAGTGATACAAAGATGAAAAAATAACTTTAGTTGAAAATTATACCTTAGGATAACGATAGGTATCTTCAAATGTCTGTCTATGCATTAAAATTAGAAGATGGAAAGTACTATGTTGGATATTCTGAGAATCCTGATAAGAGGATCGCGCGCCATTTTAATGGTAATGGTTCGCAATGGACAAAGAAATATCGACCCCTATCAGTGATATACTGTAAGACGGGGACACTCGAGGATGAGCTAACAGAAACTAAGAAGCTCATGAAAGAATACGGGATTACTAATGTCCGAGGGGCTTGTTATGTCAAGATAATTCTGGACTCGCATACGATCTCAGCCATCCAAAATGAATTTCGTCACATTAATAATGTATGTTTCAAGTGTGGCGGAAATCATTATGTCAATTTCTGTCCTGAGAAAAATTTCAGTCCAGATGAATTTGTTATTATAGAAAAACATTGCGAGAGATGCGGTAGATCTTCGCATACAGAACATACTTGTCGTGCAAGAAGACATGTAAATGGTACAATGATTAGATATAGACACCCGTGTGATCGTTGCGGACGCTATTCTCATCAAGCTAGTAGATGTTTTGCTAAAACGAACACATATGGTGAGGCAATAAATCCTCTCGTAGAGATCGGTAAAGATCTCAGTAATTTATATTCATTTGTTTCTGAGGTCTGTGGATCTATTAGATCTAAATGGTGGCCAGAAAGTGCCTAATAGTAGTTATATAATATAATTTTGTGTATAGACTGATAAAGTAGTAGCTAGTACGTATGTTTAGTAATCTGGAAGGAGCTAGGAAAATACAATCTTTGGATAATAAAAATGCTTTAATTACTATCATAAGTAGGATAAAAATTGATAATTAAATTCTGAAACAGGTTCGTTCGAACGCCTTTAATACTGTGCGCTATGGGCAGTAGTGAGATTCCCCAAGACGAGTGTACTCTTGACAATGTCTTGTACTAGAGAGGAGATTATTGGTATAAGGGCTCTAGTGAAAAGAGAACCATGATCAAGACAAACTAGCTGCCCTGAGGAAGATTTATGTGAAGCACGAGCTGAAAAAGCAACAGCAAGACATAGATATTTACAATGTTGCATACTTTCTTGGGAAATAGCCCAGAATACAGCGTGAGTTGGAACTGGAGGTAGAGATGCTGGATCAATACACTAAGTCTTGGTTTATGCAAAGATGTACGAGCCACAGATTATCACAGTCTGGAGGTGTTGCAACTTTTGTTGATGGCCGGTTACAGTCCCGACATGAGCATGATCAACGTCGACACCATCCCGTTGTTGGGACAAAGCCCGAAGGAGATTTGGTCCACCGATCCCGACAAGACGCAAATGTTCAAAACCAACAGGTATTTAGTGCCTTCTGGAACCACGGTGCCCGTTGGAAGTGTAAGCCACAAATGACACATGAAGGCTTACACGGATTGCGAAATGAAAGGGATTATAGGGGAAGAAAGATTCAGCAACAGGTTATGCTTTGCTCTGCAGCCTATGCTAGCCTAGTTGTACAGTATCCTCGCCGTTGCAACTACACCATTGATATTGGACCTGATATCATCACCGACTACCACTTGTATCCCATCCACACTAACGGATCGGCTGTGATGTGGTACCAAAGTAGCGGCAAGAACCGCAAGGGTAATGGTGGTAATTTAATACTAGGACAAACCCACATCATCCCGGCATGCTTGTTGAGGGCACGAACTGACTACAAGCAGGTGCTGACCATCTTGTTTGGCCTGGTCATGGGGTTCGAGGGGCGAACGGGTTTAGATCGAATGGGGTTAGCTTACTGTACCAGCCAATGGTAGTCAACTCCTTGTTGACATGCTTGTTTGATCCATTCAATGAAGGCTGTAGGAGCCACCATTAAAAAAAAAGCTAAACAGAGTTTTTAGCAGTCTAAACAGACTACTAAACAATGGAACCACAATTAGAAGAAATAAACACATATATTTACGTGATATGTCATCCCAAGAGTACTTTCAGACGAGAAAATATGGAACGACGGGTCGGTAAACTAAAATTGAGTGAACGGACTACTTTCATCACAGGTGGAGATAAAAATGATAATCTGGTCCAACATTACGCTAATAAGGAACTAGGTTCAGCAGCTTGCTTAATTGGTCATATTCGTGCCTTAAAACAGCTAGTACAAGACGGTCACCCACATGGTTGCATCTTGGAAGATGATGTATTATTTAGGTATGATTTTATAAGTAAAATTAACCAGTACATTGAAGAATATATCGATCGTCAGTTGATCCAACTGTTCACTTTTATTAGTTACAATGGAGATTGTCAAGAGGGTTACTACGGGGCTCAGGGTTACGTTATTAGTCGAGAATATGCTGAACAGGCACTTCAACAGTATGATCGACCTATTGCTTACTGGCCAACTAATGTGTTTCCAACATCGGAAGCACCAATTATGTATTCGCATGGTATTTGCCTCAGTAAGGATCCTATTATTATTGAGGATGGTTTATCTTATACGATTTTGGGTGAGGATAAACCTAATGAGACACAGCTAAAGTATCGAATTTTTTCATACAAGTATGGTTTACACCGTTACATAGGTTGTGATTCACAATTTCAACTAGATCTGAACAGTCTTTCCAAGTTGTGGGAAAATTTCTTAGAGTATGAATACAACAATGCTGCTGTAATACTAGATATTTGCAAGTTTAGTGATGATGACACGGACACGGAAAAGTTCATTTACTACATGCTGCGGTTGTATAGTGGTTGGTATATTTATGATGACGCTGATCTCAAGGGTTGGATTGATCGTTTTTTCATTTGTTTGTTGGAGTATGATTTGAAAGATTTCATCAGTAAGTACCATGATGACATTTGCGAAGTAGCTAGATTTTACCGACCTAGTTTTGAAAGAAAGAAGAAGGTCGACAGGGAACCGGCCCAAATTAACTGGATTGATGATAATAACTGGGCCAAGATTCCAAATGTACCTTATGAATTGTTTCCAGTCGAAAATTAATTGTAAAAACATCATTTTAGTCATGTACTAAACATAGACTAGGTCAAGAGGTGTAGAATTAATCTAACCTGACAACCCACTTTTCTTTACCACTAACTGTAGCTCATTGAATGGTTAGTGAAGACCAACGACAATGTAATTCTGTCAATACAGAACTACAATATTTGTTCCCCTCTATACATCATGTTGTGCCAGACAATATTGTCCAGCGCTACCTGATGAATGCGGGAAATAAAATAGAAATGTACAATCGTATGATCAAATTTATCATGTCGAAATCCAGTGTCAAACCTGTCTGGGATCCGACTATTATCCAGCGGGAGATCTTTGTGCCTGCTGGTAACACTTTAGTAGCAGGTAAACGCCAGCTACAACCTAATTGTTCTATCCTTGGAACAGTAACTGATTCCAACTTGACCCAGATGATAAGCCGAGCCACACTGATTTGGAAATCAGCCATTGGTATTGGATTCGATTTAACAGGCTGTCAAGACCCTGTAGCTGTTCTGAAGACACTGTCTGAGTTAAATCACAGTATAGAACTGGAGTGGTCTAGACCAAAGCGGGGAAATATGGCTACACTTTCTATCCATCATCCTCGGGTATTGGAATTCATTCATTGCAAAAGTTGCTCCGAAGAAGCGTCTCAACAACTTTATAACTTCAACATCTCGGTTTCGGTTACTGATAAGTTCATGGAATATGCTTTGGCTAACCCCGATAATGATGAATCTAATTTATTATTCCAAATTGCTCACCACGCTTGGAAGTGTGGTGATCCTGGATTAGTGTTCATCGATCGTGTCCAAGATGAACACCATGAAGAAGGACCTATCGTGACTTGTGTACCGTGCGGTGAGCAATTCATGCATAACAATGAAACCTGTAATTTGGGTTCAATTAACTTGACTAATCTGCTTTATCAGGAGGATGGTCAAATATATTTTGACTGGAATTTGTACGAGTCTGCCATTAAGACTGCAGTGTTATTCATGGATCAAGTCATTGATTTATACCAGATCCCCGATCAGATCATGGCTAAAACCGCGGTCAGATTGCGGCGAATTGGTCTGGGTGTGATGGGATTTGCCCGGATGCTGCAATTGATGAATATTCCCTACCAATCTGAGAAAGCTCTATGGTGGGCAGATCATTTGGCTTATAAACTAACTGAGGAAGCAAATCGAACTAGCTGGTCAATAACATCACCTAATAATTCCCATCGTCGCAACATCACCGTCACTTGTGTGGCCCCGACTGGCGGCATTCGCAATCTAGTCGATACTGATTCATATGGTATTGAACCATTATTCACTCAATGTAGTTCGATCGATCCTCTATTCTCTGTTAAGATGACTGCAGCCTGGCAGAAGCATTTGGAAAACTCCATTTCTAAGACTATTAACCTTGCTAACGATGTTGATGTTAAGGTAGTTTTGGATGTAATTCTAGAAGCCTATCATAGTAAGCTGAAGGGTATTACAGTTTATCGGGACGGCAGTCGCTTGTTCCAGCCCAAGAAGATAAAGTGCGATGGTGATAGTTGTCAGCTAAGTTAAATTGTTTAAATAGTCCTGTTAACAGGACTATTGTCTTGACTATTTTGTATTATTTGAATCACATCTGTTTTGTATTGCTACCAGCTCTTTATTATTCAGTCTTACTGTTACAATTATACTAGATTTGTAGTCTAATTTGCTAGTATGGTAAATTATTCTACTCTTCTTCATGCGGTATTTATGAGTAGATTCTCCATGTACGGTAGAAGTTAACCGGTCAAAATTATATATATATATATATAAGACGATTGTTTAAATAACAATCGTCTGTGTTTGATAATATCAACATCTATAATCTTAACAAGGTTTATTATATATATGACTATTAAGTATTAGTCATATATAATTTGAATTTATAATATTAGTCGTTGTTAATATTATCCTCCATAAATTTATCACATTATATAACTGTTCTTCAGTACAAAAATCTGTAGCCTCCAAATCATCTTCAAAAATAAGTATATTTTGACAACCTTCATCATAAGCCTGTTTAATAGAATTAATATGAGATTCAAAATAACCCTGTTTTCCTCCTTGAGGATGTAGATTCTCAATCAATACTTTTAAAATTTGGGCATCCATTAATATACTTCCATCCACTGTTTGATTATATGGATACTCTTGAGCATAGGTAGGTCCATCGACCTCATTGATCTGTAAATTCTCACCTGCCTTTAGTCTGTCCTTTAAACTATGAAAATATGATATAGTCAAGGCAATTTCTCGATACTTGGCAAAATACAATATTTTTCTAGCATGGTATAGTGCTGTCCATCCGCTGATAAATAGGCTGAACCTACAACTTTATTACGGTGGACCATTCGCTTTTGATAAAAATATATTTAATCTGATCATATTAAGGGGAGGATCATAATTTCATTATATATCTTATATAGATAGTCAGAATAGATCATATAAGATATGATAATGAAATTTTGATTAAATAATTTTCAATCTGGTTCATTGTAAACCATTCTGGCATTTGCATTCATGGAGAGTTTTTATTCATTTGAGCAGGAGATTAGATCGCAACCTGATTATGAATTTATGACTAATTGGCATGTGTCTGATAATGTAGAGAGAGATCAGATTTCTTTTACTTTTATTGATGGCCCTCCTTTTGCCACAGGAAAACCACATTATGGTCATATTCTGGCCGGATGTATGAAAGACACTATTGTGCGGTATCATCGACAAAAAGGAGAATTGGTAGATGCAAAATTTTGCTGGGATTGTCATGGTTTACCAGTAGAATTTGCAATGGAGAAGGAACATGGAATCAAAACAAGACTGGAGGCTCGTGAAATGGGTCTATTCAAATACAATGAGCAATGTGCAGCCATTGTTTGTAAGCACGAGCCTGATTGGCGACAGATGATCAAACAAACTGGCCGATCTATTAACATGGATAATGCCTATCGATCCATGGATCCTTATTATATGAATACGGTCTGGGCAATTTTCTTTAAATTATTCAAGAATGGCAGTGTTTATCTTGGTCATAAGGTTATGCCATATTCTTTAGGTTGTGCTACACCTCTTAGTAATTTTGAGGCCAAACTTAATTATAAGAATGTGAAAGCCACTGCATTTTATGTTCAATTCAAGATTGAAAACGAAAACGACACATATTTTTTGGTGTGGACTACTACACCGTGGACATTGCCGTTTAATAGAGCCATGGTAGTGAATCCGACTGATGTTTATGTGAAGATTCATGATCATGATCGAGATCTTTACTATGTATTGATGAAGGATCGATTGAAACAAATTTACAAAAAGAAGAAAAATACAATCATCGAAGAATTCACTAGTGAATTTTTGACTAAATTTACATATATGGATATGAATGGTGAATCACGCCCCGTTTTTTCTGATAGCTATGTAAAGAATACTAGTGGTACAGGTGTAGTTCATATGGCACCGATGTTTGGTGAGGATGATTATCGTATTGCCAAACAGCATGGACTCACTATTGAATCATCAGATCTATACATAGATGCATCTGGTAATTTCACTGATCTAGTTCCAGAATTAACGGGTCAACATTTAACTACAGTGACTAGGGTCATTAGAAAGATGTTAGATCAAAATTTGTTCAAAGAGGAAGTTATTACCCATAGTTATCCTTATTGTTGGCGTTCAGAAACACCAATTGTGTATCGAACAGTATCAAGTTGGTTTGTTTCAGTAGAGCCTCATGCTCAAGAACTAGTAGATAACAATGCACAAATGAATTGGTATCCTAAACATGTCGGCACTAGTCGCATGGCCAGTTGGTTAGCCAATGCTCAAGATTGGTGTATCTCTAGAAATCGCTATTGGGGTTGTCCCATTCCTCTTTGGATCAATGAAGATGGTACAGAAGTGAAATGTATCAGCAGTAGTGAGGAATTAGAAAGTTTGACTGGTATCACAATTAATGATTTACATAGACAACATATTGATGACCTAATCATTGAAGGAAAAACTGGGAAATTACATCGAATTGATGCAGTCTTTGATTGTTGGTTTGAAAGTGCAGCGCTGCCCTTTGTACAACGTGAATTTTTAACTTACGGATTAAAAGATAAGTCTCGTTATCAAGTGGATTTCGTCGCTGAAGGCCTAGATCAAACTCGTGGATGGTTTTATACATGTCTAGTATTGAGTACATTACTTTGCCAATGTCCTCCTTATAGGAATGTAATGGTCAATGGTCTAGTATTGGCAGAAGATGGTGTCAAGATGAGTAAAAGTAAGGATAATTATCCAGATCCTCAGAAAATTATTACCACTTATGGTGCTGATCCACTTCGGTTTTATCTTTTGAGATCACCATTACTTTCAGCCAGTCCTGTCAAATTCAAACAAGCTGAATTGTATGACATTGTTAAAACATTTTTCATCAAATGGTACAATACTCAACGTTATACATTACAGAAGATTGAATTTCTTGAAACTAGCGGCTGTCAATTTGTACCGGATTTATCTACAATTGATGAATCTATTGATAAGTGGATGCTGGCACGCATGGATGATTTGATTTGTCGAATTGAATGGGCCATGGATCATTATGATCCACGAACCGCAATGACAGAAGGGCAATTATTTCTAGATGATATCAGTAATTGGTATATCCATCTAAACAGAGAACGATTAAATGGAAGAAAGGGTCTATCTACACAAATCATTAGTCTATCAGTGTTATATCATACTCTCTATAAATGGTCTATAGTTATGGCTTCATTATCACCCTTGATCTCAGATTATATGTATAATCAATTGACTAAATTTAATTTAAAACCATCAGTACATCAGGAATTATTTCCCATAATTAGTGAATACAATAATATTTATTTAGTTCAGGAATTCAAAAGATTTCAAAAATTAGTAGAATTAGGTCGTTCAGCACGTAAGCAAACTGGTGTGAGCTTTAAATATGCTCTGGAGAAAATCATACTGATCACCGATTTTGACATGGATTGTTATGAAGAGTACTTCAAAACTGAATTAAATGTTCATAAGGCAGAATTGGCCAGTGATCAAATGGATAAATATCTATCAGCTAAGATTCATCTCAAAGGTCATATTGGTAAGCGACTTAAGAACAAATTCATACCCATCCGTGATCGAGTATTAGAACAATCTGATCAAATTTATAGACTGCTAAAGGAGACAAGCGGGTTTACATTTGAAGATTATCGTTTTGAATCTGACGAATATGAAATTTATCCTTACTTTACTGGTAACAAAAATCAGTATTCTGCTAGTTGGTCAGACGATGATTTGGTCATCATTACCCGGGAATTAACCAAAGAGAATGAACAAAAGGGATGGTGTCGTGAATTCAGTTCATGGGTACAAAAGACTCGTAAGGAAATTGGACTAATCCCAACTGATCAGATTATTATTTACATCAGTGGTGACGGAAAGGTCTATGATGTATTGGTTCAGAATGAAGAATTTCTAACATGGGCGCTTCATAGCACTGTAACCTATGATACATATGAGAATGATAGTTTAATCAAGAAAGATTTTGAATTAAACTCAGAAATTATTACTGTAGTTATTGTGCGTAATTGATTAATAAAAAAGTCCATTGGTCTTTTTTTGTATAATATAGGTATTTTGTATAATATCGATATTTTGTGATATTGATATTTTCATGAAAATACCTATATTATATCCAAAGAGAGTCTTATTATGATCGTTTATCGGAGCTTGTCAATAATCCGAATAATGATTTTAGTGCATATGAAAATCAGTATAGTGGATGGAAAATTCGTTTGGATAAAGATTATATTGTAATATATGTTGATGTCTCCGTTCAAGGATACACATATACTATTAATTATATAGATAAATTGGTTTGCAAAGGTATTTTTCCAAATGATAGTGATATTCGCCAAGATCTTACAAATTTAATATTTCTATTTAATAATCTGGATACCCAATCCTATAAGTGTCAGGAATGGATTCTCTACCCGTTTGGTCCGTTGAATCGTTCCAGTAATCAATCTTCACAAAAGTTTTAATCACACCTGCAACAACAGAAGGCATTATTTATATTCCTAGAAATATCATCTCTATGAATATCTAAACAAATTATTTGTATGAGGATATATACTATCCCTCGGGATAGTATATTTTTTATTGCATCTTACATCCGCCAAGCATCTCATGCTCTGGCGATGTGGTACTGTAGTAAATACGAGGTACACCCATGGCTCGCAATCTCTTTTCACAATTGGTACATGGTTTGGAAATTCTAAATGAACCATCACTATTTACACGGACTACTACTACAGTAGCACGGCGTAAAATAGATTTGGGCAATCCCAACATAGCTGCAACTTCTGCATGGACGGTAATTTTGCCGTATAAACTTGGAGTAATACGTTCTTGGCAACGTGACTTCTTTTTAAGTAGGAGCTTTCTCTGCTTACTAGTCATTGAATCCAAATTATTAAATTCCACGATTTCACGCACATAATTGTTTCCAACCTTGTATTTCGCACTGCCCCCCTCTTTTCCATAACACGGCGCAAGCGTGTGTGAACTTCATGTCACCCACGCGAGCATGAGAACGCAACTTCTCGATGATGTTATTTATGTCACGCCTAGTAATCCTGTCTGTATTCATGGTGGTGGTTCGTAGTAGTCGACTGTGTGTTGTGAACAGTTTAGGAAAAAAACTAAAAACATATAGTCAATCATTTTTTCTCAATTCACATCATATTTTAATCAGGTCGACGTATATAATTATATGATAAGAGATCTAGTTTTTATAACTGAAGTAAATTTTCTATATAACAAATGGCTATCTATAGTTATGAAGACCTGTGGTCTTTATAATATCAACATCTATACTCTTGATGTTGTCTTATTTCTTCTTCATCTTCATCCTCATGTGATCCTCACACTTAATGACCCCAGAATTATATAGGGATTATTATAGGGATTATTATTATAGGGATTATTATAGGATTATTATAGGGATTATTATAGGGATTATTATTATAGGGATTATTATAGGATTATTATAGAGATTATT
>Ga0114931_10003066_pt1 | contig 21238 bp, 18 predicted proteins | sample 2SBtaG_FD_89579 | JGI IMG/M metagenome (GOLD analysis project Ga0114931, IMG submission 89579) | Deep subsurface microbial communities from Kolumbo volcano to uncover new lineages of life (NeLLi) - 2SBTROV14_V59a metaG | ecosystem: Environmental > Aquatic > Marine > Volcanic | place: Kolumbo...
CGTATCGGCGTCGAGGGGCTCGACCTCCTCGCCGTGCGGACCGAGGCGGCCGGGCACGCCGATCCGATGCTCCCGGGCCACCAGAGGTGGCGAGCGGTGCCCGACGAGCGCGTAGAGTTGGGGGCGGTTCTGCCTGCCGATCTCGATGAGGTCCTCGAAGCCTTCGTTGGTCACGAGCGCCACCCGGGCGCTGCGCCGCTCGAGGAGCGCGTTGGTCGCCACCGTGGAGCCGTGCAGGAGCGCGAAGGCCTCACCCTCGTCGATCAGCTCCCGGATGCCGGCGAGGACCGCGTCCGCGGGGTCCGCGGGGGTCGAGGGGAGCTTGAGGGTCTCGACCCGCCCTCTGCGGAGCAGGACCAGGTCGGTGAAGGTGCCGCCCGTGTCGACGGCTACCAGCGTTGACGGACTGTCGGGGTCTCTGGACATTGATGCGCTCATGGTCGTCACGGCTCCGCGCGCTCGGGAGCCTGTCCTTCATCGTTGTGGTTGATCACCGGCGTGCTCTCCGATACCCGCGGAGCGCCGTTGAGAGTCCGATGCGCCTTCGTCCTTCATTCGAGGAGTTCCGGGCCCACGCCGCCCGGGCCGGCCTCGTGCCTGTGTGGCGGGAGTTCCTCTTCGACGTGGACACTCCCGTCACGGCGTACGCCAAGCTCACCCGTCCTCCGTTCGGCTTCCTCCTCGAGTCGGTGGTCGGAGGCGAGCAGTGGGCCCGCTACTCCTTCGTCGGCTCGACCCCGCACGCCGCGTGGCGACTCAGCGACGGCGTGGTCTCGTGGTGGACCCCCTCCGCCGGATGGCGCGACGTCGACACCACGGACCCCCTCGGCGATCTGGACGCACGCCTCCGGGCGCGTGTGCCCGCCGAGGTTCCCGGCCTGCCCCGCTTCTGGGGAGGGGCGGTAGGGTACTTCGGGTATGATGTCGTGCGCCAGATCGAGCAGCTTCCCGGCGCCCCGCACGATGACCTCGGGCTGCCGGACGGGCTCTTCGTTTTCACCGACACCGTGCTGGCGATCGACAACTTGCGGGGGCGCGCGATGGCCATTGCGGCCACCCCGGTGGAGCGGGGGATGACGGAGGACGATCTGCGCTCCCGCTACGAGCGGGCCGGCGCCCGCGTGGAGCGGATCGTACGAACGCTCGCCGAGGCGCCCGCGCCGTCCGCCCTGGCGCTGCGGTCCGAGCCCGAGACGGATCCGCCGTTCCACAGCTCCACGACCCGCACGGCGTACGAGGCCGCCGTGGAGCGGGTGCGGGAGTATATCCGTGCGGGTGACGCGTTCCAGGTCGTGCTCAGCCAGCGCCTCGACGTCCCGCTGCGCGCCCGCCCGTTCGACCTGTACCGTGCGCTGAGGACGCTGAATCCGTCGCCGTATCTGTACTTTCTCGAGCTCGGCGACCTGGCCCTGGTGGGAAGCTCTCCAGAGGTGCTCGTGCGCGTGGAGGACGGCACGGTAACGGTGCGTCCGATCGCCGGCACGAGGCCCCGCGGTGCCACGCCGGAGGAGGAGCGGCTGCTGATGGCCGACCTGCTGGCAGACGAAAAGGAGCTTGCCGAGCACCGCATGCTCGTGGACCTCGGCAGGAACGACGTGGGAAGGGTAGCTCGGTACGGCACGGTTGCCGTACCCGAGCTGATGGTTGTCGAGCGCTACTCGCACGTGATGCACCTGGTCAGCCAGGTGGAAGGAACCCTGCGCGACGCCGTGGGGGCCATGGACGTCTTCCGGGCGTGCTTCCCGGCAGGGACGGTCTCCGGCGCTCCCAAGGTTCGCGCGATGGAGATCATCGACGAGCTCGAGCCGCTGCGGCGCGGGCCCTACGCCGGTGCCGTGGGCCACTTCAACTACGGCGGCGAGAGCATGGACACGGCCATCACGATCCGAACCGTGGTCGTCAAGGACGGGCGGGCGTACGTGCAGGCCGGCGCCGGGATCGTGGCCGATTCCGTGCCCGCTCGCGAGTACGACGAGACGCTCAACAAAGCGCGAGCGCTGCTGCGGGCCACCGCGATGGTCGAGTAGCGCACGGCAGCGTTTCGCCCGCGTGCCGGCTCCGACCGTCAGTCCGCCAACCGGCCGTAGAGAACGGCCAGCGCCCGGATGCCCTTCTCGAAGTTCTCAACCGAGAGCCATTCGTCGGGCGCGTGCATGTTGCAGCCCGGCAGCGCGAAGCCGATCAGCACCGCTGGCGCACCCAGCGTTTCCTCGAACTCGACGACGATAGGAATCGAGCCACCTTCTCCCTGCAGGACCGGCCGGGTCTGGAATGCCTGTTCCAGCGCCGCCGCCGCCGCGTCGAAGAGGTGCCCCTCGATCTGCGCACGCCAGGGGCGTCCCCCGTGCAGCTCCACCAACTCCACCGTCACGCCCTCGGGCCTCACCGACTCCAGGTGCGCCTCGAGCAGCTCCCTGACCCGCTCGGGTGTCTGGTCGGGCACGAGGCGGAAGCTGAGCTTGGCCATCGCCTTGCTGGGGAGCACCGTCTTGGCGCCCTCTCCCGCGTAGCCGGACAGCAGCCCGTTGACGTCGCACGTCGGGCGGATCCAGAGACGCTCGAGTGTGCTGTAGCCGACCTCGCCGGAGAGCGCGGGCACCCCGAGTTCGTTCCGGTACTCCTCGTCGCTGTGGGGCAGCGAGCGGATCTGCGCGCGGGTCTCCTCGTCCCACTCCAGGACGTCGTCGTAGAAGCCGGGAATCGCGACGCGGCCGCTCCCGTCCTTCAGACTCGCGACGATCGCTGCCAGGGCGTTCGCCGGATTGGCCACCGCCCCGCCGTAGCTGCCCGAATGGAGATCGCTCTTCGGGCCCCGCACATGAATCTCGAAGTAGGCGAGCCCCCTCAGCGAGAAGAGCAGCGAAGGCATCCCTTCGGCGTACATGTCGGAGTCCGAGACGACCATTGTATCGCACGCGAGGCGGTTGGCGTGGGCCTTGACGAACGGCACCAGGTTCGGCGAGCCGACCTCCTCCTCACCCTCGACGATCATGACGATGTTGACGGGCAGCCGCCCGGTCGCCTTCATGTGCGCCTGGACGGCCTTGAGGTGCATGAACACCTGTCCCTTGTCGTCGGCCGCGCCCCGGGCGTAGATGCGTCCGTCGCGTACCGTGGGCTCGAATGGGGGAGACGACCAGAGATCGACGGGCTCGGGCGGCTGCACGTCGTAGTGTCCGTAGATGAGCACGGTTGGGGCGTCCTTTCCGGCGCCGTGCCACTCGCCCAGGACAATCGGGTGCCACTCGGTTTCGAGGACCTCTGCCTCGAGTCCCGCCTCCGTCATCCGGCCCGCGAGCCACTCGGCCGCTCGTCTCATGTCCGGGTCGTGCTCGGCCTTGGCGCTTACCGATGGAATGCGAAGAAAATCGAACAACTCCTCACGAAACGTACCGAGGTTCTCATCGATGTACGTCAGGACGTTGGACATGGCGGCAACCTTTTCGTGACTTGATGCATTCCGTTGATGTGAAGGCGGCGGGTGTCAGTATGCCGCCGACGCGATGGACGCGTCATCCGGCGCGCAACCGGATGGGAGGGGCTGGTCACCTCTCCGTGGGACTGCCACGGGTGTCTCCCGTGGCAAGGTTGGAACGCGGCGTCGGTCCTCAGGGGCCGGCGCCTTCCTCTTTCGTGGGGGTCAGCGGCCGTCGGCGCGCCTGCAGGCGGAGGGGGATGGGTGGGGGTAGCGGGCCCGTTCCAACGCGATGAGGCGAGGAGCCTCGCTACAGCATGCTCCGAACCCCCCACCGGTAAATGAAGGTCATGAGCGCTGAGAAGACCAGGGCGCTACCCATCCCGCCGGGGCTGAGCGCCAACGGCTTGTAGAGGTGGAAGATCCCCACACCGAGCATTCCCCCGATGACGGCCGCGTAGGCTCCCAGCGCGGCGACGACGGCGGTGTGTCCAGGGGTCTCCTCCGGCCTCTTGACCACGATCTTCATCGCCAGGCCGATGACGATACCCATGACGATCCAGATGCCGATCCCGATCCAGTTCTGCATGTCGTTTTTTGGGGCGATGACGTCCACGAAAAATCCGGCGCAATCTACCCGAACCGGCCGTCCGGGACCAGGGCGCGTTGACGTGCGAGGGTTTCCGACGGAGGTTGGCGGTGTGGACGACGGCATCATCGACCTGACCCAGTACCTCCGGCGGCGTGACGAAGAGGAGGAGGACGCAGAAGCCGGCTCGACGTTCGCCCTCTACGGGGCGGATGGCGAACGGGCGCGCTTCGCCCTGCCCTTGTGGCGGGCGATCTACCTCGCCGGAGGCGAGCGCGGTGGTATCGTCTGGCAGTCCGAGCCGACAGGTTCCCTGCATGCCTTCGTCGTGCTCGATCTGGGCTACGATCCACCCCGCACCGATTTCTCGGTCGCGGCGGTTTCGGGCATCGAAGGAGACTCGCCGCCACTCGTCCGGGACCACCCCCGCCGCGGGCTGACCGTTTATCTCGGAGAGGAGGCACACCGCCGCTGGTTCCTTGTGGTGGACGGCACCACGCCGCGCGAGCGTGAAGTGCCACCCCGCGACCGCGACGACATCCTCTTTCTGGCGGGCGAGTGCGCCGGGTTGCTCTTCCTGCGCGACTTCGCGAGCGAGGCGGAGGAGGACGACGAGCCGTAGCGACGAGACGCGTCGCCGACTACTCCCGACCCATGCGGCGCTTCAGCTCATCGAGGCGGCGGTCCATGTCGGGCTCGGGTCGTCGGGGCGCGTGCGGGTCGACGTGCAGATCGAACTCGTTGGGAAAATCTCTGGCGGCGTCCGCGCGGGCGTCGGCGTCGTCGATCTTTTCGGCCATCCGGTCCAGCTCGGCGAAGAGATCGTCGGCGGCGTGGATGGACTCCCGCGCCTGGGTGCGGCCGGTGGTCGCGGCCACGGCGTCACGCTTGCTCTGCGCCTGCTTCACCTGCGCGAGCATCTCCTCGATTTCCCGCTTGCGGAAGGTGCGCTCCTCGCGGAGGGCGGCCGCCTTGTGAGTGACGATGCGGTGGCGTTCCTCGTGCTTCGCCGCAAAGCGACGCGCGACCTCGGCCGTCTCGGCGTCTCCGATGGCGTTGGCCATCTCCTCGCGGCGCAGGCAGGTGGCCCGTTCGCGCGCCTCGTGCTCGATCTCGGCCTCGGTGCGCGCGAGCTGGTCCTCGAGCGCCCGGAGCGCAACCTTCGCCTCGGCCACCTCATTGCGCATCCCCGCCAGAAGACGGTCGACGGACTCAGGCACCTGGTCTCGGTTCAACTCCTCGCGGAAATTGTCCAGGGCTTCGCGGAAGGCCTGGCGGAGGTTCTCGAACATCACTGTGCTCCGTAATGACTCGCACTCCGGGCGGGCGTCGTGGACGTCCCCTACCGTCGCCGGAGGTGTGTCCCGTGCGAATACGTGGCCCGGGCGTGCCGTCTTCAGCCGGAGATCAGTTCAGGAACGGTTCGATGCGCTGGGCGAATGAGTTGCGCGCGCGATGCAGCCGGCTCTTGACCGTGCCGAGGTTGACCCCCGTGATCTCCGAGATCTCCTCGTAGCTCTTTCCTTCGAGCTCGCGCAGGCGGAACACCAACTGGTGATGCTCCGGCAACTCCTTGACCGTGTCTTCCACCAATCGCCGGAGATATCGCTTCCGGTAGAGGTCGTCCGGGCGCATCGAGAAGTCCTCGAACTGGAGCGGGCGGTGATCGTCCTCCCATCCCCCGGTAAGCCGCTGAAACAGCACGAGGGGGCTCCGCGAGCGGTTGCGCAGCTCGTTCTTCGACAGGTTGCTGGCAATCGTGTAGACCCAGGTCGAGAACTTCTTGGAGGTGTCGAAGCGGTGTAGGTGACGGGTGACGCGGATAAAGGCCTCCTGCACCAGATCCTGGGCCCGATCCGGGTCACCGGTCTTCCGGCTGATGAAGTGGATCAGGCGATCCCGGTAGCGGTCGTACAACTCCTGGAACGCACCGGGCCTACCCTTCAGGTGGGCGCTGACCAACTCCTCGTCCGAGAGATCGGCGAGGGGTTCGCTACCCAGCAGTTGGGCGAGTTTCTCGGGATCGGCTTTGACCATGATCACGCTGTAGTTCAACGGACCCGGGAACCGGCAGGGCTCCCCGCCGCTGCGGGAGCCAGGCCCCCGGGTCATGTCTCGGATTGTCGATGTCGGTTCCTTATTCAAGCTCAAAGATGCCCGAAGCGGGGGTCCCGTTCAAGGGCGCCGGCCCCGGCCGGCCGCGTTCGGGGCCCCCCGCGTGGCATGCGCCGGCGGTCAGACGGGTCGATGCTTCAGGCCGACGAGCACGCCTCCCTCGGAGAATCCCTCGTACAGCGCGTACTCCGGATGCGGCACGAGGTGGCGGGATTCCAGAGCCTCCGCGGCCGCCCGATCCATCTCCTCCGTCACGTCCGCCTCCACCGCTTCCAGCACGTCGCCGCCGACACCCCGTCCCATGAGGTAAGCCTCGAAAAGCCCGATAGGATCCCGCTTGCCCCACTCCCGGAAGAGTTCCGCCGGAAAGGTCTCACGGGCCTCCCGCTCATCGTGCGTGGCATGGCCACCCATCCGAAAGGTCTCGGCCACGACCGCCGCGGGCCCCTCGCCCGCCCGGCACCGCTCGATGGCGAGGCGCGTCGCGGCAAAGACGTCGAGAACGTTGTTGCCGTCGCACGCCCACGTGGTGATCCCGTAAGCGGTCGGCCAGGCGCGGAGATCGGTGACCGTGTGCTGGTCTCTCCGGGTGCCCAGCGCCACCTGATTGTTCTGGACCACGAAGATCGCGGGCACGCGGCGGGCAGCGGCGAGGCCCATTCCCTCGTGGCACGCTCCCGTGCGCGTCGCGCCGTCGCCCACCCAGGTGAGCGCGATGCGCGGCTCGCCGCGGTACTTGAAGGCGAGCGCCGCGCCGGTGACGATCGTTACGCTGGTGCCCATGTGGCTGATCGGCTGAATGACGCCCTTCGACAGGTCTCCGATATGGAGGTCACGGCCGCCATTCGGCGAGTCCTGCGTAGCCAGGTATCCCCGGAACATGTCGGCGAGGGGCATCCCCATCATGTGGAGCGCACCCGCGTTGCGGATCATCGGGATCACGACGTCACGGGCGCGATCGAGCGCCCGTACGCTCCCGACCGTCACGGCCTCCTCTCCCGTGCCGAGCCACGCCTTCGAGATGACACCGGTGCGGACCCAGCGCTTGAGTCCTATGTCGTGGAGCCGGGTGCGGAGCAGATCGCGGTAGAGGCCCACCAGCGCGCGCTCGTCGAGCGAAGCCACCACCGCGGCGCGCTCGGGCTTCTCCTCGACCCGCGCCGCGTAGTCCTCCACGAGATCGGGATCCGGAGTCCATGACACGTACTCGGGGGGGTCGAAGGCGGGGTAGCGCTTCATGGACGGAAGGTAAGGCGCCGAGGCCCCGGAACGGAACCCGTCCCGCTGTGCGGCGGCGGAATGAGCGGGGGAACGGAAGGATCTCGGTGGCACGGAAAACCAGCCCCCCCAGGGTGGCCCTCGAGATTGGACTCCTCCACGTTCGCCCCGCTCCCAGCCGCAACGCGAGGCGGTGCACCCCGACGTTGGCTCCCCTATATAGAGACTCCGCCGTGGAGGGTCACTCTCAATTTGGTACGCTCGCGGAATCTTCCCGGCGGGCTCGCGGGATGTCCTGGCGCCTCCGCAACGCGACGAATGCGGCTGCGGAGCCCACGCATTGCATCCCCTCGGGGGATGGCGCGAGATTGAGCGCCCGGCCCTGTCGTTCCCCTCGTCCGCTTCGACTCCTTTGACCCGATCGTACCCCGGCTACAGCTCGGAACCGGCGCGCAGGCGCGTCGCATCCGTCGTGGCGCTGCGCCTGCTCGAGGTTCTGCGAGGCCAGGATCTGCCGGGCGAGGTGCTCGAGGCGGAGGATCCCACACAGACGATGCCCCGCCGGTTGGGGCTCAGCGACGTCGTGGAGCGCCAGATCCGCGTGTACCGCGAAGACGCGCGGAAGAAGCGCCGGCTCGCGGACCACGAGGTGCGCGACCTGTTCCGCCTGGTCATCCGGCGTCCGGACGCCGAGGAGATCTTCTACCTCGTGGGCCGGGTGCTGGCGGAAACCGAGGGTACCTCGTGGCGCTGGCGCCGCCTTCTGCCCGACCGGGTCGGGTGCGCGATGGCCCGGCGAGACATGCGGCGCCTGTTCCGGAAGCTGTTCGGGCGGAAGCTGGGGGGATTCGGCCGCGGGCCCTTCTCGATCGAGGCGCGTGCGCACCTCTTCATCGAGAGCGATCCCGGTGGCGACGCCTGCCACTTCGTGTCGGGCATGGCGCGGGCGGTGCTGGAGCGCTCGCTGGGCCGTTCCGTGTCGGTGGAGCACACGCGTTGCCAGGCGTACGGTGACGAGTTCTGCCGCTGGGAGCTTACCGACCGCTTGCCCTCGGCGGGTACGGCGGGAGAGCCGCGACCCCCCGGGGCCTCGCGGATGAAATCTGACGTTCGAGGAGGAAGCTGATGGTGCGAAAGGGTGAGCCGGCTCCCGACTTCACGTTACCGGCCGATGACGCTTCGGAGGTGACCCTGTCTTCACTCCGGGGCCGGACGGTGGTGCTTTACTTCTATCCCAGAGACGACACGCCGGGGTGTACGACCGAGGCGTGCGACTTCCGGGATGCGCTCCCCCGCTTCGAGGATCTCGACGCGGTCGTGCTCGGCGTGTCTCCCGATTCTCCGGCCTCGCACCGGAGGTTCAGGGAGAAGTTCTCGCTCAACTTTCCCCTCCTGGCCGATGAGAACCACGCGGTGGCTGAGGCCTACGGCGTCTGAAGGAGAAGAAGATGTACGGACGTACGTACATGGGCATCGAGCGCAGCACCTTCCTCATCGGCCGGGACGGAGTGGTGCGGGAGGTGTGGCGGAAGGTCAGGCCCAAGGGACACGCCGAGGCGGTGGCGGCCGCGCTGGCGGAGTAGCCGGGCCGAAGTCGCCCTGCGGGAGCCGCCGGCCGGGAGCCGGCCGCCGTCCCCGGGCTGCCGCGCCGGATCGAAGGCGCCGTGCGCGGTCGCGCCGCGCCTCCGGTTCAGAGCCCGGAGAGCGCCCGGTGCACGCGGAACGCGCACAGGTCCTGGACGACCATCAGGCCTCCCGCCCGGGCAGCACGGACCTCATCGTCGGCTCGGATACCTTCCTGAAGCCAGATGACGGGACGCTCGGGCCGCCGCGCCGCCTGCGTCACGAACCGACCGGCCTCGCCGGTGGGCCTGAAGATCACGACCATGTCCACGGGATCCTCTACCTCGTCGAGTGAGGCCCGGACCTTCCTTCCGAGCATCCGTCCGCCGTACGGGTTGACCGGGATGATCTCATATCCCCTGGTGGCCAGATAGGCCGGCACGCGCCGGGCGGCCTTGGCCGGGTCGCGCGACATCCCGATGACCGCGATCGTGCGGATCCGCTCGAAGAGGTCGCTGATGGCCTCGGGCCGAGGGTTGTCCGGATCGGAGCTGTCGTCGAGAAGGCGTTGGATCGCTCGAAGGTTGTCCATGCCGCACGATAGAGCGTGGCGGGACGCGGGGGCAACCGCACGGGCCCACTACCCGACCCGGGCCGTTCAGACCCGGCCGGGAGCCAGCGGAGCGCGGCAGCGCGGAGCGGGTACGCACCACCCGACCCCGTTGCAAGCGGAGCCTCAGAGTGCGAACATCTTCCCGCCGCCGGGGCGGAGATCGCCGCGGATACCAGAGACCCCTATCGGACCGTCATGGAACCCATGAGCTGGATCCTTCTGCTGGTTGGACTCGTGGTAGGGCTCGCCGCGGGGTACGCGGCCGGCCGCGCGGGTGGACGGGCGAGCGGTCGGACCGCGGCGCAGCTCGAGACCCGCCGCGCCCTGGACGAGATCGCCCGCACCGTGGCGGCGGGTCGGATCCCCGAGGAGGCCGGCGGAGAGCTGGCCGAGCTGATCTCCGCGCTGAAGGCGGGGTGGGCGCCGCGCGACGCCGAACGGCGGCAGGCGCTCCGCGAGGCGCTGGAGCGCGTGACCCACTTCCTCGAGGAGACCGTGCGCAAGCCGCTCGGTGGCGGGAGAGAAGCGGATGCGGCGGAGCTCCGCGAGCGGATGGACCGTGCGCTGGGCTCGCTGCAGGACCTGGAGTTCTTCCTGCAGGAGCCCGGGCCGGCGACGGAGGGACGCGACCTGTATCCGCTGGTCCATCAGGTCACGCGCGAGTTCGCGTCGGACCAGAACGTGGGCGTGCGCGTGCGCGCCACCGGGCAGCCGGTTCGGGCGCTCGTCAACCCGCAGGCCTTCATGGACGGCCTCTACCTGATTCTCCACAACGCGGGACGCTTCGGGGGCGGCGCCACGGTCGACGTGACGGTCGTCGACGAGGACGGACGGGCGGTGGTCCGGGTCCGGGACCGCGGGCCGGGCTTCAGCGAAGAGGCGTTTCGCCGCGCGTACGACCCATTCTACAGCACCTCCGACGACGGCCTCGGCCTCGGCCTTCCGCACGCGCAGCGCGTCATCGAGGAGATGGGCGGCCGAATCCAACTGGGCAACGTGCCCGACGGGGGCGCGGAGGTGGAGATCTCGTTTCCCCTGCAGGGCGCCTGAGCGGCCCGTCCGGGGCTCGACCGCCGTTGCCGCCTCTTCGGCCCGGCTGAGGATCTCCCCTCATCGCTACCGCCCGTCCGGGCCGGCCGAGCACCGCGCCCGGCGTCCCGCCCGGGTATTACCTGTACCCGTAGATCCTGTAGAGCATCAGGTACACGACGAGTCCCGTGACGGATACGTACAGCCACATCGGGTATACCCAGCGCGCCAGCCGAGCATGACCGTGGAAGCGCCGCTTCGACGCCAGATAGACCAGCCGGATGACGAGCGGCGCCACCAGCGCGGCGAGCGTCATGTGCGAGAAGAGGATTACCAGGTACGCGACCCTGGCGCCCCCGTCGCCGGCGAAGGTGTGCGTGCCGGTCAGCGCGACGCGCGTCAGGTAGAATACCAGGAAGAGCGCCGAGGCCGTCAGCGCGCCCAGCATGGCGCGCCGGTGCGCGTGCGTATTGCGGCGCCTGATGAAGAATAGTCCGGCGAGCAGGAGCGCTCCGCTCGTAGCGTTGAGGCTGGCGTTGACCAGTGCGAGGGTGTCTCCCAGCTCGGCGAGGTCCATGCGGGCTCAGACCGGCTCGCGGGCCGGCCGGCCCCGCGCTGCGCGGACGGCCATGTTTCCGGCGGTGGCCAGATGGACCGAGATCGCCAGGATAGACGCTGCGACGAGCGTATGCAGTGACACGGGCACGACGGCCAGCGCGGTCATCACCGAGAGAAAGCCGAGCCCGATCTGGACGATCACGAGCACGCCGGCCCACCCGGCCCACATGCGGACGGTTCGGGGTGCGCCGGAGCGCAGCGACCGGACGGCCATCCACACGACCCCGAACGCGACGATGAGCCCCAGGAGGCGGTGGAGCACCTGAAGGACCATGAGCCCGCTGTCCAGCGGTGGGATCAGCCGCCCGGCGCAGAGCGGTACGTCGGGGCACGCCATGCCCGCGTGCGTATGGCGCACCAGCGCCCCCAGGACGCTCTGGAGGAATACCAACACCGCCGCGGCGCGGCCCCACCTGGCCGTCGTCTCTCCCTCCTCGGCCGTCAGCCCGGGCACCGGCGGCGCGGAGGCGGTGGCCAGGACCGTGACGAGCGAGAGGAAGAGCAGAGCGAGCGCCAGGTGCGTTGTGGACGCCCAGGGCGGCAGCCGCAGGAGCACGGTGATGCCCCCGAAGAGCGCCTGGACGAGCAGGAGCGCGATCCCCCCGAGACACGCGCGGAAGATCCACGGCCGATCACGTGTTTCCCTGCGCGCCAGCCACGTCGCGAGGAGGAACATCAGGATGAGCCCGCCGGCCACGAGCCGGTGCAGGTGCTCCCAGAAGATTCCCCCGCGCATCTCCGGTACCATCGTGCCGTAGCAGGTGGGCCAGTCGGGGCACGCCAGGCTGGATCCCGTGGCGTGGACGACGCTCCCCAGATAGAGGAGCAGGAGCGTCCAGACGACGGTTACCGCGAACGCCCTTCGGTGAAGCGTCTGCATGATTCGTGGGGGTGAGGTGGTCAGCCGGCATCATTCAGGGGATATTGTACCTGAACCTCATACTCCCCATCCACTCCCGCAATCGCCCGATGCCGAAAGAGCGGCTGAGTCCCGCACGCACCTACCAGTTCCTGTCGCGCCTCGTGCCTCGGGTGCGTCCGTACCGCACCGCGCTTGCGGGGGCGGCACTGCTGCTCGTGTTCAGCACCGCGGTCGGCCTGGCGTTTCCGCTCATCGTCCGGAGATTGCTCGACGCCGCCTTCCTCGAGGGCAGCGCCGGGCTGCTCAACCGCATCGCGCTGGGGCTGCTGGCGCTCTTTGCCGTGCAGGGGGTCATCAACTTCTTCCAGAGCTATCTCACCGCCTCGGTGTCGGAGCGGGTGATCGCGGAGCTGCGCAAGGAGCTGTTCGCCCACCTGGTGCGTCAGCCCCCGGGCTTCTACGCGGTGCGGCGTGTCGGCGAGCTCAGCTCGCGCCTGGCCTCGGACGCAGGGCTCGTTCAGGGGGTGCTGCGCTTCGGTCTGCCCGAGCTCGTGCGCCAGGGGATCTTCCTGATCGGAGCGTTGGCGCTCGTGACGGCCACGAATCCGCGGCTGACGCTGGTCACGCTCATCGCCATTCCGTTCGCTGCGCTCGTCGGATGGTTCTTCGGCAAGCGGGTGCGCCGCTTGAGCACGGGCATCCAGGACCGACTGGCGGGGGCGCTGGCGCGCGCGGAGCAGGTGTTCACGCAGATCCGCACCGTCCAGAGCTTCACGCGGGAGGACTGGGAGGCGGAGCGCTTTGCCCTCGAGATCGACGCCACCCGGGACCACGGCCTGCAGCGGGCGGTGGCGCGGGCCGGGCTGACGGGGGCGATCACCTTCGCGGCCTTCGGCGCCATCGTCATGGTGTTGTGGGAGGGCGGCAACCTGGTGCTCGCCGGCGAGCTGACGCCCGGCACGCTGGTCGCGTTCCTTCTCTACGCGGTGACGATCGCGGGCGCCATCACGTCGCTGGCCGGCTTCTGGGGCAACCTGCAGGAGGCCGCGGGCGCGGCGCACAGGATCTTCGAGCTGCTCGACGAGCCGCCCGCGCTCACCGATCCTCCGCATCCCCTGCCGCTTCCCGAGCCCTTCCTCGGCGTGGTCCGGTACGAGGGTGTGACCTTCCGCTACGGCGCGGATCTTCCGCTCGTGCTCAGGGGCATCGACGTCGAAATGGCCGAGGGCGAGACCGTCGCGCTCGTGGGGTCGTCGGGGGCGGGCAAGAGCACGATGGCGGCGCTGCTGCCGCGCTTCTTCGATGTGGAGGACGGGAGAGTCACGGTCGACGGCGTGGACGTCCGCGATCTGGCGCTGCACGACCTGCGGGGCGTCATCGGGCTCGTTCCCCAGGAACCCATGCTGTTCGCGGGCACCGTGCGGGAGAACCTCCTGTACGGGAACCCGTCGGCGAGCCCCGAGGAGGTCGAGGAGGCCGCGCGTTTGGCGCACGCCGACATCTTCATCCGCGACTTTCCCGACGGGTACGATCAGATGGTGGGTGAGCGCGGCGTGACGCTCTCAGGAGGTCAGCGCCAGCGCATCGCCATCGCCCGGGTGATGCTCGAGCACCCCCGGATCCTCATCCTCGATGAAGCGTCCAGCAGCCTGGACGCCGAGAGCGAGCGGCTGGTGCAGGACGCTCTGGAGCGTCTCATGGCGGGGCGGACCACCCTGGTCATCGCGCACCGCCTGTCGACCGTGATCCGCGCCGACCGCATCCTGGTACTGGACGAGGGCCGGATCGTGGACCGGGGAACGCACCGCGAGCTGGTCGAGCGAAGCGACGTGTATCAGCGCCTCTACCGGAGGCAGTTCGAAGACGCCCTGGCCACGACGGCCGCCGCCGGCACCTGACCCGAGCGGCGGCGCTCACCTCATGCCCGCCGACTCCGACGCCGGCACGGCAGGAGCCTTCTCGCCGGCCCGTGCGGCGAGCGCCTCCTCGACCTGGCGGCGGTAGTGTTCCATGCTGACGATGCCGCGCTCGAGCCACGCGAAGTCTCCGTCCAGGACACGCCGGGCCACCTGATAGGTCGCGCGGTCGTCGTTGTCGAACAGGTCGTCGAAGTTGCGAATGACGCGCCGCCGGGCGTACCGGCAGAAGAGGTCGGCGAGGCTGCGGGGGCCGGCATCGGTGGGGTTGTCCTCGGTGAGCATCTGCGCGTGCACGCACGCAGCCGTCATCATGAAGAGGTCGGCGCCGATGTCGACGATCCGCCCGAGTACCACCTGGCGCTTCTCCAGACCCGGACCGAAGCGGGTCATGGCGTGGAAGACGGCGCGCGCCAGCCGGCGGGAGTGCGATGCGACGAAACGAAGATGGCGCGCGAGCGGGCCGAACTCCCGGTAACGAGGCCAGAAGCTCCAGCCGAGGTAGCGGCTCGGATACCACCAGACGTAGGTGAGCCCACCCCGCAGGAAGCCCGCGATCTTCTGCCCGAGAGAGGCGCGAGGGTCGGCCACGGCGCCGGCCACGCGCAGGTGCATGTCCACCGCCTCGCGTGCGATGAACAGGCGCATGATCTCCGAGGAGCCCTCGAAAATCAGGTTGATGCGCATGTCTCGGAGGTAGCGCTCGATCGGGTAGGGTGCCTCGCCTCGCGCCAGCAGGGAGTCGTGCGTCTCGTAGCCGCGTCCGCCACGGATCTGGAGGGCGTCGTTGACGATCTCCCATCCCCTTTCGGAGTGCCACATCTTGGCGATCGCGGCCTCGAGGCGGATGTCGAAGGTTCCCGTGTCGGCCATGGACGATGTCAGATCCACCGCGGCCTGCATGGCGTAGGTGTCCGCCGCCATCCGGCCGATCTTCTGTGCGATCGCGTCGTGCTTGCCGATCGCCTGGCCCCACTGGACGCGCTCCATCCCCCAGTGACGGCTGACTTCGAGGGCGCCCTTGCCGGCGGCGACGCAGAAGGCGGGGAGCGACAGCCGGCCGGTGTTCAGGGTAATGAGCGCCAGCTTGAGCCCCTTGCCCTCACCCCAGAGGAGGTTCTCGCGCGGCACCCGGACGTTTCGGAAGCGAAGCACCCCGTTCGAGATGCCCCTGAGGCCCATGAAGGAGCACTCGTGCACGACCTCGACGCCCTCCCACTTCGTTTCGATGATGAAGGCGCTGATCGGGCACTGTCTTCCACCCTCCGGCGCGGGGCTGCGCGCCATCACCACGATGATGTCGGCCCTGGGGCCGTTCGTCGTCCAGAGCTTTTCTCCGTTGAGAATCCAGTGCGAGCCGTCGTCCGAGAGGTCCGCCACCGTGGCCATATTCGCCGGGTCGGAGCCCACCTGGGGCTCGGTGAGCGCGAACGCCGAGAGCGCGCCCTTGGCCAGAAGCGGCAGGTACTTTCTCTTCTGCTCCTCCGTACCGAACCGCATGAGCGGTGCGGGCACACCGATCGATTGATGCGCGGAGAGGAACGCCCCGGTGCTGCCGCAGCGGCTGGCGACGATGGCCAGAGCGCGGCCGTACGAGAGCTGGGACAGTCCGAGCCCGCCGTACTCCACTGGAATCTTGATACCGAATGCCCCCAGCTCACGGAGGCCGTCCAGCACCTCCTCGGGCACGTGGCCGGCGCGGTCGATCGCGTCGCCGTCGATGTGGTCCCGCGCAAATGCCTCCAGCCTGTCCAGGAAATCCGCCGCTCGTTCCTGTTCCTCCGGATCGGGGCGCGGATGGGGGTGGAGCAGGCCCAGCTCAAAACGACCCTCGAAGAGTCCGCGCGCGAAGCTCTTCCGTTCCCAGTTGGTCTCGCGCGCCGCTTCCGCGACGTCCCTGGACTCGAGCTCGCTGGCGTGAGCCTGGCCGGGATCGAGGGACATACGGCCTCCGTCGTAGGTGTTTCAGGTGCAGGCGTTCCGTTCTTCGTAACACGCCGGAGCCGGAGAAAGCTCCATGCGCGGCCCCGGCAGAGTCGGGGATGCTTCGGACTGCTATACCGCGGCGCGCTCCTCCACACCCTCGCGGAGGAACGCCGCGATCTCGCCCGCCCGCACCCGTGCGTCGGCGTCGCCGATGTCCATGAGCCTGCGGAGGTAGTCGGGCTGGAACAGGATCAGGCTCAGGAAATCGGGACTGCGCGTCTGGCGCGTGCCGAGTCCGCGGGTGAAGAAGCGGAACGCCCGCGGCAGCTCCGGCTCGTACTCGTTGGCCAGCTTGCCCAGATCGACGGAAGGCCTGAGCACGAGGAGCTTGACCGGACGCAGTCCCGCCCTGCGTTCCGGAGGGAGCGCCTCGACCAGCTGGTTGAGGCGGTGCAGCCGGACCGCGTCGTGGTCGAGCAGGTCGAGGAAGATGGAGTTCATCAACACGCCCACGACCTGCGCGGGAGGCGGATAGCCGTGGACGAGCGGGGTGTCGGCTTCCTCTCGGGAACGGTGGTAGCGCGTGGAGATGGCCAGGACGCGGCGAGCGCCCAGATGAAGCACCGGCGAGAGCGGGGCGGTCAGGCGGATGCCTCCGTCGCCATACCATCCGTTGTTGAGCCGGACGGCCGGGAAGAAGAGGGGCAGCGCCGCCGACGCCATGATGTGGTCGACCGTGAGCGAGGTGTTGCGCGATCTGCGCTGCGGGCGCTCCCACTCCTGGATGTCCTGGCCCTCGACCCACGTCACCGACTGCCCGGTGCTGTAGCTCGACGTGCTGACAGCCACGGCCTTGAGGCGTCCGCGCTCGAGGTTGTACCGGATGCCGGTGAGCTCGCCTCCGACCGCGTGGAGGGTCTCGCACAGATAGCGCCGCAGCGGGTCGGTATCGACGAGCCCGCGCACCCGCGGTGGCCCGCCCAATCCGCCGGAGATGAGCTGGAGGGCCCACCGCACGAGGTTCATCGCCAGCGACCGGCTGTCGACACGGAACACGTCCTGCACCCGCAGGTCTCCCCACAGGTGGGTGAGCTCGTCGACCGCCTGCAGAAACGTGCCGTGGTGCGAGGCCAGCAGCGCCGCATTGATCGCCCCCGCCGACACCCCGGTAATGTAGGGGATGCTCAGCTCCGGGAACTGACGGGCCACGCACCGGAGAAAACCGACCTGGTAGGCGGCACGGGCGCCGCCTCCCCCCATGACGAGGCCGAGGTCGGCCGGGCCCGGCTCGTGGGACGCCGTCGCGAGCTCTTCCAGGGGTTCCAGCGCAGGCACGGTGGTCATGACCGGGTCGTTCTCTCGTAGGTGACGGGCATGTCGCCTCATTCGCCATCATCGGTGCAGAGGTGGTCCCGCGTCAATCTCCGCGGGACCGTCATTCGCGGGGCCCCTCGCCGGATGCCGCCGCACCCGGTACAATTCCGCGCGCCACGAAGTCGTTCCGCGCACCGCACAGGACCTTCCGACAAGACTGTTGTGAATGCCATGACGAGACGTGCAACCGTTCCCGCCGCGCTCCTTCTTGCTCTTGGGGGGGGCCTGCCTTCGACCGTGTCGGCCCAGTACAGGCGGGCGCCGGCCATCCCCGCCTACGCCCTGAAGGGCGTAACCGTGGTGCGGCCGGGAAGCCTTCCCGCAGCCGGCGTGACCGTCGTCGTCCGGGGCCCGCTGATCGAGGCCATGGGTCCGGGCGTCGATGTGCCGGCCGATGCCCGCGTGCTGGAGGGCGATTCACTCTGGCTGTATCCCGGCCTCGTGGACGCCGAGGGAGGCCTCCGGCCGGCGTTCCCGGATCCCGAGTCCGAGGAAAAGGTCCTGTCGTGGGCGCCGACACGCCGCGCCTCCGGCTTCATGCCCCACCGTATGGCGTCGCACTACCTGACGGCGAGCGCTACGGACCTGAAGACACTCAGGCGCCACGGCATCGTGGCCAGCGGCGTCCACCCCGACGGGGGCTTCGCGCCCGGTCAGAGCGCCGCGGTGATCCACCGCGCCCACGCTGCGCGCCCCTGGGATCTGGTGGCGTCCGAGACCGTGGGGTTGTCCATGTCTTTTCAGGGCGCTCGGGGCGTGTATCCCGCCACGCTCTTCGGTGTGATCGCATACATCCGCCAGGCGTTTCTGGACGCCTCGCGCGATGGCGAGGTCCAGGCGTCCTTCGCCGCCGATCCGGCGGGGATGACACGGCCGCGCTTCGATCCCGATGACGAGGCGCTCCTGGCCGCGGCGAACGGAGGGTTGCCCGTGTTCTTCCGGGCCGGGAAGCGGGAGGAGATCCGGCGGGTGCTTCGGCTGGCCGACGAGGTCGGCTTCCGACCCGTGATCGTCGGTGGAGAAGAGGCCGGACTGCTGGCCGACACGCTGGCGATCCGGCACGTGCCGGTTTTGCTCTCGGTCGATTTCGAGGAGCCGGACGCGTGGAATCCCGCCGACACCTCCGGCGCGCCGCTCAAGCCGGCCGCCGTACGGGAGAGGAGGCGGCTGGAGACCGCGTATTCCGCGGCCGCAAAGCTCCATGAGGCGGGGGTGGTGTTCGCGCTCACCACCGGCGGAGGGGAAGGCGATCTGTTGGCCGGCGCGCGCAAGGCCGTGGAGTACGGTCTCTCGGAGGCCGCCGCGCTGGCGGCCATGACGACCACCCCGGCCACGCTGCTCGGCGTCTCCGACGTCGTGCGCGTCGCTCCCGGCGCGGCGGCCACCTTCATCATCACCGATGGCCCGCTGCTCGAGGACGATACGAAGGTGGTCTATACGTTTGTGGAGGGCGCTCTGGAAGAGCGAGCCGCCGAGGAGAGCGGCGGCGGAGGTGAGAAGCCGGCCGCGGATCTCACGGGGCAGTGGGAGATGAAGGTCACCGCTCAGGGCACGGAGCTGACCGTGACCCTGCACCTCGTGCAGGATGGGGGCTCTCTGTCCGGCACCATGAGCAGCCCCGAGATGGGCGAATCGAAGGTGTCCGGGGGATCGATCTCGGGTACGTCGGTGAGCCTGACGGTCACGAGCCCCGATCTGCCCGGGCCGCTCACGTTCACGGGAACGGTCATGCCCGACGGCACGCGCATGAAGGGCTCCGCCAGCACCCCGTTCGGGGAGCTGACCTTCACGGCCCGGAAGAAGCCGGGTCCGGGGTCGGGCGAGGAGGCCGGCGGTACCACGGCGCGTGACGTGCCCGGCGCGGGCGCCGGCGTGCCGGCGCGGAGGACCTCCGGTGCCGCGTTGCTCGCAAGCCGGAGCGAAGGAGGCGTCCGATGAAGGCGCGGCGCTGGACGACGGCCGCCGTGGCGGTGATCACGCTGGCGACCGCGTGGGCTCCCGCGGCCGCCCAGCAGCGGCGGCGTGGCGGGCAGGAGCGGGGCGGATGGGACGTGCAGATGCCGGCCGGGAAACGCCTTTACCCCACGGGCACGCTCTTCATCTCGCAGCTCGATTCGGTATGGACCGCGACCGGGAAGGTGCTGGAGGGAGCTTCGATTCTCATCGAGGATGGGATCATCCGCGGAATCGGCCCGGAGCTGACCGCGCCCGAGGGCGCGCAGGTCGTCGACGGCGCGGGGCTGACCGCGATTCCGGGCCTCGTCGACGAGCACTCCCACACCGCGCTCGTCGGGGGCAACGAGTTTACCGCGCCGGTCGTGCCCGAGGTTCGTGTGATCGACGCGCTCAACCCCGAAGACTTCAACATCTACCGCGCCCTGTCCGGCGGCGTGACCACCGCCCGGATCATGCACGGCAGCTCCAACCCGATCGGAGGCCAGAGCGCGGTCATCAAGATGCGCTGGGGGATGGACGATTCACGAAAGCTTCTCATTCCCGGAGCGCCGAAGTTCGTGAAATTCGCGCTGGGCGAGAACGTCACCCGCAAGGGCTCTCGTGCCGATCCTCCACGCTTTCCGATCTCGCGGCAGGGGGTCGAAGCCGTCTACCGCGAGGCCTTTACCGCGGCCCGTGCATACGGCGACGAGTGGGCGGCGTACGAGGACGATCCGGGCAGCTTCAGGGTGCCTCCCCGGCGCGACCTGCGGCTCGAGGCGCTGCTCGACATCATCGAGGGCCGCATCCGCGTCCACGCGCACTCGTACCGCAGCGACGAGATCCTGATGCTCATGCGGATCGCCGAGGAGTTCGGCTTCCGCATCGATGTGTTCACACACGTGATGGAAGGCTACAAGGTAGCCTCGGAGATGGCGGCCCACGGCGCGGCGGGCTCGACGTTCTCCGACTGGTGGCAGTACAAGCTCGAAGCGTATGACGCCATTCCATACAACGCCGCGATCATGCACGAGCATGGGGTCCTGACGGCGATCAACACCGACATCCCGTGGCTGCAGTCGTTCTTCGTGTACGAGATGGCGAAGCCGGTGAAGTACGGGGGAGTGGCCCGGGAAGACGCGCTGCGGATGCTGACCGCCAACCCTGCCCGGATGATGCACATCGACGACAAGGTGGGCACGCTGGCGGTGGGCAAACAGGGCGACGTGGTGCTCCTCAGCGGCGATCCGTTCGACAGCTATACGCGGGTCGAGAAGACGATCGTTGATGGCATCATCTACTATGATCTGTCGCACGAAGAGGAAACGCGCGGCGAGCCGGTCAACGCGCTTCCCGAGATCGCCCCGGGCCCGACGGCGTCCGGAGCGCGGGACTCCGGAGCGCAGGACTCCGGAGCGCAGGGCGAAGACGGCGCGCGCGCGCGATCGATGCCTGCGGACGCCACGCGCGTGGCCGCTGCGGGACCCCCCCCCCGGGCGCCGGAGCGGGTCAGGCCGCAGGAGCGCCGACCCACGGCGCGGTCCTTCGCGCTCGTGGGCGCCACCGTGCACCCCGTGTCCCGCCCGCCGATCGAGCGGGGCATCGTCATCGTGCGCAACGGGCGCATCACCGCCGTCGGCTCCGGCGCGGAGATCGAGATTCCGGACGACGTGGAGCGCATCGACGTGGGTGGCAAGCACGTCTTCCCGGGGATGATCGACCCGGTGACGCCCCTCGGGATCTTCGAGTTCGGTCAGGTGCCCCAGGCCAACGACATGAACGAGACCGGCCTGCTCAATCCCGAGATCCGGGCCATCGCCGCGGTGCAGCCGAACGGGGCGGGCATGAAGGTGGCCCGCCAGGCGGGGATCACCGCCGTCGGGGTCACGCAGTACAGCGGGCTCATCCAGGGCACCGCCGGGGTCGTCGCGCTCTCGGACGGAGACACGTGGGAGAAGGTCGCGGTCAAGCAGGCGGCGTACCTGATGGTGGATTTCCCCGCGCCCCGGAAGGCTCCGTCGGACGCCGCTGCCGAGCCCCGGCTCAAGGGCGAGCGGATGGAGGC
>Ga0114931_10003067_pt1 | contig 21229 bp, 14 predicted proteins | sample 2SBtaG_FD_89579 | JGI IMG/M metagenome (GOLD analysis project Ga0114931, IMG submission 89579) | Deep subsurface microbial communities from Kolumbo volcano to uncover new lineages of life (NeLLi) - 2SBTROV14_V59a metaG | ecosystem: Environmental > Aquatic > Marine > Volcanic | place: Kolumbo...
ACGCCCCATCCGCCTCGGCCGCCCCATCGTCCGGACCGGGACCAACCCTGTGATGCTGACTGTTTGTTCCCCACCGCACCGACCCCCGTGCCCCCGCGTCCCAGGCCACGCCTTCTGTCTGCGTATTACATTGTAATACAAAGCCAGACACACGTAAGACCTTGTTTTGTAGTGCCTTACGGATCTTGACAGCATCCCGGTCCGAACCCTTGCAAACACCACTCTCCATATCTATATTGTTCATACCTATTCATTACATATCGATATGGACCAAAGCGCTTTTTCCGAGGCCGACGTCGAGGCGGCCCTGCCCCTGACCCCGCTCGCCTTTCATGTCCTGCTCGCACTGGCGGACGGGGAGAAGCACGGCTACGGCATCCTGAAGGACATCGAACAGCGATCCGAGGGCCGGATGAAAACCGCTTCCGGAGCCCTGTACCTGGCGGCGGAGCGGCTGGTGGAGAAAGCGATGATCGAGGAGTCCGACAGCCGGCCTGATCCGGCGCTCGATGACCGGCGACGGAAATACTACCGGCTGACTCCGTTTGGCCGCCGGGTGGCGGTCGAAGAAGCCACCCGCCTGGTCAAGCTGACCAACGCGGCCCTGGAGACGGGTCTCATCGACTCCACGGGCCTGCCCGACGTGAGGGAGGATTCATGATACCGTTCCTGGCCATCCTGTTGTCCGCGCTCCTCCTCCTGGGTTGGGGCCCGCTCCCGGCCGATCATGCCGCGGCGGCCCCGCCCGCGTGCACGTTGTCCGAACCGGTGGCCGGGGTCCCACTCCCGCCGTCCGCGGCCGACGTCGAGGCCGGTCTCCCGGCTCAGCTCTCCGCCGTGCCGGCCCCGGAGCGATCAATGGGTTCGCTCCGGTAGCAGGGTCACCTGGATGTAGCTGTCGGTTCGCAGATACCGTCGAGCGGTTTCGCGGATCGCCTCCGCGGTCAGTCCATCCACCAGTCTGTCATACTCCAGCATGCCATCCAGCGGCAGGCCGTACCTGGCCCGTTGCAGCAGTTGACTCATCCAGAAGGCATTCTGCCGGAGGTTGACCTCCCGCGTCCGGCGTTGCGTCTCACGGATCCTGGCCAGATCGTCCGCCGACGGTCCTTCGGTCTTCAACCGTTCGATCTCGCGGAACACGGTGGCCGCCATTTCCTCCGCCCGGGCGGGATCCGATCCGAAGCTGATCCCCACCGTGTACCGCTGATCGGGAATCTGCCGGGTCGACGCCCAGACGTTCGCGCCGTAGGTACCGCCAAGGTCTTCCCGTAACGTTTCCCGCAGCCAGATCTGCAGCACCTCGGCCATCGACACCAGGGTGTGGCGATGGACCGGCGTGTTGTCGAACGGACCGGTGAACATGATCTGCGTCTGGCTCTTGGGCTCAATGCCCTTGCGCACCACCGAACGGATCGTCCCGGTCGGCGGCCGGATGCCGGGATCGCGCCACGCCTCGTGCCGGGGGCGCGCGGGCAGTCCGCCGAGGTAGCGCTCCACCAGGGGGCGAATCTCCTCGAGGGTGAACGCCCCGGCGAAGGCAAAGATGAAATCCCCGGCGTCGGCAAACCGTTCGCGATAGAACGCCAGCGAGCGATCCAGGTTCATCTCGTCGATCAGGTCGACGGTGAACGGCCGGGCGCGAAAGTGATGCTGGCTCAGGATGGCGGTCAGGGTATCCTGGAACGCCACTTCGGGACTCGCCTCCCGGTTCCGGAGAAACGCCCGGGAGCGTTGCTGGTAGGAGACAAACGCACTGCTGTCACGCCGAGGGGCGGTGAAGTACAGGTAGAGGAGCTGGAACATGGTTTCGAGATCGTCGGGCGATCCACCGCCCGACATCCCCTCCCCCAACGCAAAAACCTCGGGATAGACCCGGATGGCCTTGCCGGCCAGCAGGCGGTCGAGTTCCACCAGGGAGAATCGGCCGACGCCTCCCCCGACCACGACGTTGGTGGCAGTCAACGCCGCCACGTAGTCACTGTCCGCGACCAGGGAAGTTCCCCCGGGGCTCAACCCGCGGAACAGGACCTCGTCGTCCTTGAAGTCGGTCGGTTTGAGGAGCACCCGGACCCCGTTGGCGAGACGCCACTCGGTGACCCCGATCGACGGGAGGGTCTTCTCCTCCACCACCGCCCCCGGGGCCGGCGGCTCCCTCAGGAGTTCGGTCCCGGTTTCCCGCCGATGATACGCGGTGAGCGCGGTGCCGGTCACCCGGTCGAAGACCTGCGCCAGGGCCGCCGCATCCGGAACCTTCGAACCTTCCGGGGCACTCACCACCACGACGCGGTTCTCTTCTCCCAGCAGGTTGGCCGCCAGGCGGTTCACATCCTCGAGGGTGACCGCCGGGATCAGTTCCTGGTACAGGGCATGTTCCCGATCGATTCCCGGGAACGGCTCCCCCTCCAGGTAATGGCGCACGTATTGACCGGCGTACGAGGCGGACGGGAGGTTGGCCCGCTCCGCCCACGCCTGTTCCATCCCGCGGAGCATCCGGGTCTTTTCGAGCGTCAGCTCCGGGGCGGTGAACCCGAAGCGGCGAACCCGTTCCGCCTCGGTCAGCACCGCTTCCAGGCCGCGGACTGTCCCCCCGTCCGGCACCCCGGCCACCATCAGCCACACCTCCAGCGGGCGCACGAACCGACCCTGCCCCACCGACCCGAACAGGAACGGCGCGTCGGGCCGTTGCTGAATCTCGAACAGGCGATCGTTCAGCATGTCGCCGAACATCCGCTCGATCAACGCCCGCCGATAGGCCCCGACCGTCCGCTGATCCCGCGCTTCATGCTTGAAGTAAACGGCCACCGAGGTGTTGGTCTCCTCGGGGTCGGTGGCGATGGCGTAGAGCGGGTGCGCATGGCCCGGCACCGGATAGTGTCCGCGAGGCCGCGGCGCGGCCGGCATCGAGAGGCGCGAGAACCGCTCCAGGATTAACCCCTCGACCGTGGCAGGATCGAAGTCGCCCACCGCGACCACCGCCATCAGGTCCGGCCGGTACCAGTCGCGATAGAACCGGCGGAGCGCATCAGGGGAAAACGTCCTGAGCACCGAGTCGGATCCGATCGGGAGCCGCTCGGCGTAGCGGGACCCCGCAAACAGGACCGGAAACTGCTTGTCCAGCAACCGGGCCACCGCTCCTCGACCCAGGCGCCATTCCTCGATCACCACGCCCCGTTCCCGGTCGATCTCCTCGGGTTCGAAGCTCACCGCCCCGGCCCAATCCTCCAGGATGTCGAACGCGGTGGCGACGACCTCCGCGCTGTCGGTGGGAATGGTGAGCTGGTAGATGGTCTGGTCGAAGTTGGTGGACGCATTGATGTGGGCGCCGAACCGCATCCCCACCCGCTCCATGTAGTCGATCAACGCGTGTTTGGGAAAACGTCGCGTCCCGTTGAACGCCATGTGTTCGGTGAAGTGGGCCAGGCCTCGCTGATCGTCGTCCTCGAGAATCGACCCGGCGTCGACCACCAGTCGCAGCTCCGCCCGATGCTCCGGTTCGGTGTTGCGCCGGATGTAGTAGCGGAGCCCGTTGGCCAGCGTCCCGGTGGTTACCGCGGTATCGGGAGCCAACCGACGGTCGTCCCCCTGGGCGGCGGCCCCCAGCGGCCGGCCGACGAGCAGCAGGGCGAGCACGGCGCAGGGGCCAACCCACAGACAGACGTAGCGCATCACACCTCGATGGTCAGGAGAAACCCTCACCCTTGCGTACCGCAATCGCCGGAGAGCGGTTCCCGGGCGTCAAGTCCGCCCGGGCCCCGGCCGATCCCCATCGGGGAAGGGTGGAACGGTCCGGCGGCGGTCGGGCACCCCGCCGCCCGGTGGGGATCGGTGGATGGGGACCCCGCGCGCCACCCCCGGCGCGGCCCGCCGCCGCCGTCCGCCGGACCCCGGGTCAACGGACCACGACCGGGGCGGCCTGAGTGCCGAGGTGCACGGCCAGCGCGCGCAGGTAGTCGAGCTGGGTCCCGTGATACCCCATGAAGAAACGTGCAATCACTCGGAAGACGGGATTGTGGATCACCCCGTCCTCGGTGATGCGCACGGTGGTACTCCCTTCTCCCGCCTCGAGGACGTAGGTCCACGTCCCTCCGAACGGCAACCCGTCGTCGACAATCTTCGTCACCATCCGGGTGGGTTCCCGAGCCTCGATGATCTCGATGGGGAATGGACCCCCGCGGCCCCGCTGCAGCCACACTTCGTGTCCGTCCCGTTCCGGCCGGCGTTCCATCGCCTTCACCGCGGGCCACCACGCGGCGTACTCTCCAACCCGACTCACGATCGGCCACACCGAATCGATGGCGGCCGGCACTTCGAGTTTGCTCTCCGCGTGGTGCTCGGCCGGCAGCATCCATCCCACGATCGCCGCAATCAGCACCGTTCCCACCAGGGCACCGACCACCCACAAGACGATTCGCCAAATCATGATTGGCCTATCCTCCAGAGTTGTACCGGGCGGGGATCGGCCCCGCCGTCTGCGTGTCGACCCACATGATGTTGACCACCCACCAGCGCTCGCCGTCGTGCAGGAGCTGGATGCTGTTGATCCCCCGGACGAACGGTTCGGCGTCATCCGCATGGCGACGGGACTCGTAGGTACTGAACACGTGGGCGATGTTGCCGTAGCGCTCCACGACGCGGTGGCTCTCCCGTTCGAAGAACCCGGACCGTTCCAGGCTGGCCCCGGCCCGACTGACATAGTCCTCCACGGAGAGCCGGACCTGCTGCACCTGGCCCTCCCGCGCGAAGGTCGGGATCAGCCGGGCGTCGGGAACAAACAGCGACCGGAACCGGTTCCAGTCCCGCGCCTGACCGGCCGGACCGGAAATAACGTCGTACACCGCGTGGAGAATCGCCTCGACCGACTCCACATCGTCGGGCCGGGCACGCTGGGCGGTGGCCGGCGGCGATCCGGCAAGCATGATGGCGCCGAGCGCCAGGGAAAAACGTCGCATATGCAGCGCTCCTCGCGAGGAAGGGGAACGGTCGGTTATCGACCGGTCAACTCGGCAAATCGGCGATTCAGGACAGGATACCGCGACCACGTCCCGAAATCAAAGTGCCACCACTCGTACTCGTACACGGCAAAACCCACGGACTCCATGGTCCGTCGCAGCAACTCCCGGTACCATCGCTGCCGACCGGTGCCACCCGGGTAGTCGGGGAACGACCGATCGGAAAACTCATCGTACCCGCCGACCATTCGGATCGGGTGCCCGGTCGTGCGGTCGTACAGCGTCAGGTCGACCGCGGCCCCCCGGTTGTGTCGCGATCCGTGGGCCGGGTTGGCGACGAAATGCCGGAGTTCGGGCGGGGTCGCATCCCAGAACATCTTCGTGACGTACCACGGCCGATAGGCGTCGTGAATCAGGAGTCCCAGCCCCCGCGACTCGAGCTGCTGGTGGGCGCGCACCAGTGCTTCCGCGGCGGGTCGCTGCAGGAAGGCGTGCGGTTCGGGATAGAACGCCGCCTGCATGAAGTTGTTGGTCGTGGCATAGCGAATGTCGTACCGGATACTCGGGTCGAGAGACCGAAGTTCCACCAGGTCGACCGGCTCGAACGGACCGGCCTCCACCGGAGGCGTCGCCGCCAGCGCCCGACGCCGCAGACCATCCACCGGTTCCAGCGGCTCGATGGTAAACGTGACGCCGTCCCGGGTCCCCACCTCCCGCCGGGGGAACCGGACCCCACCCACCGTGACGCTCCGAACCCGCCCCCCGCGGTCCCGGTCAAACGTGAGACGTTCACCCGGATACAGGCCACCCGTCTCGGGGAACACGAACATGTCGGGTTGGACTTCGGTGAGCGGATTGCGGAAGAACCACTCGATCAGCGCGTGGAGTCGTCCGTCCTCCTCGAAGAGGTACAGGGTGTTGAAGTCCCACCCGTACTCGCCGATCAGGTCGCGCCAACGGCTCGGGGCGGGTGGGGGCGGCGCGTCGGCCACGCGGAGCAGGGTATCGCCCCCGACCGCGAGGCCTCCCTCCACGAGGTCGACCCGCCGGCCGTAGCCGAGGCGATCGTCGGTGATGATGCCGTCGGCACCCTGCCGCAGGCGCAACCGTCGGTCGGGGAACGTGGCATACCAGTCGGGGCCGCGACGGACGATCGAAACCCGGCGTCCCGCCGGTCCGTACCGTCCGACGAGGCGCGCGCCCACCGCCTGGGCGATCGGACCGGTGGTATCCGGGGCCGGCAACGGGTGGCCGTCGTGCACCGCCATCAACAGGGCGAGCGCATACCGATCGATCCGGGCCACGACTGTGTTGGCGCCATCGACGGTGGTGACCGACGCTGCACCCAGCCGGCGATCGGGAAGCGCGGCGAGGTCGGTCGCGAACCCGTAGATCGCCCCGCCGTGACCGATGGTGCGTTCGCCATGCAGCCGTCCGAGCCGGAACCCGATGCCGTACCCGGTGGTCGCCCCCGGCGGTGCGAACTGCGGCGTCAGCATCCGGGCCAGCATGGCGGAGTCGAGGACGGGTCCCCGCTCGCCCCGTCCCCAGGCAAACAGGGCCTCCATGAACCGTCCGAGATCGACCACCGTTGCGTACATGCTGCCGGCCGGCGCCATGCCGAGCTGGAAGGTGGGCGCCGGGAACTGCCGGCCGTCCTCGGTCCACATCCAGGCGGCGGCCAGCCGGTCGACGATGTCGGCGTCGGGGGTAAACGCGCTCGAGGTCATCCCCAGCGGTTCGAGCACGGCTCGACGCAGGTAGCCGGCGAACGGTTGTCCCTGGACCTGTTCGAGGACCCGGCCCACCACGGCGATCCCCGCGTTCGAGTACTTGGTTCGCTCACCGGGGGGAAACACCAGGCGCGTATCGTTGAGGCTCGCGACGGTGGAGGCAAGATCGGTCCCGCTGCTGTCGAAGTAGTGACCGGCAGGAGGTTCCCGGACCAGTCCGGCGCGGTGCGACGTGAGCTGGCGGAGCGTGATCGGCGTTTCGAACGGATTCTCCGGTGCAAACTCCGGCAGGTAATTCGTGACCGGCGCATCCAGGTCCAGCCGGCCCCGCGCCACCTGCTGCATGATGCCGATGTCGGTAAACAGCTTCGATACCGATCCCACGCGGTACACCGTTTCCGCGGTGGCCGGACGGCCCGTGGCCGGATCTTCCTCGCCGAACCCCTGCGCCCACACGATCTCGGACCCATCGACCAGCACGATCGACAACGCCGGAAGTCCCTTGTCCGCCATCTCGTGTTCGATGAACGCCGACAGCCGCTGCACGGCCTCGGCCACCGGAGGTGACGGCGGAATGTTTTCCGACCGGGGGCCACACCCGACCCCGCCGGCGACCAGGAGCAGGAGCCACCCGGCCCGCCATTGCCGAAGCCGACCACACGCCACGCCACCGCTCGATCCCCGACGAGCGCCGACCATCAGCCGATCTCCTTTCCCGACCGTCCGGGGGAGGCCGGGAGGCAACGGCCGCCCCTCCACCAGGTCGAACGCGGGGTCGGGCATGTCACAGGTTGGCGATCCGCAGCTGGCACCGGCACTGGCGGCAGGCCACGGTCCACACCGACGTATGGGTACTCGATACCGGGGGCCGCAAGACGACCCGCAGGCCGCACCGGGGGCACGGCACGGGTCCTCCCTCGCCTGCCGCCCGGACGATCGACGCGGCCTCCTCGGCGGTGAACGCCCGCGGCCCCTCGACCCGGCGGTCCCCGGCCCGGCGCTCCCTTCCGGAACGGCGATCGGGGCCCCGCCGCTCTGCCCGTCGACGCTCCCTCGGGACCGACACCACGCGCCGGCGCCGCTCACCCCGTTGGCGTCGCTCGGTACCCGAACGTCGTGGTGCCACGTCGGACCCGGCCCCGGTGCCCGAGTCACCGGCGGCATCGACATGGAGCACGAGCCGGCGCCGTTCGGTGAGGCGTCGTTCGATCGGGGGTGGCGGGGGCGGGACCGGATCCACTCAATCGCTCCGGGCGGGAGGTCGCACGGTCAATGTGCCACCTGGAGGCGGCCGTCCTGCACCAGGGTCACGGACCCGACGCGCACCGTGGCGGCGGGAAAGAAAAACCAGCGCACGCCCTCGCCGTCCACGTTTCCGCCAAGTTCCCGGTTGTTACCCAGACTCAGCCGCACCACGCCTGCACCATAGCCGTAGTAGGGGAGCCAGGGAGAACCCGGTGGTGCGATCAACGCCGGATTGAAACCGATCCCCAGTTCGCGGAACGAGGCGAGCGCCGGTGCCGCATCAACGGCCCGGCCGAACGCCTCCCCACCACGCTCCGCCTGCCAGTTGGTTACCCGCCCGGCGTTGATTTCGAGCGTGAGCCCTTCCACCACGTCCTCACCCCAGCGGGATCGCGGGATGACCAGCCGCCCCTGCACCGACGCCTCCACCGGAGCCACCCGGACGACGCCGGCCGGAAGCTCGATCTCCCGATCCACCCGGATGACCGCATCGGCCATCCGGGCCGGCGAGGCGTCGCCGTTCTGCCGATTGACGGGGCGGGCATCGAGGAACAAACGCAAATCCGTGCCGCCCGCGGTGGTCACCCGTACCGTATCCGACCGGAGCACGTCGATCGCCCACCGCTGGTCGGCGTCCAGGGCATCGTAGTCGATGTTGAGCGCGCGGATGTACACGCTGTCGAACGCGGGCGAGTGGACGCCCGCCAGCCCGTCGGGGTCCACCGTGCCCGCACCCCAGTGGAAGTGGATCTCCCTACCCCGCCCGGCGTCCAGCCAGGCCGCCAAAACCGCCCGTTGAGCCTCATCGGTTCCGGTCGGCGGTGGATCGGGGAGTGCCACGTAGATGTCGGCCCCCGCGACCAGCGCCTCGAACCCCTCGACCGGACCGTAGGCCACGTCGCGGACGGTGACCCCGCGGGCGGCGAGGGCCCGGGCCAGGTCCGATCGGATGTCGGGCCTGCCCTCCGGATCGTACCGGAGGATGGCCGTTTCTCCGGAATCCGGCGCCAGGGCCGTGACGATCCGGTCGGCGATGGGGACGTGCCCGGGGGATCGGTCCCCGTTCCCGGCATCCCGGCCACAGGCGAGGACACCCGCAGCGGCAAGAACCAGCGCCTGGCAGGGTCGCATACTCGTGCTCCTCAAGGGAATACCGGCAATGTGAAGGGTGGAGGAGGGGCCCGGCAAGGGAATCCCGGAATCCGGCGCTTCGGGCGTCCACCGCGGCCGGCCTCCGGGACCTTCGTGATTCACGACACAAACTCCCGCTGCTCCGGCATGCAGATTGTTCGTCCTATGCGAGCGATCATCATCATGGAGCCGGGCGACTCGGATGTGCTGGCCCTGAAGGACGTCCCCGTCCCGGAACCTCTCGCCGGTCAGGTACGCGTTCGTGTTCACGCCATCGGGGTCAACCGGGCCGACCTGTATCGCCGCCGTGGTCTGTTTCCCGAACCGCGGGAAGGCCCCCTCGACATCCCCGGCATCGAGTTCGCCGGCGAGGTCGAGGCCCTGGGCCCGGGCACCGATGCCCTCGCGGTGGGCGACCGGGTGATGGGGATCGCCCCGGGTGGCACGTACGCCGAATACGTGATCGTCCCCGCCGCGATGACGCTGCGGGTGCCGGACTCGTGGTCGTGGGAGATCGCCGCCGCAGTCCCGGAAGCGTTCCTGACCGCGCACGATGTCCTCCGGCGCCTCGAGACCGACGCCGACGACTGGGTGATCATCACCGCGGTCGGGAGTGGCGTGGGCACGGCGATGGTCCAGCTCGTCCGGATTCGAGGTGCCCGCTGCATCGGGGTCAGCCGCACCGAGTCCAAGCTCGCCCGCGCCGCCGAACTCGGGATGGATTTCGGGATCCAGCCATGGCCGCTGAAGTTCGCCAAGGACGTCCGGGCCATCACCGGACGCGGCGCCGACGCGGCAATCGACCTGGTAGGCGGTCCGTTCTTCCCCGAAGTGCTGTCGGCGGTGCGCACCCACGGGCGGGTCATGCTGGTGGGGTTGACCGGCGGCATGAGCGCGAGCGTCGATCTGGGGGTCATCCTCGAACACCGGCTCCGCCTCGAGGGCACCGTGCTGCGCAACCGGTCGCACGCCGAGAAGGCACGCCTGATCGAGAACTTCTCAAGCACGATCCTTCCGCTCTTCGCCGACGGCACGCTTCGCCCGGTGGTGGACCGGGTGTTCTCCCTCGATGAGATCCGCCAGGCCCACCGGTACGTCGAAACCAATCGGAGCTTCGGCAAAGTCGTGGTCCGGATCGACTAGTCCGGACCGATCGCCCCGGGGAGCGCCGTCCCCTCCCGCCTCCCCGCACCCATTCCGTCGGTTCCGGCTGGCCCCCGCACCCGGCGGCCGGTAAGATCCAGCGCATGGCGACCCCCCCGCTCTCCTGTGTCGCTCGGGCCTCCCGGTTCGCATCGCGGCCGGCGGTGATCGATGCGGCAGGCCCCCACCCGTACGGCGAACTGCTTGACGTCTCCGCACGCGTGGCCGGCGCGCTGCTCGGCGACCGGACCGATCTCGACGGCGAGCGCATCGCGGTGCATATGCCACCCGGTTTCGGCCAGGTGGCGCTCACGTGGGGAATCTGGCGGGCGGGAGGGATCGCGGTCCCGCTCGCGCTCTCCCACCCCACCCCCGAGCTGGCCCACGTCCTCACCGATGCCGACGTCGAGCGCGCGATCGTGATACCCGGACTGGGAGCGGCCCTTCCCGAAGGCACGCCGGTGATCGACGCCACCGCCCTGTCTGCGTTCACGGGCAACCGGCCGGCCTCCGATCTCCCGCCGGTGGACAGCGAACGGCCCGCGCTCCTGGTGTATACGAGTGGCACCACCAGCCGTCCCAAGGGCGTGGTCATCACCCACCGGATGATCGACGCCCAGGTGGCCGCGCTCACCGAGGCGTGGGAGTGGTCCGCCCACGATCGGATTCTGAATGTGCTGCCCCTGCACCACGTGCACGGACTCATCAACGTCGTAGCGTGCGCCTTGTGGTCGGGCGCCACCTGCGAGATGCCCGAACGGTTCGATCCGGCCCGGACCTGGGAACGCCTCGCCTCCGGGGCTTTGAGCCTGTTCATGGCCGTACCCACCGTCTACCGCCGTCTCATCGCCTTCTGGGAATCGCGGCCCTCGGCAGAACGCGCCACCCTGGCCTCGGGCGCCCGGACCCTGCGCCTCATGGTGTCGGGATCGGCCGCGCTGCCGGTCGAGGTCCTGCGTCGCTGGCGTCAGATCACCGGGCACACCCTCCTCGAACGGTACGGCATGACCGAGATCGGCATGGCGCTGTCCAATCCGCTGCACGGGGAGCGACGGCCAGGCACCGTGGGCGCTCCCCTGCCCGGCGTCGAAGTCCGGCTGGTGGACGAGAGTGGGCGCCCGGTTTCCGCCGGGACCCCCGGAGAACTCGAGGTGCGCGGACCAGGCGTGTTCGACCGGTACTGGCGCCGGCCGGAAGCGACCGCCGCCGCGTTTCGCCACGGATGGTTCCGCACCGGTGACGTCGCCACCGAAACCGGTGGCGTGTACACCCTGCTGGGACGGACCAGCGTGGACATCATCAAGACGGGTGGGTTCAAGGTCTCCGCCCTCGAGATCGAGAACGTCCTGCGGAGCCACCCGGATGTCCCGGAGTGCGCGGTCGTGGGCCTGCCGGATGACGAGTGGGGCGAGCGCATCGGCGTGGTGGTTGAGACCACGGGTCCGGGCCCCACCCTCGACGCCCTTCAGGACTGGAGTCGGGACCGTCTCGCCCCCTACAAACTGCCCCGATCCCTGATCGTGACGACCACCCTTCCCCGCAACGCCCTGGGAAAGATCCGAAAACCCGACGTGCGACGACTCTTCGAGGAGGAAGAACCGCAATGACGTGGATTGCCGACCACTGGCTGGTCCTGGTCCTGTTCGGACTGTACACCGCCATGATTGTCCGTCACGCCATCGTCGGAAACCGCCGGACTCACACCACGGTGGACTACTACGTCGGCGGTCGCGCGATGGGCGGCGTCGCCCTCGGCATCTCGTTCTTCGCCACCTACTCGAGTACCAACAGCTTTGTCGGGTTTGCCGGCAAGGCGTACGACTACGGCGCCCCGTGGCTGCTGCTCGCCCCGATTGCCGTGATCTTCAGCCTGGTGGCGTGGGCCGTGGTGGCACCCCGGCTCCGGGTGTTCACCGAACGGCTCGATTCGGTGACCATCCCGGACTTCATCGGGTTCCGGTTTCAGAGCGAACCGGCCCGGATCGCCGCGGCGGTCGTGATCATCCTGGCCAGCTTTCTCTACATGACCGCCGTCTTCAAGGGGATCGGCAACCTGCTCCAGGTGTTCCTGCACATGCCGTACGCCGTGGCCATTCTCCTCGTCTTCGTGATCGTGATGGGGTACACGGCGGTGGGCGGCTTCATCTCCGTCGTCAAGACCGATGTCGTGCAGGGTGTCCTGATGGTCATCGCGGCGATCGTGCTCTTCGGGGGCACGGTGGCCGCCGCCGGCGGGATCGACGCGATCGCGATCGTCCGCTCCACCCCCGTGGACGCCGACCTGTTCCGATGGGATGCGGCGATGCCGTTCCCGCTCCTGCTCGGCATCATCGTCGCCGGAACCATGAAGTTCATGGTCGATCCCCGGCAGTTGTCGCGTTTCTACGCGCTCGAGGACCACCGTGCCACCCGGAACGGCATGCTGGTGTCGACCGGGGCATTCCTGTTCGTGTACAGTCTCCTCGTGCCGATCGGCCTCTACGCCCACCGCGTGATCCCCACCCGCCTGTCCGACACCGATCTGGTGGTACCCACCCTGCTGAACGACCCGACGGTGTTCTCCCCGGCCGCGGGAGCGTTTCTCCTGGTGGCGATGGTGGCGGCCGCGATGAGTTCGCTCGACAGCGTGTTACTGGTGGTCGCCTCCACCGCCGAACGCGACCTCGTGGGCCGGCTGGTCGGGGACCGCACCGACACCCAGGCCATCAGGCACACCAGATGGTACGTGGCCGGATTCGCCGCCGTCACGGCGGTGCTGGCGCTGAACCCCCCGGGCGGTATCGTGAGCCTGACCGCTTTTTCCGGCGCACTCTACGCCGCCTGTTTCTTCCCGGCCATCCTGCTCGGCCTGTACTGGCGCCGGGGAACCGGAACGGCGGTGCTGACGTCGTTCGCCGTCGGGATGGTGACGCTGCTGGTGTGGAAGCACCTGCCGATCGCGGGCAACCTCCACCAGGTGTTCGCCGCCCTCATCCTCTCCACCGCCGCCTACGTCGGCGTCTCCCGGCTCGGGCCCACCGATAACCCGGCGGTCGCCCGCCTCTTCGATGCGACCTGAGACGATTGGGGCGCTGGCCACCGTCCTCTTCGCCACGGGAGGGTGTCGGTCAGCCCCGGACCTGATCCTCGCCACCACCGGCCTGCCCGATCGGGTAAGCGTGGTCGATGCGGTGACGGGCGCCATCGTCGACTCCGTGCCGGTCGACCCCCGTCCCGCCGAGTCGGATGAACCCCACGCCGTCGCGGTAGCCCCCAATGGGCGGCACTGGTACGTCACCGTGGCCCACGGGCAGCCCACGCTCTGGAAGTTCGAAGCCCGCCGGTTGCGGCTGGTCGGCCGCGTGGCGCTTCCCCTCCCGGGCGCGGGTCGGATCGGCATCACCCCCGACGGACGCTACGGGGTGGTCCCCGATTACTACCGCGACGGCGGGCCCACTCCGGGACGGGTGGCCGTGATCCGCCTGCACGACCTTCGGATCGAGCAGGTCCTTACCCTCTGCCCGGCCCCGCACGACGCCGTCGCCGACCCGGCCGGCCGGCGGGTGGCGATCACCTGCAGCGGGAGCGACGAGATCGTCCTGCTCGACACTGCCACGTGGACCGAGGCCGGACGTTTCCCGACCGGCCCGGACCCCGGCCCGCCCGGCGCCCCCCGCTACCATCCGCTGAACCTGGTCTGGACACCCCGGGGTGACGCCATGATCGTCACGGCCAACGGCACCGACGAGATCGTCCGTTTCACCCCCGATGGTACGCCCACCGCCCGGGTGAAGGTCGGTCGCCACCCGACCCAACTCGCCCTCACGCCCGACGGGCGCACCCTGGTGGTGGCGAACCGGGGCGAGGGTTCGCTGTCGGTCCTCGACGCGGGCGATCTGACGCAACGGAAGAAGATCGCCCTGGGCATTGCGCATCCCCACGGCGTCGTGGCGGCCTCGTCCCGCGCCTTTGTCGGCTACGAGGGCGACACCAACACCCCCGGAGGCATCGTCGGCGTGGATCTCGAAGCGGGTCGCGTCCTCTGGACCACCCCGGCCGGGACCATCGTCCTCGGGGTAGCCCGGCTCGGCGCTCGCCGAGGCCCGGGCTCGTGATCCGCGGCACAGCCTGGGAACCCCCGGTGCCGTTAGGTTTAACGCTACTCATGATCCGCGTTTCCCTCTCCCCCGCTCGCGCCCGAACCGGACGGGTCGGCTTCCTGGCGGCCCTGGCCAGCGCCGGTTTGCTCGCCGCCTGCGGCAGTGCCACCGAACCCGGTGCCGAAGCGCTGCAGTTCGAACCCGCCGCGCTCGATCTCGCGCTGGCCGGCGACACCGTCATCCGCCTCGAGAACACCGGGACCGCCGCGGTGGGCCCGGTGTCCCTGGTCGTCACCGAGGTGGTCGACGGGAGCGGAACCGTGGGAGCCCCCACGGTGAGCGCGACGCCGGCCGACATCCCGACCCTCAATCCGGGGGATGTCCGGGAGATCGCGTTGAGCATCGCCGTCCCCGGCTCGACCCCGGACGGCGTCTACCGCACCACCATCGAGGCGCTGATCCCCGAGACCGGCCGCCTCGCCACGTTCACCCTCACCTTCCTGGTGGACAACAGCATCGCCAACCAGGGGGTGGTCTCCCTCAGCATCGATCCGGGCCCGTCGTCCCTCCGCCAGGGTGACGCCCTCTCCTGGACCGCCACCGCCACAGATGCGGGGGGTGCCGCCGTCGCGGGAGCCAACATCCTGTGGTCGATCTCGACCGGTACCGGTTTCGTGGACCCGAGCGGCACGCTCGTCCCCTACGACCCCGGCACCCTCACCCTCGTGGCCCGCGCGGGCGCCGGCCGGGATTCGGTCACCCTCGCCGTCACCCCCCGGAACCTGAGCGGCAGCTTCACCGCCGTGGGCCAAGGGAGCGTCACGGACCGGTTCACCTCGGACCTCTGGGCCTTCGGCAACGTCGTGTACACGGGCACGTGGGGCATTCGCACGGTGGGCGCCCAGTCCCGGGCGGGGAACACCCTGTACGCATGGCGCCTCGACCCGAACGGGGTTCCGACCCTCACCGATTCGGTCACGGTGGATGCGCGCGTGGTCAACGACGTCAAGATCCGGAGCGACGGTCAGCTCGCGGTGCTGACGCACGAGAGTTCGCTCGATCTCCAGAACGGCATCACGCTCCTCGATCTCACCGACCCGGAGCACCCCGGCGTCATCGGGCGGACCACCGCCACCCTCACCACCGGCGTCCACAACGCCTGGCTCGACGGGACCTATCTCTACCTCGTCGTGGACGGCATCAGTCCCTCCAGCGGACTCCGGATCCTGGACGTCAGCGACCCCGCCAATCCGGTCGCCGTGGCCAGCTTCTACGGGGGCTCCAGCTTCCTTCACGACGTGTACGTGCGCGACGGCCTGGCATTCCTGTCGCACTGGGACGCGGGCCTGATCATCCTCGATGTCGGCAACGGCATCGCGGGGGGCTCACCCACCAATCCGGTCGAGGTCGGGCGCACCCTCACCCAGGGCGGCCAGACCCACAACGCCTGGTACTGGCCCGCGGCCGGATACGTGTTCGTCGGCGAGGAAGATTTCTCCACGCCCGGTCGCATGCACGTCGTGGACGTGAGCGACCTCACCGCTCCGCGGGAAGTTGCCACCTTTGCGGTGCCGGGCACGACCCCCCACAACTTCTGGCTGGATGAAAACAGCGGCACGCTCTACCTCGCCTGGTACACCAACGGCATCCAGGCGCTCGACGTCAACGGGACCCTGCTGGGTGCGCTCGACCGCCAGGGCCGGGTCATCGCGAGCCTGGAGTATGCCGGCACCGGCGGGGCCTGCGCTTCGGGAGCCGCGACCAGTACGTGCAACTGGGCGCCGCAACTGCACAACGGCATCGTGTATCTGTCGGACATGAACACGGGTATCTGGGCCGTCCGGCCCGGATTCTGACCGCCCCCTCCCGGGCGCCCGCCCCGGGGCCCTCCTTCGCGATTACATTCCCCCGCGCAGCCGGACGTCCGACTGCGTGACGAGTCGATCCGCGAGGCCCACCCGACGATGATCCTCCTCCTGGCGAGCGTACTCGCCCTCCTTGCCGGCCCCGCCCTGTACCGGGCCGCGCGCCGCGGGATTCGGCTCGCCGCGCTCGACTGGAGCATCGTGGTGGTCGTGACGGTGCTGGTGGTGGCGGAACTGGTGCGCGACGTGCGCGACGAGAACGGGTGGGTCACGATCGGACTGGCCGGGCTCGGACTCCTGGCCCCCACGGCCGTCGAAAGCCTGCTGCACCGAATCCGGTTTCACCGCATCGAGACGACCGCGCACTGGCTGACCCTGCTCGCCGCCCTCACCGGCCTCGCCGTCCACGGTACCGTCGACGGCACGGTGCTCGCCTCGGGCGACGCCGCCGATCTGACCCTGCGCCTCGCGATTGTCGTGCACCGCATCCCGGTGGGGCTCGCGGTGTGGTGGTTGCTGCGACCTCCGCTCGGTCCGGGCTGGGCCTGGGTGGCCCTGGCCCTGCTCGCCGGGTCAACCGCCGGAGGGTTTGTGGCCGGGCCCACGGTCCTGGCCACGCTGTCGAGTGGGGTCGGCGAAGGGTTCCAGGCCGTGGTCGCGGGGTCCCTGCTCCACGTGGTCCTGTTCCGCACGCACACGGACCTGCACACCCACTGAAACGGATTCCGCCGCGATCACGTCCGGGCGGCCGCTTCCCCGGCGGGCACCGGTGGATCCGGGATCAGGCCCTCGAAAGGACCGTTCCCCCCCACGGCTGCCGTCGTCACCCGTAGCGGCGCTTCAACTCCGCCAGCCCGTTGGGCTCCCCGATGATCGTCAGCCGATCCGCTTCGCGCAGGACGGTGCGTCCGCGAGGCACCACGGTCACGCCGTATCGACGGATCAGCGCCACGAGGCATCCCTCAGGCATGTCCAGCTCCCGCAGAGCGTGACCGATCAGCACGCCGGACGGCTGGTCGGCCTCGACCATCAGCGACAGGAAACGATCGTCGCGGAGCAGCACCTCCTTCAGGTCCTGCTCGTCGGCCCCGTCCAGCCATTCCCGCATGAACGCGGGGTTCTCGATCCTTCCGGCGAGCTGGGCCAGGATGCGCAGGTGCCGGCCCGGATTCGTGTCCCCGCTCACCAGCACGAACACCGCGTGCACCGGCGTGGCACTTGCCTGCTCAACGAACCGGTCTTCGCCTGCATCCACGACCAGGTGCCCCGCCTCCCTCACCAGCACCAGCTCGCACGCGTCGAGACCCGGCAGCCGGCAGTGCAACAGCGCCACCCCGTGCGCCACCGGCGTCCCCCCCATGTTCACCCCTTTCATCAGCCATTCCGTCAGCTGCTCGGGGGTGGCCGGCAACCGCTGGGCCATGGCCCGCGAGGCCCGATCCACCAGACCGGACAGCGTGGCCCCGTCCGAGAGATCGAGGACCACCGCCCGGGCCACCACTTCGTCGAACGGATCGCCGGCGCGCGCGCCCTTCTCTTTCATGATGTCGCGTAACTCACGGTCGAGACCCGCGAATCGCCGCCGACCGAGGCGGGCGAACACGTGAAAGATCGCCCCGTCCCGCTTGATGCGATCCCGCGCGTAGTACACGTACCAGGGGATGCTCAGCGCCACGACCCCGACCACGAACAGCGCCGGCAGGAAACCCATCTCGGCAACCAGGAAAAACGGCACCACGATGCCCAGGATCTGCATCCAGGGATACAGAGGCGAGTGAAAGCCCGGATCGTACGATTCGATCTGACTCTCGCGCATCACGATCACCGCGAGATTCAGGAATCCGAACAGCAGGAGTTGCAGCGCACTGGCCATCTTGGCCACCGCGCTCACGTTGAGCACCCCAATGAACAACCCGATGACCGCACTGCTCAGCACGACGGACAACACCGGCGTGTGGAAGCGACCGATGTGGGCGAACCGATCGGGCATCAACCGATCCCGCGCCATCGCCAGCGGATACCGGGACGCAGCCAGGATACCCGCGTTCGCCATCGAGAAGAACGCGGCACACGCCCCGAACACGATGATCATCTCCCCCCACCGGGCCGGAATCCACGAGATGAACACGAGCGCCGCGTCGGCCACCGGGGTCAGGCTGCGTGACAGTCGGTCGGTACCCAACACCACGACCATGATGTACACCCCGAGAGCGTAGATCGCCGTGACGGCAGCAAGCGAGAGCATCATCCCCAGCGGGATGTTCCGGTCCGGGTCCCGCACCTCCTCGGCGAGGCTCGCCACCTTGGTCAAACCGACGTAGGAGATGAACACCAACCCGACGGTTCCCAGAAAGCCGTCCAGACCGCCGGTAAACAACGGATGAAACGCCCGGCGCGTCGCCGTTCCGAGTCCGTCGTCGGCAATCGACCAGATCCCGTGCACGATGAAAAGCGACAGCACCCCGAACAGCAGGAACACCAGGACGCGAATCAGGCGCGTCGACTCCCGGGATCCCAGGACGTTCAACAGCCCGAACGCCGCCGCAAACCCGAGCGCGATCGGACGGATGGGCACGTCGAGTACCAGCCCCAGATAGGCGCCGAGACCGATCAGCGCGAACGCACTCTTCAACATCAGCGCCAGCCATGTCCCGAATCCGCTGATGACACCCACGAGCGGACCGAGCGTCCGATCCAGGAAGTAGTACGCACCACCCGCCCGGGGCATCGCCGTGGCCAGCTCGGCCTGGCTCACCAGGGCCGGGACCATGAGGAGGCCCGCCACCACGTATGCCAGCACCACCGACGGTCCGGTGATGGTCGTGGCGACGCCGGGAAGGAGAAAGAACCCCGAACTGAACATCGCTGCGGCGCTGATCACGAAAACGTCGAACAGTCCCAGCTGTTTTCGCAGCCGACCTTCGCCGCTCACCTGGCCCGCCGGTTGAAGGACATTCGTTCAACAAGAACGTGGTCTCGGGTCCGCCGCAAGTGGACCGGGACTGGCGCATCGACCGCCGGGAACGCATGCTCCCGCATCGGACCCACCCGTCAGTGAGGGAGATTGCCGCGATGCGCACGACCATTCCTGCCCTGTTGTTCCTCACCGCCGCCGCGCCGCTGTCGGCGCAGAACGTCCGGCCGATGACCGTCGACGACGGACTCGACCTGGTGCGGGTTGGCCCGGCGTTGATCGCCCCCGACGGCGACTGGGTCCTCTACGCCATCTCCGAACTCGACTGGGCCGACAACAGGCGCAAGACCACCTGGTACCGGATCCCGGCCGGCGGCGGCGAACCCTGGCGATACCTCGGCGACGCCGGCGGCAGTCGACCGGCGTTCTCACCCGACGGCGCGTACCTGGCCTTTGCCCGACCAGTCGACAAGAAGGCTCAACTGTTCGTGATGCGAACCGATGGCGGGGAGGCCGTGCAACTCACCACCCATCAGACCGCGGTCGGCGCCTACCGGTGGGCCGGCAGCGGACGGATCGTGTTCCTCGCGCCCGATGCACGCCCCGACGCCGAGAAGAAGGAACACGACAAAGGTGACGATGCCATCCTGGTCGACGAAGGCCCCAACGGGCAGCGGGAAGGATCGTGGAACGGACTGTGGACGATCGACCTCGATACCCGTGACGAATCACGACTGACCGGAGACTCCGTCATCATCGGGGAGTTCGACGTGGCGTCAAACGGCACCATCGCCTGTACCGTTCGGCACGAGCGCCGGAGAAATCAGGGCAACCTGAGCGAGATCGTGCTCTTCAACCCGGCCGACTCCTCCCGGCGGCAACTGACGCACAACCGCGCGCCCGAGCGTGGCCTGGTCTGGGCCCCCGACGCCACCCACCTCGCCTATCTGGCGCCGGACGATACGGACTGGGAACTGAAACTCTCCCGGATCCGGGTCGTGAACGTGGAGACGGGAGCCACCCGCGTGGTGTCCGGCGGTTTCGACGGGAACATCTCCACCGTGACCTGGACCCCCGACTCCCGGGCGTTGCTGTTCAACGGCCTCCACGGCACCAACACCAACCTGTACCGCGTCGATCTTTCCGATGGAACCGTCACCGCCCTGACCGGCGAGGTCGGCACACTCCGCGCCGCGAGTTTTTCCCGCGACCGCCGGACGATGGTGTACACGTTTCAGGACTTCGATACGCCGCCCGATCTGTATGTTTCCCCCACCGGACACCTCGATCCGGTGCGTTTGACCCGGGCCAATCCGTGGGTCGAACACGATCGCGCGCTGGCCGGTCTTCACCTCATTCACTGGAAGAGCCGCGACGGCCTGGATATCGAAGGACTCCTGGCCCTGCCTCCCGGATACGACGGCGGCCATCCCCTGCCCCTCCTCCTGCACATTCACGGCGGACCCGCGGGCGTGTTCACCAACAGCTTCCGGCCCAGTTACCACGTCTGGACCGGACTTGGCTACGCCCAGCTCATGCCCAACGTGCGCGGGAGCAGCGGATATACAGATGCCCTGCTGCGCGGGAACCTGCACGACATCGGCGACGGCGATTACTGGGACCTCATGACCGGGGTCGACACGCTCATCGCACGCAGGATCGCCCATCCCGACTCACTCGCCCTGCGGGGCTGGAGCTACGGCGGTATCCTCGGCGGGTGGACCATCACGCACACGACACGATTCCGCGCTGCCTCGATCGGGGCGATGGTCTCCGACTGGACCTCGGAGTACGGACCCGGGTTCAACTACGACGTGCGCCGCTGGTATATCGGCGGCACCCCCTGGGAAAACCCCGACGGCTATCGACGCCGGTCCGCCCTCACGCACGTCGCCGCGGTCACGACGCCAACCATCCTGTTCCACGGCATGAACGACCGGACCGATACCGAGGCGCAGAGCATGAACTTCTTTGCCGCCTTGAAGGACCAGGGAAAAACCGTCCGGTACCTCCGGTTCCCCCGCGAGCCCCACGGGTTCCGCGAGCCACGACACCAGCGCCGTCGTGACATCGAGGAGATTCGCTGGATCCAGCGTTACGCCCGCGGCATCGACTGGACTCCCTGGGAGCGGGCCGCGCCCGCCGGCGACAGCACCGTCGCTCCCAC
>Ga0114931_10003068_pt1 | contig 21226 bp, 18 predicted proteins | sample 2SBtaG_FD_89579 | JGI IMG/M metagenome (GOLD analysis project Ga0114931, IMG submission 89579) | Deep subsurface microbial communities from Kolumbo volcano to uncover new lineages of life (NeLLi) - 2SBTROV14_V59a metaG | ecosystem: Environmental > Aquatic > Marine > Volcanic | place: Kolumbo...
CCATTGCCGCGGCCTGGGCGCTGGCGGCGGTTCCCTCTTTCACCCGGCCGAGGATGCCGTGGAGGATCGCGGCCAGGCGGAACATATTGTAGGCCATGTAGAAGTCCCAGTGATTCGGATCGATCGAACCGCGGCCGGTGCGTTTGCAGTAGTTGGCCACGTGATCGGCCTCGGACGGAATGCCCAGCGCCCGCAGGTCGGCGCCGCCCAGGCCGCGGAAGACGCCGGCCGGAATGTGCCAGGTCATGCAGTGGTAGGCCAGGTCGCCCAGCGGGTGGCCCAGGGTCGACAGCTCCCAGTCGAGCACCGCCAGGATGCGCGGCTCGGTGGGATGGAAGATCAGGTTGTCCAGGCGATAGTCGCCGTGGACGATCGAGATTTCGTCGCCGGGCGGGATGTGCGCGGGCAGCCAGTCGACCAGGCGGTCCATGGCCTCGATCGGGCCGGCCGGCGACGACTGGTACTGGCCGGTCCAGCGGCGAATCTGCCGGGCGAAGTAGTTGCCCGGCTTGCCGTAGTCGCCCAGCCCGACCGTGGCGTAGTCGACCTGGTGGAGAGCGGCGATGACCCGATTCATCTCGCCGAAGATCGCCGCGCGGTCGTCCGGCTGGAAGCCCGGCAGGGTCGGGTCCCACAGCACGCGCCCGGCGACGTACTCCATGACGAAGAACGGCGTGCCGATGACCTCGGCGTCCTCGCACAGGCAATAGGTTCGCGCCACCGGCACGTCGGTATCGCGCAGCGCGGTCAGCACCCGGTACTCGCGGTCGACGGCGTGGGCCGACGCCAACAACTTGCCCGGCGGCTTGCGCCGCACGACGTAGGCGCCGTCTCCCGCGCGAAGCAGGTAGGTCGGGTTGGACTGCCCGCCCTTGAACTGCTCCACGGTGAGCGCCGCCGGGTCGGCGGGGAAGCCGTCGATCCGCTCGGCCAGGTAGGGCGACAGGCGACTGGTATCGAACTCGTGCTTGTCCGAAACCGGCCACGTGCCGGTGAAATCGGAGCTCATCGGCTCCCCTCCCGCCGCGGCACACCGCCGTGCTTGAGCAGCTCGATGCGGGCGATGACGCCGCGGTGCACGGCGTCGGGACCGTCGGCCAGCCGGAGCGCGCGAGCCATGGCGAACAGCCCGGTCAACGGCACGTCGTACGACACGCCGGCGCCGCCGTGCATCTGGATCGACTCGTCGACCACCCGCTGCAGGACGTTGGGCGCCACGACTTTGATCGCCGAGATCTCGGTCATCGCCCCCATCGCCCCGACGGCGGCCAGCTTCCACGCCGCGAACAGCGTGAGCAGACGCGCCTGATCGATGGCGATGCGCAGGTCGGCGATCCGCTCGCGGTTGCCGCCCAGGTTGACCAGCGGCTTGCCGAACGCGGTGCGGGCGATGCCTCGCTGGATCAGCAGCGCCAGCGCATACTCGGCGGCGCCGATGCAGCGCATGCAGTGGTGTATGCGCCCCGGCCCCAGCCGCCCCTGGGCGATCTCGAAGCCGGCGCCGAGCCCCTTGATCAAGTTGGCCCGCGGTACCCGCACCTTGTCGAACACCACTTCGCCGTGGCCGTACGGCTCGTCGTACTCGCCGAACACCGGCAGCATCCGCTCGATGCGCACCCCATCGGCGTCGAGCGGCACCAACACCATACTGTGGCGATGGTGGCGATCGTTGTCCGGGTTGGACACGCCCATGAAGATGGCGACGCGGGCGTTGGGATGGCCGATGCCGGACGACCACCACTTGCGCCCGTCGAGCACCAACTCGTCGCCGTCCTCGGTGATGGTGGCGCACATGTTGGTCGCGTCGCTGGAGGCGACCTCCGGCTCGGTCATGCAGAAGACCGAGCGAATTTCGCCGCGGAGCAGCGGCGCCAGCCACCGTTTCTTCTGTTCGGCGCTGCCGTAGTGATACAGCACCTCCATGTTGCCGGTGTCGGGGGCGTTGCAGTTGAACACCTCCGGAGCCAGCAGGCTCTTGCCGGTCTCCTCGGCGATCGGCGCGTACTCCAGCGCGCTCAGCCCGGCGCCGAGTTCGGGATCCGGCAGGAAGAAGTTCCACAGCCCGTCGGCGCGGGCCTTCTCCTTGAGCGCTTCCACCTCTGGATCGACCGTCCACGTGGTCCAGTCGGCGCCGCGGTTGTCGGCGCGCAGCTTGCGCACATAGCGCTCTTCGACCGGCCGGATCTCATTGGCGATGAACGTGCGGGCGCGGCGCGTGAATTCCGCCGTGCGTGCGCTGGGCTCGAAGTCCATGGGCTCCTCCTCGCGGCTACCTGCGCCGTCATACCACGTCCACGCGGGACGAAGGTGATAGGCTCGCGCGGGTGAACCGCTATCTCATTCGCGGAGCTCTGGTGCTGGCGCTGGCGATGCCGGCGTGCAGCAAGAAGTCGGACCAGCAGGTCCAGCCCGGCGCGGCACCCGCACCGACGCAGGCAGCGCCGCCGACCGCCGAGAGATCGATGACGCCCGCCTCCGGCGCGCCGGCCCCGGCCGGCACGTTCGACGCGTCGGCGTTCTGCAAGCAGGTCTTCCCCGCCGACCAGGTGTCGCGCATCGTCGGCGTCGACGGTCTCGCAGCCAACGAGCGGCGCCCGCCCGCGCCCGCCGGGATGGCCCGGTGCAAGCTGGAGAAGAGCGACCCCACGAGCCACATGCCGGTGGCGATGGCGCTGCTCATGGTCGACTGCGGGCCGGCGCACCTGGACGTCGGCAGGCACCGCGCGGTGGCCAAGGCGATGGGCAGCGGCAAAGACGCCGTCTACCGCGAGCTCGACATGGGCAAGGGTGGCGCGTACACCAAGACCACGGTGCTGAAGAAGCCGTCGTACTCGGTGACCTTCGTCCACGACGCGATCCCCTGCGCGGTCACCGTGTCGACCACGTTCATCGCCGCCGACCACGCCGAAGAGCTGGCCAGAACCGTGTACGGCCGGATCACCGAGCAAAACTACCCGCGGCCGTAACGCCATGGCCGATAACCTGCCCGACGCGCGCGACGGCCTGACCCACCTGGAGCGGGTCATCTTGTGGCAGCTGCGCGAAGCCGAGCGCGAGCGCGGCGGCGCATCGGTGCCGACAGCCATGCTCTACGGCCGGGTAGTCGAACACGTGAACGTGAGCGTCGCCGACTTCCAGACGGTACTCCAGCGGCTGGTCACCGGGCAGCGCCCGGGGCGCTAACTTTTCGCCCGCGGTCGGCGCGATCGCACCGGCTTCGCATCCTGGCCCAGGAGGCGGGCAAAAACCGGCCGTCTCGCGTGGGTACGGCTGATGCAAGCCCCTGGTACATGACCACCACCCTCCTGCACATTGCCGCCAGCCCGATGGGCGCCGCGTCGACCTCTCGCCGGGTCGCCACCGCGCTGCTCGAGTCGCAGGCCGCGGCGCATCCGCGCGACCAGATCGCGACCCTGGACCTATGGAGGGTCGATCTGCCGGAGCTCGACGCCACCTTCGTCGCCGCGCAGAACAAGATCCTCGCCGGCGCCGAGCAGACGCCGGCCGAACGCGACGTGTGGGACCGCATCGTCCGCGCCGCCGAGACCCTGAAGGCCGCCGACAAGATCGTCGTGTCGTGTCCGATGTGGAACTTCAACATCCCCTACCGGCTCAAGCACTGGTTCGACGTCATCCTCCAGCCCGGCCTCACCTTCGCCTGGACCCCGGAGGAGGGCTACCGCGGCCTAGTCACCGGCCGTCCGGTCCAGCTGGTACTGTCGCGCGCGGGCGAATACACGCCGCCGGCGCCCGCCGCGTGGATGGATCACCAGACCGGCTACCTCGAGTTCCTGTTCCGCTTCATGGGCTTCACCGACATCCGCACACTCGCGGTCGAGCCGACCATGCTGCAGGGACCCGAGCGCGCCGCTCACGGCGTCCACACCGCCATGGCCGCCGCCCGCGAAGCGGGAATCGCGCTGTAGTCAGTACGCGTCGATCTGAATCACGCCGACGTTGGCGGTGCCGCCCTCGGGCACGCCGACGTCGACCGAGGTTCGGTGCTCGCCGACGTTGACCTGCAAGGTGTACTGCCGCGGCGATAGGCCGTCGAGTAGGAAGCGACCATCCTCGGTCTGGAATCGCCGGGGCGCGCCGCTGTCGTCGACCGAGACCTCGAACTCGGACGGGACGCTGCCGTCGCTCAGCTTCACCTGACCGGCGATGCCGCCGTCGCCCGGCAACACCAGGGTCACCGGCTCGCCGGTGTTGGCGGTGGTGCCGACGCTGCGCATCCACGGGCTCTGGTTGTTGTTGGCATACGGGCGCCGGGCGGTGAGCCCGTACTCGCCCGGCGCCAACCCGGTGCAGGCGAAGCGCCCCTGGTCGTCGGTGGTCTCCGGTGTCACCGGGCGCAGGCCGATGGCGCCGATCTTGTGCCCCACGCAAACCACCTGGGCGTCGGCGATCGGCGCGCCGTCCCCGTCGGTCACGGTTCCCTCGATCACACCGTCGAGCTCGAGCCGGATCTCGGCGTCGAGGTTCTGCGGCTTCTCCGACAGGTCGAAGGCGACGTTGGTGCTGGAGGCGTCCAGGCTGCTGGCGACCAGCTCGACCGGAACCCCGGGCAGGCCGTCGATGCGAAAGTGCCCTGCCTCGTCGGCGCGGGTCGTGCGCAGCCCGGCGTTCTTCACCGACGGGTCGTCGGCGTTGACGCGAACCGTGGCGAATGGCTCTGGTCCACCGTTGGCGTCGACCACACGGCCGGCGATGGTCGCCCCGCGGTCGACGACGATGCGGACGCCGCTCTGTGAATGGACGCCGTCGACGTTGATCACCTTCGACTGCCCGGGCAGATACGACGGATGGGTGGCGCGGAGCACGAACTCGCCCTCCTCCAGCGCCGGCAGGGTGAACTCGCCGTGCTCGTCGGTGAGGGTCACGTGTTTGGTCACGCGCGGACGCGGCGAGTAGACGGAGATGAGCGACGCCGGCTGGGGGATGACCGCGGCACCCTTCACCGGCGTGCCGTCCTCGGCGATCACCACGCCGCGCACCGGCGCGCCGCGGAGGAGCTTCATGGTCACCCGCCAGGTCAACCCGGCCTGCGGCGGCATCGGCTGCTGCACGTAGGCGTAGCCGGGCGCCGAGGCGACGATGCCGTAGCTGGCCGGGGTCAGCGCGGCCAGCTTGGCCACACCGTGCTCGTCGGTCACCCCCTCGCGCAGCGGCTCGTCGCCCAGCCCCGGGTCGGGAAGCACGTAGACCTGGGCGCCGGGAATCGGATTGTCGCCGTCGAGAGTGACCACCGACACCTCGAGGGTCGCCGCGGCGAACAGGCGCAAGGTCACCGGCGGCGTGTGGAGACGCAGGTGCACCTGCTTGGGCGCCGACGCCCGCCCCGCGGCGCTGGCGCTGGCGAAGTAGTCGCCGGCGGCCAGGTCGTCGAAAGCGAAGCGGCCATCGTCGGCGCTGGTGGCCGCGCGCTCCTCGACCCCGCTGAGGCGAACCGCTGCCCCGGCGATCGCCTGTCCCGCGGTGTCGACCACCCGACCGCGCAGAGACAGCCGCGCCTGCCGGCTGCGGAAGCGCAGCGGTAGGCGACCGTGGGTCCGTGCAGCGATCGGGTCGGTCGCGCTGCCGGCCCCCGGCTTGGCCGCGCTACCGCCGTCGGCTCCGCCGCGTCCGTGCGACCAGAACAGATAGAGCAGCAGCGCGAGCACACCGGCGACCGCCACTGCGACCGCCGTGCGACGGCGTGAGGTCATCGCTCCGAGGATAGCGCGTCGGCTAGAACCAATCGAAGATCGACGACACGATGTCGGCGACCGCCTTGACCAGCTGCTTGACGCCGGCCTCGACGTACGAGATCGCCGCGTCGGCGAAGACGCCGAGACAGGCCAGGTGGCCGTGCTGTGCCACGCACTGGTCGTGCTCGTAGCACTCGGACGTCCACGCCTCCCACGGCATCCAGCTGCAGCCCAGGCCGCAGCGGCCAAAGCAGTCGTTGCTGCCCGAGCCGCTGCTCAAGGTGGCCTTGTGATAGAAGTGGTTTCCGTCGGTGCGGGCGTAGCCGAGGATGTACTCGGTGACGTACTGCGAGCCCTCGCAGTTGGGATCGAACGAGTTGAAGTGCTCGCCGGTCGACTGCCGGCAGCGGTAGAGCGGCGCGTGCCCCGACCGCGGCGACGTCAACAGGTAGCCGAGGCGCCCCTCGTTGAGGCCCGCACCCTCGCAGTTGGAGCTGGTGCTGGTCATGTGGTCCCAGCCCCAGATGTAGCAGCGGTAAATCGGCCGCGCGTTCGCCGGCGTGCCGCCGTTGCCGCCGTGCGGCTGACTGTAGAACAGGGTCGAACTCTCGGCGTAGTAGCCCTGCGAGCTGGCCTCGTACTGATTGTGCGAGCTCATGTGGTCGTTGTGACCGCCCGGCTGGTAGAGGCGGTAGATGCGGACCGTCTCAACACCACCAGCGACGGCGTCACCCACTCCGGGGCCCAGCAGAAAGGCCGCAGCAGCGAGGAAACCAATCAGCGTACGGTTCATGACGTATGCCAAGATGCAACCTCTGATCCACGAGTAAGCCGCCTCCAACTCCTCGAAACGCCAGGTGCGACGGTCGCGGGCGCCTTGTTCGGTGTTCATGGTTTGAACCGCCTCGTTCAAACCTTGGACGGGCCTGAACAGCGACCGTTGCGGCGCACGCAGCGGCAGCCCGGGCCGGTGCCGTATGCGGGGGCGTGTGGGTGCCGCGTGTTAGCCCTGAGGCCACGGGGACCATGGGATTTTCCGGCCATCACATCGGCCCGGCGTCGGCCCGGGTAGCCGTGCTGTGCGGCGTGCTGTTCGGCGCCGTTGCCAGCCCGCGGGCGGCCGAGCCGGCACCCGACGCGACCATCGCGGTATCGCTGCGCGCGGATGGCGTTCCCGCCTGGCAGGCGCGCGCGGTCGAGCACGCGCTGGCGCTGGATCTGATCGGTGGCCGCCTGGGCGCGCCGGCCAAACCGGTGCCGCCGCCGGCGTGCGCGGTGGCTGATCTCGAGTGCACGATCGCCGGATACCGCGCCGCTGGCGTCGACCTGGCGGTGACCGGTGCGCTGTCGCCGGGTCGACTGCGCTACCGGATCCTTCTGACCTGGCCGACGGCGTCGCCGCCGGTCGTGCGTGGGTCGACATCGACGATCGGTGTCGGCCGCGCCGGGCTGACGGCGGCGATGCACGAGGTGTTGCGGCCGATCTTGCGCCCGGGCGGACCGGTCGATCACATGACCTCCGGGCCGACCGGCGAGACGCCGGCGACACTACCGGTGCCCGGCGCGCGCGGCACCGCCGCGGCCGGAGTGCTGCTGGCGCTGGCGCTGCTGCTGCTCGCGCTGCTGGTGCCGGGCGCCCGCGCTGCCGGCCTTCCGCGGCTGCGCGCGCTGCGGCCGACGCTGGTTGCCGCGGTCGGACTCGTCGCCGCCGCGGTCGCGCTGGTCGCCGCCGCGCCGTGGATCGCCGGGTCGGCCTGGTCGGTCTACGTCGCCGGCGGCCTCGCGTGGGGCTGGTTCGCGGCCGTCACCCTGCCCCACCTGTTCCCGCCGCTCGGCGGGCTCGAGCGGGTAGAGCACGGCGACCTGTTTCGCTTGCTGCGTGCGTGGACGGTGCTGTCGCTGCAGCGGATCGTCGAGCTGACGCTCTTCTATGTGCCGTTCGTGCTGATCCTCTGGGGCGCGTGCGCGGCCTTCGACGTCCCGGCGGCGATCGCGATCGGCGTGGTCGCGCCGCTGTGGGGGTTGGTGATCCGACTGGCCGTGCGCGTGTTGGTCGAGGCGGCGGCGCTGCGCCTCGACGGCGAGCTGGTGACCGGCCAGGCGTCGGCCGACGATCCGTGGCACGTGGCAGTGCGCGCCTACGTGCTCGGCTACGTCAAGCGCGCCGGATGGCCGGCCGACGACGACCTGCTCGACGACATCCTGTTCCTGCCCGGCGAGGGCGACGACATCATCCTCTACGGGGGTGGCCTCACCCGTGCGCGCATCGTCATCGCCCGGCCGCTGCTCGAACGCGCGCTGGCGCCACAGGACCGGCCGCACGACTACGCCGCGCCGCGCGTGTCCAAGCTGCACTGGACCGAGTGGAACGCCGGGCTGGTGGTGCCGATCGAGGTCGACGCCAAGATCGCCACCCGCGAGGACCGGCAGCCGCGCGAGGGCGCCCTCGACGAAGGCGAGAGCGAGCACCTGGCGCTGGGCGAGCCGCGCACCCTGGCCGGCATCGTCGAGCCGCGCCCGCTGGATCCGCGCGACCACCACCGCCCGTGGGAAGACCCGGCCTGGCTCGACTACGACGCCGGCGAGGAGTACGACGGCACCGACCCCAGCGACAAGGACTTCCTGTTCGGCGCCATCGTCCGCGAGCTGGGCCGCATCCAGCGCCACGAAGATCGCGCGGCGACGCTGGGGCTGGTGGCGCGGCGCTGGCTGGCGCGCCGGCCGGGGCTGGCGCGGGCGTTCGAACGGGTGGCGGGGCCGCTGCGCGCCGTCTTCACCCGCTACCCGGCGTTCATCGGCGACGCCTTCGCCGCGCTCAACTTCGCCCGCCATCATCTGATCCAGGATCTTGCGCGTCGCGCCTGGCACCGCGAAGAGCTGCTCACCGCCCGCGCCTTAGCCCCCCAGCTCGAGCGCCGCAGCGGCGAGATCCTGGCCGGCCTCGACGCCGATCAGACCCGCGAGCCGCGCTCCGCCGGCGCCACCCCGCGCCGCCGCCTGGTGTGGATGGGCGCCATGGCCCACCGCCCGGTGCGCGACGCGCGCTCGCTGCGCCGGCGCCGCATCGCCATGGCCGGCGTCGTCGCCACCGCGCTGGTCGCGCTGATCGCCGGCGTCATCCAGGCGGTCGTCTATCACCCCACCTACGTCGAGCGCATGGCCCAGGAGCGCCAGCGCGTGAACGAGTCGCGCGCCCCTGCGCCCCCTACCCGAGGACCTTCCGATGACCAAGGAAAGTAAGAAAGCGAGCACGGCCGGCGCGCCCAAGCAGGCGCTGGCGATCAGCGAAGCCGCGGCCGGCGCCGGCGTGCTGGGCCTGCTCGGCTTCGCCGCCATCTTCGCGGTGGCGATGGTCTTCTTCGTCACCGAGAGCTACTTCCTGGCGATGATGCTGATCTCGCTGGCGCTGCTCGTCTACGTGTCCGGCTCCGAGTTCGGCAAGCTGCTGGTTTCGTCGCTGACCATCTTCTTCAGCAGCCGCCACCTGATCCGCAACGCGGTCTACCTGCAGGACACGCTGGTCGAGCTGCGCAAGTTCCTCCACCTCAAGAAGGACGAGAGCGGCTGGGTCAAGGTCGGGCCGATCGAGCCGGGGGCCAAGGCCAAGCTGCCGGACAACCCGCTGGTGCGCGACATCCAGGCGGTGCTCAAGCGCGAAAAGGGCACCGAGTACGCGCAGTACCTGGCCCACCAGTACTACGTCGATTGCCGCGAGCTGTACGACCACTTCCACGCCCACCTCGAGTTCGTCGCCGGCGCCATGCCGCTGTTCGGCCTGATCGGCACCATCGTCGGCCTCATCGGCATGTTCGACTCGCTCGGCGCCAACACCTCGGTCGAGACCCTGTCGCCGCAGCTGGCGCTGGCGCTCAAGACCACGCTGTACGGCGCCATCTTCGCCTCGATCTACACCATCATCGCCTCGCGCTTCGACCAGCGGATCAAGGCGCTCGAGTACGACTACGAGATCCTCAGCCACGCGCTGGAAGTGCTGGTCGAGAACAAGGCGGCCATCGAGGTTCAGGCGTGAGGCACTTTCGCAAGTCGCCGCCGCGCAAGGCGGGCGCGTTCTGGCAGATCATCTACATGGATCTGATGACCACGATGATGGTCTTCTTCGTCATCCTGTGGTCGGTCGAGCGCCGCCAGGCCGACGCGTCAAAGGGCAAGAACACCGGCATCAGCAATACCTTCGGCAACGAGACCGTGCGCATGGTCAACCTGCCCGGCGACGTGCTTTTCGGCTCGGGCAAGACCGAGCTGGGCGCCGAAGGCCGGGCGGTGTTCAAGCGCCTGTTCGGCGACGACCCGGGGGCGGTGCTCAGCTTCGACCAGGGCGGCCTGGCCCAGCGCAAGCTGGTCATCCACGGCCACACCGACGACGTCGGCGACAAGGACGAGAACTTCTTGCTCGGCTACCAGCGCGCCTTCTCCGTATATAAGGAGATATGCAAGTACGGCGCCGAGGTACCCGACCACGTGGTCATCTGCACCCACGCCGACAACACCCCGTCTCAGCCGGTACCGGCGACCACCGGGCCGCTCACCGACGAGCAGAAGCAGGCGATCCGCCGGGCGCGGGCCAAGAACCGGCGCATCACGCTGGAGGATCAGATTATCAGCAACGAGGCGGAGGCCGGCGGCGAGTGAGGCCGATCGGCGCCAAGAGCCTGGCCGCCCTCGGCGTGGCCGGTGCCGCGGCCGGGCTGGCCGGCGCGCGCGGCGTGCTGTCGGCCACCTACCTGACCCGGCTGAGCGGCGCGTCCTGTTTCTTCGTCGGGCTGTTCGCGGCGGTGGCGGCGGCGCTGGTGGCGCGCGGCTGGCGCCCGGACCGGCCCAGCCGCGCGGCGGTGGCGATCCGCGGCGGCCGGCCGGTGATCGAAGCGGCGACGGCACCGCGCGAGCTGCCCGCAGCGCTGCAGCGGGCGCTGCTGTCGCTGGTGTTCGCCTGCATCGGCCTGGGCGCGTTCACCAACCAGGCCAGCGCCAAGCTGACCGCGCTGCCCGAGACCCTGGGGACGCCGTCGAAGTCCGAGTACTGCGTCGACGAGGAGCCACAGGAGAAGGTCGCAGCGGCAGCGCCCGCACCCGAGCCGGAGGTGCAGGGCTGCGCGCTGATCAAGCGCGCGTACAAGCTGGGCTACGCCAAGAGCCTGGGAGCATGCGCGCCGAAGAAGGCAGAGGCAATGGCCGCCCCGGAGAAGAAAGATGTGCGCGCGCCGTGCGAGCTGCGCCAGCTCGACGAGCCGTTCCTCCACTACACCTGGCGCCTCCTGGCCCAGCGCGGCGAGCAACTGTCGGGGGTGGCGCCGGTCGACTACGTGCGCGGCGGCGTGCGCGATTTCCGCACCAAGCTGGGCTACGCCGGCAGCCTGGTGGCGGCGCAATCGCAGGCGGTCGAAGCGACGCCCCACGCTTCGCACCACCTGTTCACCAACCTGCCGGCGCCGCGCACGCAGTCGTGGATCGAGTCGCTGCTGGCCCCGGACGATTGCGCCGCGCGGTGGGCGGCGCTGCCGATCTGGCCGCAGGTCGCCGGCGCGCCCCAGGCCCCCAGCCGCCTGGTCGAGGACGTCCTCGGTCAGCTCCTGTTCGGCCACGACTTCGGACCGACCCCGGGCAACTGCAACGAGCACATCATTCACTGGGAGATGCCGGCCGACGCGTGCGAGCAGCTGGCCGAGGATCCGGCCGGCTTCCTCGCCGCCCACGGCGCCCTCGCGCCGGTCGAAGCGGTGTTGGCGCGGCGGCAGAGCAAGCTGGAGCTCCGGCGCATGGCCTCGGCGCTGGATCGGCCGCCGCCCGGCAACCCACCGCCACCGGCCGATCGTGTGGTCAGCCTGCAGTGCCTCGTCGTCGATCCCGCGGGCGACGGGCACGTGACGTCGACCGACGTCGTCATCGACGGCGAGACCATTCCGGTGCGCGCGCTGCGGGCGCCCGAGCCGGTGCCGACGGGAGCCGGCCCGCTGGACGTCTACCAGCACCTGGCGGCGCTGCTGGCCGGCGGCGGCTACAGCGGGCCGACCGGCGAGACGACCATCGAGCGGATCGGCCTCGAGCCGCCCGCGCCGGGGTCGCTGTCCGATGCGTCCTTCCGTCTGACCCGGCTCGACGCGTTGGTCGGCGCCGACCCGTTCCTCGGCACCCGCTGGCCGCTCGATCGCGCCGACGTGGTCGAGGTCTATCCGTTCCGCGCCCACCTGGAAGATTTCGTCGCCGCCTTCCGCAGCCGCTACTACGCCCAGCGAGGTCGGCTGTGAAGCGCGCGCTGCTGGTCATCCTGCTCGCGGCGGCGGCGCCGTCCCCGGCGACCGCCGGCGATGGCGTCTACGCCCGCGACGCCCGCCGCGGCTACATCGCCCGGACCCTGACCGACCTCCGCGCCATGACGGCCGGAGCGCGCGGCAGCCTCGAAGAGACGCTCTACCTCGGCGCGCGCAAGACCTGCCGCGCGGCGCAAGGCGACGCCCCACTCGGCTGCCTGGTGCAGATGGCCGACGCCGTCTGTGCCGGCCGCCCCGCCCCCGAGCAGGCCGCCTGCCGGCGGGTCGCCGACCTCGTGGTCACCAACCATCGCTCCGAGACCGAGCTGGTCGACGAGCAGACTCGCATCCACCTGATGAACACCAGCGCCAACTACCGCGTCGCCATGCAGAAGACGCTGCGCCAGCGCTACGCCGAGCTGGCCGCCGAGCTGGTGCTCGAGCGCGGCGCCGCCGGCGACGACCGCGCGCTGGCCGCCGACATCGACGCCTTCTGCGCCGACCGGCGGCGCCCGCTGGCGTGGCAGCGCTGCGTCGCCGCGCTCGTGTGGTACGCCGGCACCGACCCGGGAGACCAGCCGTGAGCCGAGCATTGCGAGACCTGCTCCTCAGCGAGACCGACCGCCTCAAGGACGCCGGACTGTACAAGCGCGAGGTCGTCTTCGCCCGCTCCGGCGGCATGGCGGCCGGCGGCATGATGCACGGACGCCAGGGGGCGTCGGTCATCAACTACACGACCCACGACTACCTCGGCCTGTCCACCGACTCGCAGGTACGGCAGGCGGCGATCGACGCCGCCGAGAAGTACGGCGTCGGCCTGTCGTCGCAGCGGGTGATGTGCGGGACCCTGCCGATCCACAAGGAGCTCGAGGAGTGGCTGCAGGGGTTCCTCAAGGTCGAGGACGTGATCCTGTTCGGCTCCGGCTACCAGGCCAACGTCGGCCTGTTCTCGCCGCTGTTCGGCCAGCGCGACTGCATCATCTGCGACGCCGGCATTCACCCCAGCCTGGCCGACGGCGCCGTGCTGGCCGGCTCGCGCCTGGTGACCTTTCGCAACAACGACCCGGACGACCTCGAGGACATCCTCAAGCGATCGCGCTGGGCGCGCTTTCGCGCGGTGGTGACCAACGGCGTCTTCCCGTTCAGCGGCCGGGTCGCCGACCTGCACGCCATCTGCGACATGGCCGAGAAGTACGACGCCCTGGTGGTGGTCGACGACGCGCTGGGCATCGGCGTCCTCGGCGACCGCGGCCGCGGCACCGCCGAGCTGATGGGCGCCATCGAACGCGTCGACATCGTCACCGGCACCTTCAGCAAGGCGCTCGGCGGCGCCTCCGGCGGGTTCGCCGCCGGCCGGGCCGAGATCATCGACTGGCTGCGGCAGAAGTCTCCGCCGTACATCTTCTCGTCCACGCTGGCGCCGCCGATGGCCGGCGCGGCGATGACGGCCCTGCAGATCCTCGAGAGCGGCGAGGCGCCCCTGCCCGGCCTGCGCGAGAACATCCAGACCCTGCACCTGGGCCTGCTCGAGCGCGGTTTCCGCGTGATGGGCAGCCACCACCCGCTGCTGGCCGTCGACGTCGGCGAGTACAACGTGCTGCAGGAGATGGTCAACCATCTCTACGACGCCGGCATCTACGTCCACGGCCTCTGCTACCCGGTGGTCCCCGAGGGCGAGGCGCGCATCCGCATCATGGTCTCGGCGCTGCACTCGGCCGAGCACCTGCAGCGAACGCTCACCGCCTTCGAACAGGCGCGCGAGGCCGCCGCCTTCGCCGGCGCAGCCAAGTCGATCTTCGACTAGATCCCGCTCGTCCCTACCCGTTCGTTCTTGCCCGTTCGTCCTGAGCGAAGCGTTCGCAGCGCGCGTAGTCGAAGGACGCACTCGTCGCGCCCTTCGACTGCGGCCGCGCAAACGCGGCCTTCGCTCCTAGCGAACGGCACCCGTCGCAGCGTTCTATGCCGCGTTCAGGTCGGTATGCTGCTCGGCGGCCATCGCCACCAGCTCGTCTCCGGACAGCGTCTCGCGCGCGATCAACTCCTCGGCGGCGCGGCGCAATAGCGGCTCGACCCGGGCCAGCATCGCCCGCGCCCGATCGTGCGCCTCGTCGATGATCCGCCGCACCTCGCAGTCGATCTCGCGCGCGGTCTGCTCGCTGTAGTCGCCGCGCTGCTGGCCCAGGCGGCTGTCGAGGAAGCTCTCCTGGGGCTCACGGGCCAGGCTGACCTCGCCCAGCTTTTCGCTCATGCCGTACGCCTCGACCATGCTGCGGGCGATGTCGGTTGCCTTGCGCAGGTCGTCCTGCGCGCCGGTCGAGATCTCGCCATAGATCAGCTCCTCGGCCACGCGCCCCCCGAGCAGCGTGGCGATCTTGTTCTCCAGCTCCGAGCGCGTCATCAGGAAGCGCTCCTCGGTTGGCAGCTGGATCGTGTAGCCCAGCGCCGAGATACCGCGCGGGATGATCGAGATCTTCTGTACCCGATCCGTGCCCGGCAGCATCAGCCCGACCAGGGCGTGGCCCAGCTCGTGGTGGGCCACGCGCGCTTTCTCGTCCGGCATCAGCACGCGGTTGCGCTTCTCCAGGCCGGCGATCACCCGCTCGACCGCTTCGCGCAAGTCGCTCAGCTCGATCGCCTCCTTGTCGGCACGCACCGCCAGCAGCGCCGCCTCGTTGAGGATGTTGGCCAGATCGGCGCCGGCCATGCCCGGCGTCATCGCGGCGATCTCGTCCAGGTCGTCCTCGTTGGCCAGCGTCACGTTGCGCGCGTGCACCTCGAGGATCGCCACCCGGCCGCTGCGGTCGGGCCGGTCGACCAGAATGTGGCGGTCGAAGCGCCCGGCGCGGAGCAGCGCCTGGTCGAGAATCTCGGGCCGGTTGGTCGCCGCCATCAGCACCACCCCGATGTGCGAATCGAAGCCGTCGAGTTCGACCAGCAGCTGGTTGAGCGTCTGCTCGCGCTCCTCGTGGGCCATCGGTCCCACCCCGCGCGCCTTGCCCAGCGCGTCGAGCTCATCGATGAAGATGATGCACGGCGCCTTCTGCTTGGCCTCGGTGAACAGGTCGCGCACCCGCGCGGCGCCGACGCCGACGAACATCTCGACGAACTCGGAGCCGCTGATGGAGAAGAACGGCACCCCGGCCTCACCCGCCACCGCGCGCGCCAGCAGCGTCTTGCCGGTCCCCGGTGGGCCGACCAGGAGAATTCCCTTGGGCAGCTTGCCGCCCAGGCGCTCGAACTTCTCCGGCGTCTTGAGGAACTCGATCACCTCGGTGAGCTCGTCCTTGGCCTCGTCGACCCCGGCGACGTCCTCGAACGTCACCTTGATGCCGGTCTCGACGTACAGCTTGGCCTTGCTCCGCCCGACCGTGCCCAGGCCGAGGCCGCCGAAGCCGCCGCCGCCGGAGGCGCCAGCCATGCGCCGCCGGATCCACCAGAAGACCACCAGCGCCAGACCGATCGGCAACAGCCAGGTCATCCACCAGCTCGAGTGCTCCTCCGTGCCGGTGACCTTGACCTTCTTGGCCTGCAGATCTTCGAGCAGCTTGGGGTCGTCGACCCTGACGGCCGAGAACGCCTTCTCGCCTTTGATCTCCTTGTCGTAGTGACCGTAGATCACCTGCTTGGACACGGTGACGTCCTTGACGTCGCCGGCCGCCACGTGATCGCGAAACTGACTGTACGGAATCTGTGACTTTTTCCCGCACTGCCCGAGCACGACCTGCAGCGCGATGACGATGAACCAGAAGATGAGGATCCACTTCCACTGGATCAACCCACCACCGCCTCCCGGGGACCCCGGCTTCGGCACCGGTTTCTTGTCAGCCATTGCGCTCTCCCGACTTGCATCCCGCGTACCACCGGAGGTCGCAGCCTGTCGCCGCCCCGCCCCGAGGACCCGCGCAAAAGCTGCGTCCGTCGGCAAGGGATTCGCACGAAACGCGGCAGCGGGACGGGTATGCTCCGGGAATGCCCACGACGCTGCGGATGGTCGTGCTGATCGGGACCATCGTTGCCACGACTGGGTGTCATCGCGCCACACCAGAGGCGAAACTGCCACACGATGTGGCGCCGCAATCTGCCACGCCCGGCGACACAGCAGCCGCGCAAATTGCGTCCGAGGAGGTGTCGATCGCCGTCGGCGATCGCCGCGTGCCCGGAACGATTGCCCGCCCGGCGCACGGTGACGATCTGCCGGCCGTGCTGCTGCACGCCGGCAGCGGACCGACCGATCGCGACTGGAACAACCCGCTCATCCCCGGCACCAACGGCAGCGGCAAGCTCCTGGCCGAGGCGTTGGCCCGCGCAGCTCGCGCCGCCAAGCTGGACACCACCCTGTTCATCGCCCCCGAGGCCAACCACGTGCGCGAACACGAGCCGCGGCCGCTGTCCAAAATCAACCCGATGATCGCCAACTACAACGCCGCCGACCGCGTGCTCGACCCGGCCACCGTCGACGCCATCAGCCGCTGGATCCTCGCCCACGCCCACTGACGCGCCGCGCCCCACCATGAACTCCGATCGTCCAGATCCCGCGCTCGCCGCCCAGCTCCGCTCCAACCCGCACCTGGCCAAGCTGGGCGACGACGACCTGACGCGCATCGCCGCGTACCTGACCGTCCGCGACGCGGCGCCGGGCACGACGCTCATCGGCGAACACGAGTGCACCCGCGAGATCTTTGTCGTCGTCTCCGGCCAGGCCCGGCTCGAGCGCAGCGGCCTGGACCTGGGCAGCGCCGGCCCCGGCGACCTGTTCGGCGAGCTCGGCCTGCTGGTCGGTCGGCCCCGCGCCGCGTCGGTGATCGCCGCCTCGCCGATGCAGGTCGCGTCGCTGACCCTCGACGCCTACGACGCCCTGGCCGCCGCCGATCCCGCGCTGGCGCTGCGCCTCACCCGCGTGCTGGTCGACACCGTCGCCGGCCGCCTGGGCGAGATGACCGAGAGCGTCGGCGCCCTCCTGCGCGAGCGCTCGCTGCCCCGCCGCACCCACGTCACCGTGCAGATCGGCGACCAGGCGCTGCGCGTCCGCACCGGCACCCCGCTCGACGATCTCCTGCCGACCGAGATCGACGGCGAGCTGGTCGTCGGCGGTCAGATCGACCGGCGCGCGGCGTCGTTGTCGACCCCGCTCACCGCTGACTGCGAGGTCGAGCCGATCACCACCGGCCAGTGGGCAGGCCAGCGCAGCTTCCGCAACAGCCTGGCGCTGCTGCTGCTCGAAGCCGCCTACGACGTCGTCCCCGAGCTCGACGTCCACGTCGAGCACTCGGTCGGCTTCGCCCAGCGGATCGCAGTCAAGAACGGCGTCGACGCCGTCGACTACGAAGCCCTGGCCGAGCGCATCGGCAACCGCATGCGCGACCTGTGTGCCGAGGACTACCCACTGCGCGAAGAGCTGTGGACCGTGGACGAGGCGCGAGCCCACTTCGACGCCGCCGGCTGGCGCGCCACCCGCGCGCTGCTCGACACATGGCGGGACCCGACCGTGATGATGGTCGCCTATGGCCACGTCTACGTCCTCGGCGGCTGGCCCCTGGTCCCGCGCACCGGCCTGCTCACCGGCTTTCAGCTCCTGTGCGACGACCACGGTCTGCTGCTGGTCTACGGCCCGCGCGGCACCTCGCCCGACACCGAGGCGTCCGTCCTCGAATCGATCGCCAGCGCAGCCCGGCAAGTGTCGCGCAGCGCCGGCGCCATGATCCGCGCCCACGAGCGCTGGCTCGGCACCCTGGGCATCAGCAGCGTCGGCGAGCTCAACCGAGCCTGCCTGCGCGGCGACGTCTCCCAGGTGATCCGCGTCGCCGAAGGCTTCCACGAAAAGCGCTCCAGCATCATCGCCGACCGCATCCACGGGCGCGACCCGCGCGCCGGCATCGTCTGCATCGCCGGCCCGTCGTCGGCCGGCAAGACCACCTTCATCCGCCGCCTCGAAGTCCAGCTTCAGGTCGATGGCCTCAGCCCTGTGCGACTGTCCCTCGACGACTACTACCGCGACCGCGAGGCCACCCCGCGCGACGAGCACGGCGAATACGACTTCGAAGCCTTCGAGGCCCTCGACCACCCGCGCCTGCGCGACCACCTCCAGCGCCTGCTCGCCGGAGACGAAGTGCAAACCTCCCGCTTCGACTTCGTCGCCGGCCGCGCCCTGCCCGAAGGCGGTCGCCGCCTGCGCCTGCGCGAGAACGACATCCTCCTGCTCGAAGGGATCCACGCCCTCAACCCCGAGCTCCTCGACGACGTCGGCGCCGGCCGCACCTTCCGCCTCTTCGTCTGCCCGCTGGCCCAGCTGCCGTTCGACCGCGCCACCCGCGTCCACGCCTCCGACGTCCGCCTGCTGCGCCGCATCGTCCGCGACCGCCACGGCCGCGGCACGACGGCAGCTGACACCATCCTCCGCTGGCCCTCCGTCCGCCGCGGCGAGCGCCGCCACATTTTCCCCTACCAACACCACGCCGACGCCGTCTTCGACAGCTCCCTCATCTACGAGCTGTCAGTCCTCAAGGTCTACGCCGAGCGCTACCTCCTCGAAGTCCCCCACCACAGCCCCGCCTACAGCACCGCCTTCCGCCTCCTCCAGCTCACCGACCGCTTCGTCACCATCTACCCCGACCACGTCCCGCCGACGTCGCTATTGCGCGAGTTCATCGGCGGCAGCGGCTTCGACGCCTTGCACATGTGAAGGCACAGCGAACGACGGCCTCCGTAGCCGCGACTATGCCCTATCTTTCAACGTCCGGGCTCTCGTCCATCTGGCTGACCGTGACGCCGGACGGAGTCCGGCTGGCCAGACCGTCGCAACGCGGGTCTGCAGGGTTACGCGCGGCATGGTCGCCGCGCACAGTTCCCGCCGAGAACCCAACCAAGGGCACCGCCACTCCTACGTCGACGGCCAGAGCCCGGTCGGCTACGAGAGGGCGTACTGGGCCCGAAATAGAAAACCGGCGGCCGCGCCGAGGGGATGGCGGGCCGCCGGAGGAGGATGCCGCGCCCGAGGGGAGGCGCGGACCGGGCCGAGGATCTAGAAGGCGTAGCCGAAGCGGAGGTAGCCGTTGGGGAAGATCTTGTCGTAGCCGTCGAAGGCGTCGTTGTTGCTGGCGTTCCAGTTGCGACCGATGCCGGCGGCGATGGCGATGTTGAGACCGCTGTCCCAGTACCAGTGGTAGCCGATCAGGACCTGCGGGCCGAAGACGGTGGTGCTGTTGTCGCCGGTGCTGCTGGCGGCGGTGCCGCTGCTTCTGGTGGTGTCGGCCCACAGCTCCTGGATGCTCAGGCCCGGCTCGACGAAGACGCCGGAGTACATCTTGCGGAAGTAGATCGGCGCGCCGGCGGCGAGCTCGAAGCCGTGCAGGTCGCTGTCGACCGGGTTGTAGTAGTTGAGGTCACCGCGCACGGCGACATGGTCGCTGAACGCGTAGCTGGCCGAGATGCCGTACGAGCCATAGATGAGGCCGAGCGGGTTGGTCGAGATGTTGTACTTCTTGTAGGAGTACTTGTACTTGTTCTGGTCGCCGACCTGCACGAGCTGGTGATCGAGCTCCGAGACGTCGCTCTTGCCGTTGGCGGTGGCGGGGGCCGGAGCGGGAGCGTCGGAGGGCTGTGCGTCGGCGGTGGCGAGGGTGGCAAACAGGACAGCGGGCAGGGACGCAAGAGCGAGTGTCTGTTTCATGCCCGGCGGTAGAGCAAGGGGCGGACCAACTGCGCGGCGGGCCCGCGGAAAGGCAGGCCAGAGCTGGCAACCTGCCGACATTCCGCGGACTATGCCTCGTCCCATGCGACCCCCATGGCCTCGCATGGCACCGTTGGGCAGGTGTCAGGTTGCGTTGACACCTCCACACGCGGTCGAGTTTTCGACGCCACACTCTGACACACATGTCCGGATTTCGGGAAAATCCCCGAACATGTTCGTTTCCGGCCAACGGGCGCCGGCACACTACGGCAGAAACCAGGCTCAGGCGCTCGAGCTGTGGACGGTTACGAGAAGCTGCGTAATCACATTGGTCAGCGAAGAGGGCAAATTCGCGAGCAGCTGGACGCCGCTCGGCGGGAGCTGGCGCGGGCCTACCTGACCAGCCTGCAGCCGGACGCGTTCGAGCAGGTCAAGGAGCTGACCGGCTTCCTCGGCCCGGCCTGGGTCGCCGAGTAGCGCGCAGGAGACGTCCTTCGACTCCGCGCGCTGCGCGCGCTTGGCTCCTAACGAACGGAAGCCTGACGGCTCACGGCCCAGAGCTGACCGCTCGCTAGGTGCGGGCGCCCCACTCGGCGCGGTAGGCGGCGATCCGCTCGAGCTGCGCGGCGTCGAGGACGCAGCGCTCGCGCAGATGCTCGACCACTTCGTCGATGGTGACGATGGCGAACGCGGGCATGCCGTGCTCGATGCCGGCGTCGGCCAGGGCCGAGCGGTCGCCGGCGCCGCGCTCCTGGCGGTCGACCGAGACGACCAGGCCGGCCAGCTCGACCTTGGCGGCGGCGTGGAGCAGCGGCACGGTCTCGCGGATCGAGGTGCCGGCGGTGGTGACGTCCTCGACGATCAGCACCCGGTCGCCGTCGGCCGGCGGCTTGCCCACCAGGCTGCCGCCCTCTCCGTGGTCCTTGGCCTCCTTGCGGTTGTAGCAGAAGGCAACGTCGGTGCCGCGCTCGGCCAGCGCCATCGACGTGGCGACCACCAGCGGGATCCCCTTGTAGGCCGGCCCGAAAAGGACGTCGATCTCGCCCGCGCCCAGCCGCGCTGTGACCGCGTCGGCGTAGAAGCCGCCGAGCCGGCGCATCTGCGCCCCGGTCCGGTAGCGACCGGTGTTGACGAAGTACGGCGTCTTGCGCCCGCTCTTGGTGACGAAGTCGCCGAAGGTCAGCACTCCGACCTCGAGCATGAAGTCGATGAACTCCCGCTTGTACGCGTCCACGGGCGGACGCTACCACGGCCGCGCGTCAGCGCGCAGCGGGCGAGCCGCCGTCGACCCGCTCGGCCAGACGGCCCAGCTCGCCGGCCAGCCGGCGCAGCGCCTCGCCGACGCGCCGGCGAAACAGCTCGGCCAGCGGCTCCGGCTCCGGCTCCGGCTCCGGCTCCGGCTCCGACTCGGCCGGCTGCGGCACCAACGCCAGCCGGCGCAGGTGCTCCAGGCGGAACGGCTCGGTCGGATGGCGCCGAGGAACCGGCCGGCCGGTCACAGTCAGCGGCGGCGCGCTGACCAGGAAGCGGGCGTCGGTCCAGCGCACCATCTCCACCAGCGCGTCCTCGTCGGTGCGCCCGTTGAGGCGAACGTCGGCGATCTC
>Ga0114931_10003069_pt1 | contig 21224 bp, 21 predicted proteins | sample 2SBtaG_FD_89579 | JGI IMG/M metagenome (GOLD analysis project Ga0114931, IMG submission 89579) | Deep subsurface microbial communities from Kolumbo volcano to uncover new lineages of life (NeLLi) - 2SBTROV14_V59a metaG | ecosystem: Environmental > Aquatic > Marine > Volcanic | place: Kolumbo...
CCGGCTCGCGATACTTGTCGAATATCAGAATTACGAGACCACCCCTGCCACAAAATTTGTTCTCTTTTTCTACGGATATTCCGTTCAAAATTTATTCCCCATATCAAACTATCTTTCGGACTGAATTTTAATGTGGAAAACGGAATTTCAAATTCTGCAAACCAGCCTTTATTTGTAACAGTAGTTTTAACATTCCAAACACCGTCCCAAGCACTGTTTTGTGATTTTCCGTTGTCCTGTACAAGTGCGTCAAACCTCGCACCGTTTGGATTGGTAACTAACAAATAACCGTTTCTTCTATCATTATAAGTATCAAGAATAATTTTGAAATTATCATCTGTATCATAACTGAAATCGCGTTTCATTTTGTCAGCAACTAATTTGTTTGGTTCATCATCAAAACACCAAACGCCTATGTAGAGATTTTCATTATTATATAAAACAGCAACTTCGGTTTTTTCTGTTGCCTGTTTACCTTCGTTCAATTCCCTTTGAGTAAAATTTGTAATGTGTTTTGCTTTAAGCCAGGCGGTTTCGGTAAGATTACCGTCCAATCGAATCGGTTTACTAATTTTATCGGCATAAATATCATTTGGTAAACTTATTTGCGAATAAGTATTTTCAGTAAATAAAATTATTATCAAAAAGATTGCAGACAGAAGTGATAGTTTCATATTTGAATAATCTTTTTCTTTATAAATTTATATTTATATATTTAATTTTAAAATATTATTATAAAAAAAAGTATTCTTCAAAATTACTTACTGAAATAATACTTTCTAATATAATATATCTATAATAATTCTAACTAAATTCTTTTAACTTCTAATTTAAAGTTACGTAGTTTCTAAGTAAATTACTGAAACTGATTTAGCTTTTTTATTTTAAACAAAGGTTAACTTGATTTCAACCGACAAAATTTTAATACTCGATTTTGGTTCACAATACACACAGCTTATAGCTCGCAGAATTCGAGAAGCAAATGTGTATTGCGAAATTCATCCGTATAATTACAGTATAGAAAACATCAAGGAATTTAAACCGAATGGGATTATTATTTCCGGCGGTCCGATGAGTGTTTATGATGATAATTCACCTGAAATTAATCCGGAAATATTTAAGATAGACATTCCAATTCTCGGCATCTGCTACGGTTTGCAGCTTATTGCAAGGTATTTCGGAGGAAGAGTTGAGCCCGCAAAATCAAGGGAATACGGAAAAGCCAAACTTCAGCTGCTCGGTTATTCTAAAATATTTGATAGTGTAAGAAACAATACAATTGTCTGGATGAGCCACGGTGATTATATTACAAAATTACCGGAAGGATTTTCGATAAATGCAAAAACCGAAAACTCTCCAATTTGTTCAATTTCTAATTCGATAAAACAAATTTACGGTTTACAGTTTCATCCTGAAGTTGCACATACAGAAGAAGGAAGTAAAATTATAAAAAATTTTGTTTTTAATATTTGTAATTGTTCAGGGAATTGGACACCTGAAAATTTTATTGAATCGAGTGTTACGGAAATTAGAAAAGAAGTGGGCAGCAAATTTACGATCTGTGCTTTAAGCGGCGGAGTAGATTCTTCGGTAGCGGCAGTGCTTTTACAAAAAGCAATTGGCAAGCAGCTGATTTGTATTCACGTGGATAACGGATTGATGCGGAAAAACGAGAGTGCAGATGTTATAAAAATGTTTGATGAAAATTTTGATTTGGATGTAAAACTCATTGATGCTTCGGATGTATTTTTAACAAGACTAAAAGGTGTTTCCGAGCCTGAAAAAAAGAGAATAATAATTGGAAATACATTCATTGAAATTTTTGAACAAGAAGCAAAAAAATATTCCGAAGCTCAGTTTTTGGTTCAGGGAACATTATATCCTGATGTAATTGAATCAGTACCGGTAAAAGGAATTTCGGTAACAATTAAATCTCACCACAATGTTGGCGGTTTACCGGAGCGAATGAATTTAAAACTAATAGAACCGTTTCGCGAGTTATTTAAAGATGAAGTACGGAAAATTGGTTATAAATTAAAATTACCGAAACATTTTATTGAACGCCATCCTTTCCCGGGGCCCGGTTTGGCTGTACGAATTATTGGGGAAATTACAAAAGACCGATTGGAAATTCTTAAAGAGGCTGATGATATTTTTATCAATTTATTAATTGAATTAGGATTATATAATAAAATTTGGCAAGCATTTGCTGTTTTACTTCCGATTCAAACCGTAGGTGTAATGGGTGACCGGCGAACTTACGAAAATGTAATTGCTTTGAGGGCTGTGAATTCAACCGATGGAATGACTGCCGATTGGTATCATTTTAGTCCTGAGTTTCTTGAGATAGTTTCTAATAAAATAATTCGTGATGTTAAAGGCGTAAATAGAGTTGTTTACGACATAAGTTCAAAACCACCATCAACAATTGAATGGGAGTAATATTTTTGAGCCCGATTGATAATAAATTACGAATGGCTTCTCAGTTTGAAGATGATAAAAAATATCTTCATGCTTTGCAAATTTATGAACCGCTTGTTAATGATGAACAGTATACTAAAATAGTAAGTTTAAGGCTTTCAAATATTTATGAAAAACTAAATCATGCGAAAAAGGCGATAGAGGTTCTGCAAAATTACTGTGATGCAAAACCTGAAGATTATTCTGTAAAAAAATATTTTGCCCATTTCTTACTGCGCCATAAGAAGTATGAAAGTTGTTTAAACTTGCTATCATCAATTCCGGCGGATGAAAACACAGAGGTTTACTTCTTAAAAGGTTATGCAAATTATCATTTGGGTGATTTTGAGATATCTAAAATCAATTTTACTTTGTTTATTGAAAATGAAAAAAAATCAGAACTTTTGTTTGAGGCTCATCATTATTTGGCTAAAATTTTCTTAAACATTGGTGAATTGGATAATGCAGAAAAGAGTGCAGCTAATTCGGAAAAATTGTTTTCACAAAATCCTGATTTGAAACTTACGCAAGCTATTATTTATTATTACAAGGAAATGTATTTACATGCATACGAAAAACTTCGCAGAGCATTATCTTTGAAAGAAGGAGAACCGAATTATATTAAATGGGCAGGTAAAATTCTTATTAAAATAGAAGATTATGAGAAAGCTGAAAATTATCTGCGTAGTTGTATAGCAGTATCGGAACCGGATTCCGAATTACTGTCGCTGCTTGGTTTAGCTTGTTTAAATACAAACAAAACGAATGATGCCAAAACATATTTTGTGAAAGCCTTGGAAATTGATCCGGATAATGAATTAGCAATGAAAGGCAAATTGAAATGTAGTAGTGATTTGTGATATTTTTGAAACAATTATTTTTATTTTAGCAAAAAAAAAACAGATAAAAAATGTCAGTACTAAAAATTAAAGATTTGCCCATTGATGACCGTCCACGCGAAAAATTACTGTTGAGAGGAGTTCAAAGTTTAACTGATGCCGAATTGATTGCTATTTTGCTTCGTACCGGTAGAAAAGGTAAATCCGTTGTTGATCTTGCCCGCGAAATGTTAGAAGAAGAAGGTTCGTTATCAGTACTTGCAAGCAAATCTGTAGAATCTTTAACAAAATATCAAGGCATTGGTAAAGATAAAGCTGCTACATTAGTTGCTGCGTTTGAAATAATTAGAAGAGTTGAATCGAATATTCATTCATATAAAGAAAAGAAAATTACAACGCCAAATGATGTAGCGGAGTTTTTTATCCCGCTTTTGCGTGATGAATTACAAGAAAAATTCATTGTTATTTGTTTAAATTCTGCAAATAAAATTCAAAAATATAAAGCAATATTTACAGGCACATTAAATTCAAGTATTGTTCATGCAAGAGAAATATTTAAATTTGCAATTGATAATAATTCTGCTAATATTATACTGATGCATAATCACCCGAGCGGTAATTGTGACCCGAGCAGTGAAGATATTGCAATGACAAAAAAAATTGTCGATGCCGGAAAAATAATCGGCATTGAAGTATTCGATCATATTATAATTGGTGGTAATAATTTTAGTAGTTTTGTAGAGAGAAAACTGTTATAATTATTATTATATTACGTAATTAAATTCTTAAACTTTTAAATTATATATCTGTAAAAGTTTTTATATTATCCAATAATAAATCAGAGGAAACAAATGAAAAAAAACAAAAAGTCGCTTAGCCTCTTATTAGCAGCCTTTTTACTTGTAGGAACATTTGGAATCACAAGTTGCAGCGGTGTTAGTGAAGAGGAAATGGCTCAACTCGAGTCTCTAAGAGCGGAAGTAAGTTCACTCCAGAAAGATGCAAATTATCTTAAGAGCGAAAAAACAAAACTTGAGCGTGAAATTGCAGAAAAAAATGCAAAATTAGCACAATGCGAAAAAGAGATTGCAACTACAAAAGCAAATCTTAAAAAAATTGGAAAGTAAAAATAAAACCTAACGGAGGAAATAATGAAATTACATAAATCATTATTAAGTGTTTTAACACTTGTATTGCTTTTCTCTGCAAGTCTTTTCGCACAAGATAAAGAAATGACATCAGAGCAATGGCAAAATGAAATAAATTCTTTAACTGCGAAAAAAACTGCTCTTACTAAAGAGATTAGTATGTTGAAGAATCAAATTAACGATCTTAAAGAACAAAGCGCAAGTATAACCCCAATTGAAGAATGTAGAAATAAGCTTGCTGCACTTGTTGATACAAAAAAGCAAGAAATTAATAAATTTAGAAAAATGGTAGATGCACTTTCTAGTAATATTGATGCAAGGACAATGCCTAAAAAAGATAGTCATGCTGAATTGGAAAAATTAAGTGCCAATAAAATGAGTGCACTTCCGGAGTTTTACGATATACTTCATAATCAGTTACAAAGAAAATTGGATGCTTGGGAGGTTAAACCTGAAGTTATTCTTTATACTGTTGTCCGTGGTGATAATCTCTGGAATATTGCTAAAAAACCTGAACACTATGGAAACGGATTTGCATGGCCTAAAATTTATAATGCAAACAGAGATCAAATTAAAGACCCCGATTTGATTTATCCTAAACAAGTTTTTAAAATTCCAAGCTTGACTGAGGAAGAAAAAGCAAAGTACGATAAGATTAAGAGAAATTACAAACCGGCACCGGCTGAAAGGTAGTTGTGTTTAATTTTGTTGTAATAAATTGATTTTTTAATTAGCCCTTTTCATTTGGTTGAAGAGGGTTTTTTTTATTAATGGAGGTAAATACACTGGCGGAGAAATTATTTAAAATTGAAAATGTTGACCAAGTTTTGCTGCTTGGTTACAACGATGCAAATATTAAACCAATAGAAGACCGCGTAAATGTAACGATTTCCATTCGTGGTGAAAATGTTCATCTTAAAGGGGAGGAAAATGAACTGGAAGCCGTTGAAAATATTTTCAGGGAAATGATTTATGTACTGAACACAACAGGAAAATTAAACGTTGAAGATGTTGCTACAATTATTTCTCTTACTGTAAACGGTAAAAAATTTGTTAATAATAATAAATATGAAAACATAGTTCTCTATTCCAATAAAGAAGTTATAAAGGCAAAAACACCAAATCAAAAGGTTTATTTAAGTGAAGTACGAAACAATGATATATGTTTTGCAATTGGACCGGCGGGGACAGGCAAAACTTATCTTGCCGTTGCGTTTGCAGTTTCTGCGTTAAAAAAAGGGGAAGTGAAAAAAATTGTACTTGCCCGTCCGGCAGTTGAAGCCGGTGAAAGTTTAGGATTTTTGCCAGGTGATTTCCGTGATAAGATTGATCCTTATTTGCGTCCTCTTTACGATGCTCTTAACGATATGCTGCCCTTCGAACAGTTGAAATCCTATATTGAAAAAGATGTGATTGAGATAGTTCCGTTAGCATATATGAGGGGACGAACATTGAACAATTCATTTGTTATTTTGGACGAAGCTCAAAACTCAACCGGAATGCAGATGAAAATGTTTCTTACTCGTCTCGGACCAAATTCCAAAGCAATTATTACGGGAGATATTACTCAAACTGATTTACCCTCGAATATTCAAAGCGGCTTAATACAAGTAGAATCAATTTTAAAAAATGTTGACGGAGTTTCATTCGTTTATTTTGAAAAGAAAGATGTTGTACGCCATAAGTTGGTAAAAGATATTATTAACGCTTATGAAAAATTTGGGAATGGGGAAAAATAAAAGTAAAAAACTGATTTATAATTTAGTCGAATTTACTTAAATACTTTTACTTTCTTCCCAAAACTTATCCATTTCTTCAAGGTTGGAGTCTGTAATTTTTTTATCGGATTCTTTTAACTTTTCTTCAATATAATGAAATCTTTTTACGAATCTATTGGTTGATTTGCGTAATGCATTTTCCGGATTGACATCGAGGAAACGTGAATAATTTATCAGCGAAAAAAATAAATCACCGAGTTCATTTTCAATTTCATCAAAATCATTTTTCTTCTCTGCTTCCTTGAGTTCTGAAATTTCCTCCGTTACCTTTTCCCAAACTTTCTCTTTATTTGTCCAGTCAAAACCGACTTTAGATGCTTTCTGCTGAAGCCGAAAAGCTCTGTGAAGTCCGGGCATATTCGGCGGAACTCCGTCCAATATTGATTCTCGTCCTTCTTCTTCCAATTTAATAGTTTCCCAATTTCGTTCAATCTCAGATTTGTTTTTAACTTCAACTCCGCCAAAAATATGTGTATGCCGCCTAATTAATTTGGAGGTAATCCCTTCAATTACATCGTCGATGTTAAAATATCCTTCTTCTTCGGCAATAACCGAATGGAAAACAATGTGCAGAAGCAAGTCACCGAGTTCTCCTTTTAATTCGTCAAAATCCTTTTCATTAATTGCATTAATAACTTCGTACGCTTCTTCCATCGTAGCCGATTTAATTGAGTCGTGTGTTTGTACTTTATCCCACGGGCATTCTTTACGGAGTTTGTACATTACGTCTAGCAGCTCTTTAAATTTATTTTTTTCCATTTTTATTCTTGTTTTAATTGTTGCGTTGTTTTAAATATTTTGTGCAAAATCAATATTATCAGGTTATAAATAATTATCAAAAATCGCAGTACTAAAGTTCCTTTTCAAGTCGGAATAAAGCAAATAAATTTATCAACAATATGCTTTTGAATTTATTTCAATAAAAAGTATTTTAAATAAAAAAAAGGAAAAATTATGTACGAACAAAAATTAGCTGATTTGGGAATTAAAATTCAAGCTCCGCCTGCACCGCTTGCTGCTTACGTTCCGTCATTAAAAATTGATAATTTTGTTTTTACTTCCGGACAAATCCCTATGGAAAACGGAGAATTAAAATATGCCGGGAAAGTAAGTATTGATTTAAGTTTGGAAGACGCACAAAAAGCTGCGAAACTGTGTGCAATCAATTGTTTGAATGCAGTAAAAGCAGTTGCCGGAAACCTTGATAATATAGAGCAGATTGTAAAAGTAACTGTCTTCGTAAATAGTCCAGCGGGTTTTACAGAGCAGCCGAAAGTTGCAAATGGTGCTTCGGAATTTTTGCAGCAAATATTCGGTGAAGCCGGAAAGCATACTCGTGCTGCAGTTGGTGTTAATGAACTTCCGATTAATGCCGCTGTGGAAATTGAAATGATTGTTAAGCTAAAATAAATGAAACTTTTACATACGGGCAATGTTTAAATACGCAACTATGAAAAAAATAATAATCATATTATTAGCAATTTGCAGTACAAGTATTTTGGGGCAATTCAAGAGACAATCTGAAAATGTTCCATCTATAAAAGAGAGTTTTACACGTAGTTCACCCTCCTCAACGTTTCTTGGGTTTTTTAATTCCGATAATTTTAGAATGTCGCATAGTGTTGATATGTCGTTTTCAACATTCGGAGGACAAAGTATTATGCTCGGGTCTTACACGGGGAGTATGTATTACAAGCTATCGGACAATCTGAATGTTGCCGTTGATGCAAGTTTGATAACATCGCCCTACAGTTCCTTAGGGAATAATTTTTCAAAAAGTATTAATGGAATTTATATTACGCGTGCCCAAATAAATTATAATATTTCTAAGAATACAAGAATTACACTTCAATACTTTAACCCTGTCGGTGGTTTGATTTCACAATATGGATATTGGGGCACAAGAACATATTTTGATGATTATTACGATGGTATTCCTTTTTACGGGTTTTAATTTTTGTTAGTATTTTTATATTCCACTTTATACAATAATCTCATTTTAGTAAATTGTGCTACAAATTATTTTTTTTAACAAATTGATTTCGGATTGAAAAAGAAACCGCTTCAAAAAAATACATCGAAGATTGATTTTAATTCCTCTATAAAAAATATTTTATTGAACAGTATCATTTTTTTCTTGATAGCTGTAATAGTTTATATGGGCTTTTCAATCTTTATGAAATTAAAAGACGGTGAACAGGATATTCCTGTTCAAAACGTAAAAAGTCACGCGGCAAAAATTATTCAAGTTGAAATATTAAACGGCTGCGGCGAACCCGGTGTGGCCGACAGATTCCGGGATTATTTACGGCAGGATGGATTTGATGTTGTTAATGTGGGGAATTATGTCGATTTTACTGTGGATGAAACTATGGTTATTGACAGAATAGGAAATCTTGATAATGCAAAAAAGGTTGCCGAAGATCTTGGTATCAATCCAAAGAAGGCATTTCCACAATTAAACAGTGACTACTTTGTTGATGTTACCGTTATTATCGGCAGAGATTATGCAAAATTATTACCATTAAAAAATAAGGGTTAGTGTGCAATCAGAAAATTTAGTTCAAAAAATCGTAAGCTTAATTAGAAACAAGAAGGGTTTCGATATTAAAGTTCTTGGCTTAAAAAACTTAACTGCAATAGCAGATTATTTTATTATTTGTTCTGGAAATGCTACAATGCAGGTTAAAGCAATTGCCGATGAAGTTGATAAGAAGTTACGGGAGCAGGGAATAAAGTGCTATCACCGAGAAGGATACGATACGTTAAATTGGGTGCTTTTGGATTATCTCGATGTTGTAGTACATGTTTTTAGAGGTGAATCACGAGGATATTATAATCTCGAAAAAATTTGGGGCGATGCGGTAATTACTGAAATTGAAAATGAAGAAGATTAAATATTGATAATTAAATTTTAATATATATATAAATTGATTATGTGAGTATGGATAAGGAATGAAATTTTGAAAGACTATCTGATAAAGACTTTTAACGAAGCAATGAATACATTAAAATACTTAAACAGTATTGAAATAAAATTTAGTGTTCCTAACAACAAGGGACACGGAGATTTATCTACAAATGCAGCAATGCTGCTGACAAAACAACTTCATAAAAGCCCTAGAGAAATTGCCGGTGAAATTATTTCCGCTTTGCCTATTGATGAATCGATAATTAGTAAAACAGAAATTGCCGGACCTGGATTTATTAACTTTTATTTTTCAAATAATTATACCGCAAAAATTATCAAAAGAATATTAAAAGAAAAAAGTAACTTCGGTAAATCAAAAAAATACAAAGGTAAATCTGCTAATGTGGAATTTATTTCTGCAAATCCTACCGGACCTTTAACAGTTGGGCACGGGCGCGGTGCAATAATAGGCGAAGCTTTTTCAAGTTTGTTAGAAGCCGTTGGTTACAATGTTACTCGCGAATATTATTTTAACAATGCCGGCAGGCAAATGCGTGTACTCGGCGACTCGGTTCGATTGCGTTACCTGCAATTAGTCGGACAAAATATTGAATTCCCCGAAGATTATTATCAAGGAAATTATATTAAAGAAATTGCAGAAGAATTATTTCAAGAGCATAAGGATTCATTAGTTGATGAACCTGCCGAAGGAATATTTAAATCAAAAGCAGAAAATTCAATATTTGCTGATATTAAAGGGACATTGAAATCTCTCGGGATCGAAATGAAAAAATATTTCAATGAAAAGTCACTTTATGAAGATGGTAAAATAGATTGGGTACTAAAAGAATTTGAAAAGAAAAATCTTTCATATAAAAAGGATGATGCACTTTGGCTGAAGTTGACTGAACTTGGAAATGAGCAAGACAAAGTGATTGTCAAATCAACCGGTGAGCCAACTTATCGTTTGCCGGATATTGCTTACCATACTACCAAATTTGAACGAGGCTATGATTTAATTGTCGATTTATTCGGTTCGGATCACTCGGCTACCTATCCGGATGTTCTTGCCGGGTTGAAAGCACTTGGTTATGATATTGATAAGGTTAGAGTTATGATTCATCAATTTGTTACAATTATGGAAAAAGGTGAAGTCGTTAAAATGTCAACGAGAAAAGCCAACTATATTACTCTTGACGAATTGGTAAATGAAGTAGGCAAAGATGTTGTACGTTACTTTTTTATTATGCGCAGTGCTTCGAGTCATTTGAATTTTGATTTGGAGCTTGCAAAAAAGCAAACGGATGAAAACCCTGTCTTCTATCTGCAATATGCTCACGCACGAATTGCTTCAATATTACGAATGACAAAAGAGCAGGGTTTATCCGAATCAGTTGAATCTTTAAATTTGTTAACAACAAATTCGGAACAAAATCTTATTAAAAAATTATATGAATATCCCGAAGAGATTCTTTCAGATGCCGAGAATTTAGAACCGCATAAGTTGGCAAAATACCTTGAAGAACTTGCATCGTTTTTCCACAAATTTTATAACGAATGTAGAATTATCGGTTCAGGAAAGAAATTGGCAGAAGCAAGAATTGCATTGGCAATAGCATCGCAAACTGTGATTAAAAATGGGTTGGAAATTCTTGGTGTTACTGCTCCTGAGAGAATGTAGGTTGTAAGTTTGGGTTTGCTATTGCGACTGAAAGTGCAAAAACTTTTGATGCATTATTTTTGATTAACGATTTTGCGCATTCTTTTACGGTCGCTCCGGTCGTGATAACATCATCAATGAGCAAAATATTTTTATTTTGAATATTCTTTTTTCGTCTAATCTTAAAAGCTCCGTGCATATTTTCTTTTCGCTGTATGGCGTTTAGTTTGGTTTGCGTTTTAGTCATTTTTATTCTCTTAATTTCGTTGGCTAAAATTGGAATTCCCAATGTTTTGGAAATTCCCTTTGCGATATAATATGCTTGGTTGTAACCGCGTGTTGCTTTTTTAAGAGGATGAAGCGGGATAGGAATAATTACATCACAATGCCAACTGTTGATTTTATTACGAGCTTCTTTGGCTATTAGCGTACCAAGCATTTGTCCCACGAGAAATTTACCGTTGTATTTTAACGAGTGGATAAGTGTTTGAATTTCCGATTCTTTTTCAAATATCAAATGTGAGTAGAAATCAGAGATTAAATGATTATCTATAAATTTACGTTTGTATTCATTTTGCAGAGTTTCATCTTCTACTCGTTTGAAGTTTGCCCGACAATTATTGCAGACTAATAATTCTGAAGATGATAGTTTTGAATTACAACAAATGCAAAATCGCGGAATAAAAAAATCCGATATATTTATCAAAGATTTCATTGTAAATAAAAGTAAAATTATATTACAATATCTGAAATTTTACTATGAAGTTAAACTAATAAAAGAAGTCTCGCAATTATTTAATATAAATAATTAAAGCAACCCTGAACGTTTACGCAGAAACCATTCTAACCCGAAAAGGAAAATAATCAAAAACAAAATCCATTCAAATGATAACAAATCGTATGTTTTGGTAACCGTAATTTCTTTATTATTTATTGAATTGAAATTATTAATGGCTTTACTAACATTCTCGAACTGCGAAATATTAAAATACTTTCCTCCACTGAGTTTTGAGAGGAGCAGCAGAAGATTTTTATTCATTACCGTTACTGAGCTTTCAAGATTGGAATTTTCAATCCTAATTTTAACTTTTGATTTGCCAATGATTTTATTCCCTACCTTTGCTTCTGCCGAAACTTCATAGTTCCCGACAGGAAGTTGATTCAACTTACCGGAATAAATTCCGTTGCCGCTTAAAGATAAATTAAAGTGGTGAATTCCTTCTCCGGTTTTTACTGTGGCAACAATATCCGCATTATTAATCGGTGAAAAAGTTTGGTCATACAATTGAGCGGAAAGATTAATTTTATCTCCCACGAAAAACACTTTTTGTGATGTTTTAAGTGTGAATAACTTATTGTGTTTAAAGTTGTTAAGCCATTTTACACTATTGAGAATAAAACTGTCGAAAATGCTTTCATTAAATTTATTTGCTTGTAATTTCCAACGCCAAATATCAAAACCAAGTATTGCAATGGAATTACTATTTCCTATATTGTTTGCCACTATCAACGGGTAAGGTAAAATTTGGTTATTAATTGAAATTTGGGATAAAAGCTTAGCCTCAGGTTTTACTCTAAAATCGGTTTTGCTAATTGCAATAGGCGGAAGCGAGTTCCACAATGATTTATCAAATTTATCGTTGATTTTCAGCAGTCCGGTTTCATTGTTTACAATGCTTGGTTGTGCCAAACTAATTTGTGAACTAATTACGCTATATGAAAAAGGCAATTTGCTTTTAATTCTTTTTAATCTGTTCAAATCCATTTGCGGAGAAAGAATGAAAAAGAAAGGTTTTTCATCTTTGTTAATAGCTGAGAAAACTTTATCGGTCAAATTATTCGGAGTTTGGGCAATAGGAAAACCAATCAAAAATAAAATATTAGAACTGTCAATATAAGAATTAATTTTATCTAAATTTAATATATTATTATCTGAAATTTGTATTATTTCATTAATCTTAATTTTACTGTCTTTTTTAAGACTTTGCTTAATAAATGAATAATCCGTTGATGGATTACCAATTAAAAGAATATTTAATTTGCTTTTCAATACATTTACATAAACCGCTTTAACATTATTTGCTATGTTTTTTTCATTTTTAAAATTATCGGTTTTAAAAACTAATTTTTTTTGCCCTGATGATTTGGGGTTGTATTCAAAGTCTATTACGTTGATTCCTGATGCGTTTACAGAAAAGTATTTTGATTTGATAAATTTTCCATTTTCGAATAATGATATCCGGTTTGTTTTATTTAAAAGTCCTTTGGTTAAAACTGTTGCCTTAATTGTAGTAGGTTCGTTTGCATAAATATATTTATTATAACTTATGTCCGAAATTTTGATGTCATTAAATAAAACTGTATCGCCAATTCCAACTGTAAAAATTGGGATTGCAAGTTTTTCCGCTTTATCATAAGGAATGCTTCCGTCATTAATATTGCCATCGGAAATGATGGAGATTGTTGAAGGTGAGATTCTATTAATATTAAAATATTTAAATATATTTTCAAAATTAGTTCTTGAACCTGAAAAATTGATTCCTGAAGTACTATCAGGATTTATTCGCATTACAGAGTTCGAAAAAGTAAATATCTCTTTTTTCCCATTTACCTTATTTATTAAATCATTTAAAACGGTACTAAGTAATTGTCTTTTCTTTACGCTATCCTTTTCTGCAATTGAAGTCGAATTATCGAGGAAAATATAATTGTTCGGCTCAACCGATTTAATAAAATTTAGACTCAATTTAGGTTCAAATATTAAAATTAGAATAATTAGTAATGCAATAATTCTAATTGCAATTAAAATAAATTTTTTTGCTTTGAAAATTTGGGGGATAGTTAGCTTGTAATTATAAAAAGTATAGAAAGCAATTAACACAAAACCCGCTAACAGAAACATCCAATTGAATGTGAATGAAATATCTACATTATTAATACTATTCATCATTTAATTACTGCTTAGTAACTGTTTCGAGATTCTTTTTAATTCCTAATGAATCAAGATTCCAATTCTGCATTTGATCAAAAGAATCATAGTCGGTTACATCAAAATGTACAGGAGTTATTGAAGCATAACCACTCGTAACAGCAAATTGGTCTTGCTCCAAACTTGTGTCAACTTCAATTAAGTTGCCGGTTAACCAATAATATTTTTCACCAAACGTATCAATTCTTTCAACGTAGCTGTCGGCCCATTTCGACTTCCCTTGTTTCGTAATTCTAATTCCTTTCAATTTTTCTTCAGGTAAGTTTGGAACATTTACATTCAGCAGAGTACCTTTTCTAATCCCATTTTTTAAAACAAGTTTACATAGATTTGCCGCTATTTTTGCAGCAGCTTCAAAGTATTGCGGATGATGATCGGTAATAGAAATTGCAATAGCCGGAATATCCATAATTGCAGCTTCACGTGCAGCTGAAACCGTACCCGAATATAAAATACTGACGGCAGTATTGGAACCATGGTTTATACCCGAAACAACAATGTCAGGTCTTTCTTTTAAAATATTTTTGATTCCCATTTTAATGCAGTCTGCGGGAGTTCCGCTCACAGAGTAGCCGAAAAATTCTTTATGCTTGAAACATTTAGTAACTCGTAACGGAGTTTTCATCGTGATTGCATGACCAATTGCACTTTGTTCAGTTAACGGAGCTACGACAGTAACATCGGCAATTTTGCGCAACTCGGTTGCTAATTCGTAAATACCCTGTGCGTAAATTCCATCATCATTTGATATTAATATTTTCAAAATATTTCCTGTTCATAAATTAATAAAAATTAAAATTGAATATACTCAATTCAATAGAGCAAAAAAAAATTGTTCGCATTGATTCTATTTCAAAAAAAACATTAAATAATTCTATATCTTTATTGGTGATAATTAGTGAAATTTGTGGCAAAGAGAAAATGAAAAATATCCCATTTCTAATAATAATTATTCTGCTTTTCAGTTCAGTTTGTAGATACTCGCAAATCATTGATAAAAATTCCGCTGAAATATTCATTGTTGATTCATATGTATCCGATAAACTGCCACATAAATTTCATTTATATTTTTTTACCAATGATAGTGTGAAATCCGCAATTATTATTGCCGGGAAATACAAAGCACAAATATCAAACAAGTTTACCACAAATCATAAATTTGAGATGGATTTTACAAAACTCAATTTTGGTTCTGCAAAAGTGCCGTTTCAAGTTTTGATTACGTATGCTGATGGAACAGTGAAAAAAAGTGATATTTTTAAAGTAGAATTACCGTACAACGCGGTGGAATTAAAAGCTGAAACGCCGGGTTTATTTCAAATGTGTTTGGGTGGGATATTGTTTTTCCTACCGTCTCCGGGATTGGTTGTCAAAAACGGAAAAAGTAATTTATCCCTTACTTTAGAGTTTCCTCTGATTTCATTTTATTCAGATGGGTTTAACTACCCATCCGGTTATATTTCTGCGGGATATTCACACCAATTCGGGACGGATAAAAAGAATTATCTAAAACTTGGTTACCAAAAAATATTCGATGGAAAATTTATTGAGTTTATTTCGCCGGGATTGCATTTATTCACTAATTTCAAGGGCGATAGCGGTATTGCTCCGGAGATTACATTCGGACTACTTAAAATAGCGGGTGTTTTTACATTATATACTCGATACAATTACAGTTTTTCATTTGAAAAGTCAGCGACTAATTTTCAGGAGATTTCAATTGGTTTATTTACTAATTTTTTCTCAATAAACTTGTAAACTAATATAAATATTCTTAACTATTAGGTTATGAATATAAACAAAGTACAAAATATGATTTTACAAATCTTGTTCGCGGATAATTTGTAAAAATCCGATTACGAGAATTTTCAAATGGATTCAAGAATTAATAATAAAGTATTAAAATAAAACAGATAATAATTTGGGAAAAGAAAAAAATTACATTGACCTTGGCGAACGTGGACATTTAAATAAAAATAATAAATTGAACAACTTAACCGGAAAGGAATGGATTAAATTTACAAAATCCTGGTTTATCCATAGTCCGAGAAGTCGTAATAAAGAAGAAATCCTTCATCCGGCAAAATATCCGGAAAGTTTAATTGAAGATTTTATCATATTTTTTACAAAAGAAAATGAATGGGTTTTTGATCCTTTTTTGGGAACAGGAAGTACTTTAGTTGCTGCTGCCAATACAAAAAGAAATGCAGCCGGTGTTGAGTTAATGCGAAAATATTTTAATTTAGCAAAGAAAAGAATTAACAAACGTGAGGACGAAAATAAAATTATTCCGATGCTTGGAAATTCGCTTCAATTGAAAAAATTGCTGGATAAAGCAAATTTATCAGAACAATTATTTGATTACGTAATAACATCACCGCCGTATTGGAATCAATTAAAACAAAATTCTATGCGGCAAAAAGACAGGACGGAAAAAGGGCTGGATACAAAATATTCATCAAAAAAAAATGATTTGGGAAACATTGACGATTACGAAAAATTTGTAGAAGAGCAAGCAAAAGTTTTTGATAACGTTTATGACATTACAAAAAACAATGGTTATTTGACTGTAATAACCAATAATGTTTTTTACAAAGGGCGTGTTTATCCGCTGGCGTTCGATACGGCAACTTCTCTAACGAAACGTGGTAAAAAAAGCTGGATAATGAAGGACGAAAAAATTTGGCTGCAAAATGATAAAAGATTAGTTGCTTTGGGCATTAATCATGCTTGGGTTGGGAACAGACATCATCAGTATTGTTTAATTTTTAGAAAAGAAGAAAATGGATAGTGTTTATTCGGTAAGTGAAATAACCGGTGAAATTAAGCAGCTCTTGGAAGAGGAATTTTATTCACTGAGTGTAATCGGCGAAATTTCGAATTTTAAAGATCACATTTCCGGGCATTGGTATTTTTCGTTAAAGGATTCCGATGCTGCAATTAATTGTACTATGTGGCGCGGAAATAACAGTAGAGTATTTTTTACACCGCAAAACGGAATGAAAATAATTGCGAAAGGTAGAATTACCGTTTATCCCCCGAGAGGTAATTATCAGTTGGATGTAATTTCAATGCAGCCTGCCGGAGAAGGTGAATTGCAGGCGGCATTTGAAAGACTTAAGAAACAACTTGCCAAAGAAGGATTGTTTGATGAAGAGTTTAAAAAATCTATTCCTCAATTTCCTAAAAAAATTGGAATTATTACCGGAGGCAAAAGTGCTGCCATACAAGATATGTTGACTACAGCTCAAAGACGATACCCGTTAGTTGAGATAGTTTTTATTCCTACAAAAGTACAAGGCAAAGGAGCAGCCGAAGAAATAGTACGAAATATTAAAAGATTAAATGATGATAAAAATATTGATGTAATTATTATCGGCAGAGGCGGCGGTTCTCTCGAAGATCTGTGGGCGTTTAACGAAGAAATTGTGGCGCGTGCGGTTTTCAATTCTCGTATCCCGATAATCAGCGGGGTAGGGCATGAAATTGATTTTACCATTGCAGATTTTGTTGCCGACATCAGAGCAGCAACCCCGACTGCTGCAATGGAACTTGCAACTCCCGACAAAATAGAAATTTATTCTTATTTAAAATCATTTAATAATAGAGTAAAAAATATTATCTTAGAAGGTTTAATTGATAGGAAATCAGAAGTTGATAGTCTAATAGGTTCGTATGGATTTAGGATTCCTGAAAGTAAGATAAAAACAAAAATTCAATTATTGGATCATTTGAATTATAAAATATCCAATTTAATAAATAATAAAATAAATAATTTGAATGGTAAGATATCTTTGTTTTCTAAAATAATTGAAAGTGCAGATGTGCAAAAAATGCTTAAGAAAGGATATTCGATAATCAAACAAAATGGAAAATTTATTTCGAGGTCCGGTAGTTTGGATATATCGAAAAAGTTTAATATTAAATTTTATGATAATGAAGTTGAGATAAAATAATATGACAAAGAAAAAAGAAAAATCTTTTGAGGATAATTTAAAACGACTTGAAGAAATAACTGAACAGTTGGAAAGTGAGGAAATCGGACTACAAGAAGCAATTGGGCTTTATGAAGAAGGCATTAAGTTATCAAAAATGTGCTATACAACTCTTCAAAATGCCGAATTAAAAGTAAAGAAATTACACGAACAATTAGAAGAAAATTTTAATGACGAATTAGAGTTTGACGAATAGAAGGTTAAAAATGGAAAATGAAAAAAAATATAAGATTTTATTTAATGTTGAAGACCCAAAAGATATTAGGGATTTTGGTGTTAAAAAATTAAAAATTCTTGCAGCAGAAATTAGAGAATATTTAATAGATGTTATTTCACAAATTGGCGGACATTTCGGCGGAGGTTTGGGTACTGTTGAACTTACTCTTGCATTGCACAAGGTTTTCAATACACCTGAAGATAAATTAATTTGGGATGTCGGACATCAAGCTTATCCTCACAAAATAATTACCGGAAGGCGAGACAAGCTAAAAACCATACGGCAGTTCAACGGACTCAGCGGTTTTCTGAAACGAACGGAAAGCAAGTACGATGAATTTGGAGCCGGACATGCATCGACATCAATTTCCGCTGCGTTGGGAATTGCCAAAGCATCCGAATTGTTGAAACAGCATCGTAAAGTTGTTGCCGTAATCGGCGATGGCGCCATGACCGGCGGAATGGCGTATGAAGCATTAAATAATACCGGCATGCAAAAAGGAAATTTGATTGTTGTTCTTAATGACAATAACATGTCAATTGCTCCGAATGTTTGGCAGTTTTCCAAATATTTCAGCGGATTAACTTCTCATCCCGAATACAATAAATTTAAAGGCGCAATTTGGAATTTAACCGGAAAGTTAGATGATTTTGGCGATAGAATGAGGAAAGTTGCGGCACATCTCGAATCCGGAATCAAGGGTATTATCACACCGGGAATGTTGTTTGAAGCTGTTGGTTTTAGATATTTCGGTCCATTTAACGGTCATAATGTGGGACAGCTTGTAAAGGTTTTTGAGCAAGTTAAAGAATTAAACGGACCAATTCTCGTTCATATTAACACAAAAAAAGGGAAAGGATATGCTCCGGCTGAAAAAGATTCTTCAAAAATGCACGGTGCTACTCCGTTTGATAAAATAACAGGTAAATCGCTTAAAAAAGCCGGTGTCCCTTCATATACTTCAATTTTTGGAAAATCACTTGTTGAGCTTGCAAAAGATAATGATAAAATTGTTGGTATTACCGCTGCAATGCCTGATGGAACAGGACTTAAATTTTTACAAGAAGCATTGCCGAATCGTTATTTTGACGTTGGTATTGCCGAAGAACACGGAGTAACATTTTCGGCAGGACTTGCTACGCAGGGAATAATTCCGGTAGTTTCAATTTACTCGAGTTTTCTGCAGAGAGGATTTGATCATATTATCCATGATGTAGCACTGCAAAAGCTGCATGTTGTATTTGTTCTTGATAGAGCAGGTCTTGTTGGTGCCGACGGGCCTACACATCACGGTGCTTTTGATTTAACTTACTTGCGAATGATTCCGAATATGGTTGTTATGGCACCAAAAGATGAAGCGGAACTAAGGGACATGCTTTATACGGCAATACAATATAAAGGCGGACCAATTGCTTTGCGTTATCCTCGAGGCAGTGCTCTTGGTGTTGCGATTTCCAAAAATTTTAATACAATCGAAATAGGGAAATCCGAAGTGATTAAAGAAGGTGATCAAATTGCAATGCTCGCAATCGGTTCAATGGTAAATTTTGCTTCTATCGCCGCTGAAGAATTGGAGGCTGATGGGATTAGCTGCAAAATTATTAATATGCGTTTTGTAAAACCGTTGGATACGGAATTATTGGATGATGTTGCTGCAAAATTTGACAAAATTATTACACTTGAAGAAAATTCACTTATAGGCGGTTTTGGAAGTGCGGTTGCCGAGTATTTTACAGATAAAAATTATAAAAATGACTTTTTAAGAATCGGGCTGCCTGATAAGTTCGTTACACACGGAACTCAGGCTCAACTTTACAGAATGTTGGAAATTGATCCGGAAGGAATTGTAAAACGAATTAAAAATTTTGTGGAAAATAAAAGATTAGCACACGGAAAAACGGTTTAATGAAAAAAACTAAAATTGCTGTTATTGGATTGGGCGGTATTGCTCAACTCGTGCATTTACCGATTTTAAGTAAGTTGAACAATGCCGAAATATCTGCTGTGTCTGATAAAAGTAAACCTAATCTTAAGAGTGTGGCGGATAAGTTTGGAATAAAAAACAGATATGTTGATTATAAAGAATTATTAAGAAATGATGATTGTGATGCCGTTATCATTTCCACCCCGACAAGTACACACCGCGATATTGCTATTGATGTTTTGAAAGCCGGCAAACATGTATTGATTGAAAAACCTGTAGCAAAATCGTTAAAAGAAGCTGAGGATATTAAAAAGGCTTCTTTAAAATATAACAAAAGTGTAATGGTTGGTATGAATTTGCGATACCGTCCTGATGCCATGTTGGTTAAAAGTTTGCTGAATAATAAAGAAATTGGTGATGTCTTTTATATTAAAGCAAGCTGGCTGCGTAAACAAAGCAGTAGTGAAAAATGGTTTATGAAAAAGGGCGAAGCCGGTGGCGGTGTGCTGATGGACCTTGGTATTCTACTATTGGATTTATCAATTTGGCTGCTTAATTATGCGGATGTTTCCGCAGTTTCGGTAAAGAATTTTATGCACCGTACAAAAGCCATTGAAGATTCTTCCGTAGGTTTAGTAAGACTTAAAGGCAACAAACTAATAAATTTTGAAGTAAGCTGGTCTTTGTTGTCCGATAAAGACAATCTTCATCTCGATATTTTCGGTACTCAAGGAACCGTACATTTAAATCCACTTAGAGCTTACAAATTAATTAACGGAGTAAAGATTGATTACTCGCCGTCACATTCCGCTGCCGGTAACAAAAATTTGTACAAAAAATCTTACGAAAATGAATTAAAACATTTTATAGGAACCGTGGAGGGAAACGTGGGAATAACTTCTTCCATTGATAGTGCATTGCACAGAATGAAATTATTGGAAGCACTGTATAAATCAGCAAATACAAATGCCGAAGTGAAATTATAAATTGATTTTTCTGCAAATCTTTTTATCCCGCAGAATAAATAAATTAAGATTTACATCCGTATAAATTTTCTCTGTTGCAGAACTATCTCAATATGTCTAACAAACCAACAAATAAAATATCAATTACCAAAAAAAGGATTTGTAACATTAAAAGTTTATGACATACTCGGTCGGGAAATTGCAACGCTTGTAAACCAAAAGCAAAGTATCGGAAGATACGAGAAAACATTTGATGCCTCGCAGCTTGCAGCGGGAGTTTATATTTACAGATTAACAGTAAACTCGGGCTTGAATGGTAATTTTTCATCAAGCAAAAA
>Ga0114931_10003070_pt1 | contig 21220 bp, 15 predicted proteins | sample 2SBtaG_FD_89579 | JGI IMG/M metagenome (GOLD analysis project Ga0114931, IMG submission 89579) | Deep subsurface microbial communities from Kolumbo volcano to uncover new lineages of life (NeLLi) - 2SBTROV14_V59a metaG | ecosystem: Environmental > Aquatic > Marine > Volcanic | place: Kolumbo...
CAAGGTACTTGTCGATCATGTTGGAATCGACTTTTACAGTCGTAACATTCGATAAGTCCGAGCTAATATCGTAGTCCGTCCATGCCTGAAGATCCGCGGCTGCAATATTCGAAATGCCAGCCAGCACTATTGCTGTCAATAAATGACGTAGCTTCATTTTTTACTCCCGGTGATTGTTTTATTTTCTTGATTATAGTTTTAGGCGGCTACCCGATCGAGCAGCAGCCTGTGGCAAATACTCTACGCAGGTTATGTCATAAAGTACAGTGACTGTGACTCAGTACACTGTTTTGGCTTCACACTGTTTCGGCTTTGGATAATGCACGTTAATATGAGCGACTGGCATTCGTTGAAAAGAGAGAGATCGCTCTGTGATTGATACCGGTTCTCCTGCATACAGAATTCTCAGAACTATCGGGCTGTTCACCGTCCTGTCACTCGCCGCCTGTGGCGGTGGAGGTGGTGGTGGTTTCACGGACCCGCCTCCACCACCGCAGACTGGATGGCAGTCCGGCGTTTTCCTGGATGCCAACACGTTCTTCGCCCGATGCCAGGCACCACGGACGGGGATAAATCCTGCGACAGGCAATGCCTACCCGGACGTGCAAGGTACGACGACCGACGAAAACAATTTCTTGCGCTCATACAGCAATGACACCTATCTCTGGTACGACGAAATCCTCGATACCGACCCTTCGCTGACTGCGACGGCTCTGGATTACTTCGATATGCTGGTAACCACTGCAACGACACCGTCGGGACAGCCAAAGGACAAGTTTCACTTTACCTTCGATTCGGAAGAGTGGTTCCAGCTATCGCAGTCCGGTGCGAGTGCCGGTTACGGTGCGCAGTGGGCCATTTTGTCCTCGACGCCACCGCGTGAGATCGTTGTTGCTTACACGGAACCCAATACACCGGCAAGCAATCTTGTGCCGCCTTTGCAGCGAGGCGCAAAAGTCCTGGCAATCGACGGTTTCGATATTGACGTCGGTACGCAGGCAGGTATCGATGCGCTGAACGCGGGTTTGTTCCCGGCGGATGGTTCTCAGCACACGTTTACGGTGCTGGACCCTGGTACAGCGACGAGTCGTGACGTGACCATGACCGCTGCGATCATTACCTCCGATCCCGTGCAGAAAACGCAGGTCCTGACTATGCCGAGCGGCAACGTCGGTTACATGCTTTTCAACGATCACATAGCGACGGCCGAGCAGGCCTTAATCGATGCTGTGAATCAATTGAACAATTCCAATGGCGGGCAGGGCATTGACGACCTGGTGCTGGACATCCGCTACAACGGCGGCGGTTTCCTGGATATCGCCAGTGAGCTCGCATACATGATTGCGGGCGCTGCGCCGACGGCCGGGCAGACCTTCGAAGAAATTCAGTTCAACAACAAGCACCCGGTCACCAACCCTGTTACCGGCCAGCCACTCTCACCAACGCCGTTTCACGATCGAACCCTGGGGCCACCATTCAACGCACCGCCGGGCCAGGCGTTGCCGACCCTGGACTTGCCACGCGTTTACGTCATCACGGGATCGGGTACCTGCTCTGCCAGCGAGGCCGTCATGAACGGCCTGCGCGGCGTTGGCATTGAAGTCATTCAGATCGGCTCGACCACCTGCGGCAAGCCTTATGGATTTTTCCCCACGGATAACTGCGGCACGACGTATTTCACGATTCAGTTCAGGGGCGTGAATGCCATGAACTTTGGCGACTACACCGACGGATTTTCACCCAACAATACGCCGGGTGCCGCCGGGCCCGCCGTCATCCCGGGTTGTTCGATAGCCGATGACTTCACGAAGCAACTGGGCGATCCACTGGAAAGCCGCCTGGCGATGGCACTCGCCTTTCGTGACGGGCAGGCTTGTACGGCTGCCACGGGATCGGCGCCGGACGGTGCGAGTTTCGCCGCCAAACCGCCGAGGAACACGGCTGTCCTGATACCAAAATCGCCGTGGCATACCAACCGTATATACTTGCAATGAGTGCCAAAATGATGAAATCATTATTTTGCCTGCTTGCAGCAGTACCCGGGATGGTCGCCTGCCAGACACTGGCAACAAGCCATGACGAGTCGGCGCTGATCACGGAGCCGACGGACGCGAGCCGTGCCGCACTGCAGCAAACGGTCAATGCCGCATTGCATACCGAGGTGATGCTGGCTGATGATGCGTTGACGAAGTCGAGCCTGTTGATTATCGAGCGGACCCTGCCACAAACCATGGGAGGGTCACCGGCACAGGGCCGGAGTATGGAAATGCCCTACCAGTTTCGGCTGGTCATCAACGCTGATGACTGTATTCTCATCGATCAGCGCGATGATTCACGTCATCTGTTGCAGGACACTAATTGTGCTGCTGAGACCGGGCCAGCTCAGTAGCGATTTCTGCCGCCACCCGTGCATTGTTAATCACCAGCTGAATGTTGGCCTCAAGACTCCTGCCCCCGGTCTTGTCCGCGATCCGCGCCAGTAGAAACGGTGTCGTCTCCTTGCCCGTGATCCCGAGGCGTGCCAACTCGGCAAGCGCTTCTGAAATGACAGTATCTATCTCGTCACGGTCAAGCGAATGTTCTTCGGGAATTGGCACTGTGACAAGCATGCCGCCGTCCAGACGCATGGCACGCTTTGCCGTGATTGCCGTTGCAACCTCGGCGGCGGACTCCACCCGGTAGTCCACCGAAAAGGCACTCTCTCGCGCGTAAAAAGCCGGCAGTGTGTTCGTCTGAAAACCGGCCACCGGCACACCTTTGGTCTCGAGGTATTCCAGCGTGCGGCCAATATCCAGTACTGATTTGATCCCGGCACAAACCACCGTGACATTGCTGTGCGCAAGCTCATCAAGATCGGCGGAAATATCCAGCGTCTCTTCAACACCGCGATGCACACCACCGATACCACCGGTTGCGAACACCCGGATACTGGCCATGGCGGCAATGATCATCGTCGCGGCGACGGTTGTGGCACCGTCCTCATTGCGGGCAACGACAAACGGCAGGTCGCGCCGGCTGCACTTGACGACGTCGGTGCCGCGCTTGCCGAGTTGTCGAATTTCCTCGCTCGTCAACCCGGCCTTGAGGCGGCCGTTCAAAATGGCGATCGTGGCCGGGACAGCACCGGCTTGGCGAACCGTATCCTCAACCATCAATGCTGTCTCGACGTTTTGCGGGTAGGGCATACCGTGACTGATGATGGTGGATTCAAGTGCCACGACGGCTTTGCCCGCAGCGATCGCAGCAGCGACCTCGGGCGCGATGTCGAGATGCTCGTTAACGTAATCATGCGTCATGCGGGGCCTCCATGGCACGGTTGACGGCGGCAAGTGAAAGCGCAGGGCTGCTCGTTGCTGCGTGCGCCAGGGTGATGTCAGCAGCGGTCATCGCGAATTGCAAAGTTTCGTCAAGATCAAAATCCTCAAGCCAGGCATACCCCAGCCCGGCAAGAAACGCATCGCCTGCACCGCCGGCATTTTGTACCGCGCGTTTTCCGTCAGCCGGAGGACGCTCGCCCTTGGCTTCGCCGGTGCTGTAAAAAACACCTTGCTCGCCGCGTGTAATAAAGACGCGCTCGACGCCCTGGCGGTGCAAATAACTCGCGACCTTCAGTAACTGGCGTGGCGTTTGAGCGCCCAGCCCGGTGAGCGCCTCTACTTCGATGACACTGGTTTTCAATGTGTGAATTGAGGATAGATACGGTTTGAGACGCGGCGCTTTGCTGGTCGAAACAGTGTCGGCGAAGATGGTTTTATCGTCAAAGCTGCCGGCAAGCCAGCCGAGGGCATCGCCGACAAGATTGCTGTCGATAATCATCAGGGCCGACTGTTGCAGCATCGCTTGCGCGGGTTTCAGTCGTGCCGCATTCAAATGATCGATGACGTCCATATCGGCGATAGCCACCTGCATGTCACCGCTGTCATCAAGCACTGCAAGATAGGTCGAGGTTGCTGCGTCGGTGATCTCCTGAACGTATTGCACATCAACGCCGGCTTCCCGCGACAGGCGCAGCAGCGTTTGCCCGTGGTGATCTTTACCAACCGCCGAGACAAGACGGCAATCGACACCCAGTCGCGCGAGGTTCTAGGCAACGTTTCGCGCGACGCCTCCTGCCGAGGTATACACCGATCCCGGGTTCGAGTCCTTGCGGCAGAGTGGCTGATCCGATTTACCATGAATGTCGATGTTGGCGCCGCCGATGATGGCGACGAATTGCGAATCACCAGGGACGTAACCGCGGTTCTTTAATATTCCCTTGTTGTGCAGGCTCATAACATAGTCAGCGGCGTGAAGTTGTCCCACCATCATTCGCGACGACGAAAGGCCCCCAATAGAACGGGTGCGCCTCCAGATCAGACGTCGCTTCGCTGCGCATATCTTGCATGGACTTCTGCAATCCAACGGCCAGTGTGTTTCCGGCTTGCCAATATTCGATGGTTTTAACGGATAGCTCGCCGGAAGCACCGGAGGCCACTGGCCAATGTGAAACCATCAACGACCGTGCACCGGCGACCAGGAAAGATTGTGTAAGACCGCTGAAAGCCTCGGCGTCCGGTCGACCATCACTGTTCGCGGTATTGCACGCGGACAGCATTACGATGTCGGCATTGAGATTCAGGCGACCGATTTCAAGTGTTGTCAGCAACCCATCGTTGGCGGTTGTCGTCGGCATTTGCGGTGGTGCCATCAGCAATGACGGATAAATCTGACCTTTGATTTCGCTTCGGGTAAATCCATGAGTTGCAAATGCGATGACCCGGTATGTATCCAGCGCCGCGGCTCGAAGATTTTCTTCGCTGGCGTCGTTGCCCAGCCAAAGGTCGGGTTCATCAAAAACTTTGGATAATGATTCGAGTTCGGTTTTGGCTGCGGGCAGTTTGGCCAACGACCTCAGGTCATTAACGGCAACTCCGCCAGCCAGTTCAAAAGAACTGGACAAGGTGTCCTGTTCAAGCTCTGTTTCAGACAGCAAAGGCGCGCCGAAGCCGGCGAAACTCGCGACAGCCGTTGGCTCACGATCCTTTTTCAAGAAATCGGTCTTGCCCAGAAACAGGTCGGGCAGTGATGACAGCGAGTAATCATCCAAAAGGAACCGGGTCGCATTGAAGTCGTCGAGTTTCGATATGTGACGAACTTTCGGCGTGGCCGTAACGAGAATCGCGGGTGGCAACGCGCCCAGCGCGCCGTCACCATACCAGTAGATATGACTGGCACCTTGCAGGCTTGCCCGCACTTTGCCGATCGTTGCTTTATAGAGATCATAGGCTACACCAGCGTCGTACGGCGGTACGGACAACTGATTGCCGCTGCCCGTGGCGGCGAGACTCGCACGCAGGGTCGTTACGGAGTCAGCTATGTCCCTGGTGCCCAGGGGCGAGCGTGAAAACGTCACGCCATCTTTGCGTATTCCCCAAATGTAGGATTCTGTGGTGCCGACCACCGAGGCAAGGACGGCGTCACTTGCGGACAGCTGTTTCTGGAAACTGTGGAGCGATTCTGCGTGCGGTACCGTCATCGCAAATACGCCAGGGGCGTATTTCTTCAGTGTTTCGTAATACTGGTCCAACTCTGCCGCGGTTTCATTCTGGAATGTTGAAATCGTAAAAAATGACGCCGAGAGTTTGTCCTCACTCGGAATTGGCTGCCCTGGAGCGACGGCTATGCGACGACCAATAGCGTCCAACCAGGCCGAGTGATCTGCCGTATAGGTGTAAAAGCGCTGCAGATGAAAGCGTCGGTCCTGGTTCATTTTCAGGTCGCGAATTCCCGAGGATGCTGCCGCAACGGAAATGCGAGTGAAGGAGTCCAGTTGCAGGACACGAAATCCCAGATCGATGATCTGTGCTTGTTCTGCCGCGTTGCGTGGGTTGATGCGAGTGAGTGAATACAGAATGCTCTCGCTCATAAACGAATTCAGCAATTGCGCACCAACATCGATCTGCACGGTTTTCTGTCGCTGGCCAAGGACATAATCGTAAAGTGCTTTGGCTTTCGCAATCTCGGAGCGGGGCAATGCGTCCATCGTCCGGGTGCCGAGCAATACATCGACCGGTCGATCTGTCGCCGCGGCGAGCCGGCGCAGACCCTGGCGGACAAACTCGTGCGTTACGACACCATGGTTGAGTTTTCGCAAGCTGTTATAGGCCAGCACCCAGAAGTTCTTATTGTCCATGCCGCGACCAAGAAACACTTCCGCCAGCCGCAAGTTGATCGCAAAGTCGATCTCGTAATCGCCGCTGTAATCGGGGTAGCCGTATGTGGAGAAGAAAGTCTCCGTTAGTTGCGCTGCGGTTGGCGGTTCTGTTGCCTCCGTGATTTTCGCGGCATCGTACATGGCCGGATAGGCTCGCCAGGCGGCCATCGGTCTGCCGGGTTCCGGGACAAGCATAATCGCGCGCGCACCGGTGGCGATGGCTTCCTTGAAATCACCCATACGGTATCGACCGGCAGCGGCCTCGGCGAACAGCCGGCCGGCGCGCTCTGGATCCCGTTGTTCGAGAGCAAGCGCTCGATTGAGCATCGTCGCGGTCAGGTCGTTGATTGCACGATCGTGCCCAACGGGTGAAATGCTGACCAGGCGCAATGCCATCCTGAGCGGCCAGTCTGTGACTGCGAGTCGATCTGAAAGCTTGCTGTAGTTCGCGGCAAGCCGAATAGCCAGTGCATTGACGTAGGTGGATTTACCGGACTCGATCATTGCACCCATCAGCTGGGCCTGGGAACACAGGAATATCTGTGTCATGAGATTCGGTGACTGGAAGTCAACGCGAGTTGCCGAGTGTCCCAGGATGAGGCCGTCGAAACGCGACTTGAGAAATTGGTCGTTGCTGTAATTCGCCTGGTAGGAGAGTCCCGCCAGTAGTGACAGGTATCGAAACAAGCGTCGATCGCCACTTGTCCCGGCTCCTGTTATGTAGCGCTCGATATTTCGCATTTCCGCTGGCGTCGTGGCGCGGCCATCCGGGAACCATTGTGTATTGAGTGACGCTCGTTCCTGGGCAGACGCTTTGGACGTGCAGGTCATTTCCTGCTGCGCTTTCACCATCCAGTTTTGTGCGATAGCCGTCGCAGGCACCGCGACGGTAACAAAAGCTACGATCGCTGCCAGTCGAAACGGTATATTGCGCCTAATCAGCAGCACTCGACTCCAGGCTTGGGTTTCCCCACATGATGAGGTCGCCATAAGTACCCGCCATGGCTCCACCGTCTCGAATCCACGGCCGCAACTGTTGAAAACTTTCAAGTCGCCAGTCACCACCGTCGTAATTTGCAAGCCACGCGGCGTAGGCGACGGCGTCAAGTTCCGATGCGATGCTTGCAGAATCAATCGGGCCGCCGGGGAGGGCATCGACTACAAGCAGTGCAACCGAGATTTCCTGCGCCCGCGCATCACGAATGTTCAGAGCGTACTCGCCAGTCGTGAAACGTTCCGCATCAATACGAGTCATAGGCCGCTTCAGATCATTTAGCCGAACCCGAGTGTTGCCCGGACTACTGACCGTGAGTGTATAAGGCGCGCAGCCACCCACCCAGGCCAGCGCAATATTCTCATGGCCGTTTTTCAGGATTGTTGTCGGGTGTAACACTGGCGCTTCAAGTGGCAGTGCAGCCGAGCTGCAACTACCGGAATTTCGCGTCGCGAGATTGCTGCCCTGACGGTATTTTCGCCCTAGCGCAGTTTGCAAGCGGCCATAAATGCGTGCCGCCATTCCCATTTTCTGCTTCTCGGGAAGGGTGAAGGCTGTCGGCCCGGCAAGTTCCTCGCGAGCGCCGTCCGCATAGGCAATCTCAAGAGTGCCCCCCTTTGCAACGACAATCGTATCGCCCACATAAAGTGGCGTGCCAAGACCTGCGGTCGCGCCTTCGCCGATGGCGCGTTTGATAACGACTTCCGCCGTGGGCGGCAAGTACTTCGCGATGACGGCAACAGGAGCATCGGCCGCCATTGCCGGTGAAGACAGCAAGATTGCAATGCTCAAGAGTCGACAAAACGCCATCAGTTCACGTCCTTTTTCTTATCGCGAATATAATCAGGTAACAGTATACGCCAGCCGCATTCCCGGCAGCCCTTCCAAAAAGGTTCGAACAACCATGCGAGCACGCGAAACTGAACGAACAGCAATGCCGCGGATTGCATCTGGCCAAAAATCGGGTAGTAGGAAAAGGCGCCGACGAAAATTGTGGTGATGAGAATGACTCCGATTGCAGCAACCGGAAACGAAACCAAAGACAACAACAGAAACAGCAGGACAACGATCACGCGCCGCAGCCATTCAGGGTACCGCGATGATTCGAGTTGTCTGACAGCATGGTGGATTGTATTCGCCTGAATCACTGCTCCAGGCAATACACCGATCGGCGTCAGTCGAAGGTCCTGACCGGCTGTATGACTACCGCCGACTATTGCGATTCTGCCGGCAAACAATGCCGTAAAGTCGATGTTGGATCCGTCGAGCAGGAAACTCGCGGGGAGCCGACGCGCGGCTGCATCTGGATCGGGGAACCACAGGTTTGCATCCTCAGCGCTTGCGCCACGCCCGGAGGCGAATCCGTAATCCTCGGTATAGACGATCGGGTATGCAAGCGATTCATCGATAGTTGGACATTCGCCGAACACCGCCGGCGGTGTCAGCTGCTTACTTGCGATCAGTGTCGCAACGGCAGGCAGCATCAACGTTTCAGCATCATTACAAACGGGTACCCAAGGCAACCAGTCGCGCAGCACGCCATCCCCGTCGCTCAGAAAATAGGCGTGCGCCCAATGCAGCCATGCACTGTTTGTGGCGAAAACATCATCATATGGAGTCTCACTGTCCCGGACACCGTCCTGAGTTTCTTCAAGATGGCGAATAAATATAAGCGGCGCGGGACCGTTATAGTCCTTGAGAAAATCCGCGAGCCCCACATGCCTCTCGCCCCACGCAAGATCAACGTCGATAACAACCGCGGACGCGCCGGAGGCGGCCAGCGGCACGAGCATTTTCAGCAGCTCACCGCGCGGCGTTACCGTCGGCATGCCCCAGATTTGCCGATACAACGCGTCGTCGATGTCAACGTAGGTTATCGGTGTGGTATCGGCCGGATGAACGATAGTGAAAGTCACGCTGCGAATCCACTGGTCGAGCGTGGCCCATTCACCGTCCGGCATACCGGGCAACATAACAGCGCCGCCGAGCAGCAAATAGCCCAGCGAGTGCGCTAGCAGAAGGGCCAATGCGCGATTGCGATAGGTCGAGAGCCGGTTTCTTATAGAAGTTATTAAGCCCATCCCGAACGAGAGTATCACAAGGGTTGAGAAAACGACTGAGTAGCTAAGCGGTCAGGTGCCCGGCCTTCAGGTACAGCAGCGCACCCTCGTCGCGGGTGAAGGGCGTGTGGCTGCTGCCGTCCGGATTACGCAGCCAGCTGCCGGTCGGGTAGTCGCCGTACTCGTCAGAAAAACTCCCTTCAATGACAAATACTTCCTCACCGCCATAGTGCGGGTGGTCTTTGAAGGGCGTATTCGGCGCCCAGCGAATCAATGCCACGTGTTCACTCTGAAACTGATGCAGGGGCAGCGCCTCGATACCCGGTACGGTTTCGGGCGGCCACTCGGCAGTGCGTGTGTCGATGATGACCTGGGCGGTGTCGACTTCGTCGAACTGATGCAGTTTGACGAAAATGACACAACCCGCATCGCCGACCCGTGGCGTGTGGCTTGTGCCGATCGGATTGCGCACGTAGGTACCGGCGGGATACATCGCATGTTCGTCACCGAATTCACCCTCCAGCACAAAAAACTCTTCGCCGCCGCTGTGAACATGCGGCGAGAATGTGCTGTTGGGTGCATAGCGCACCAGTGATGTAGCGCGGGCGACTTCATCGCCAATACGATCCAGCATCATGCGCTCGACACCGGGCATAGGGGAGTCAACCCATTGGTAGTCCTCCGGGCGGATGACGACCCTCTGGGTAAAGTCCGAATTGATACGCATGGGATGAAGTTACCGCAACGGGATTTGCGGGTCACGTTGTTCGAACGATTAACTCGGTCTTGATTGTCGTCGATAGTGGTTTTTCGCCATCAAGCATTTTCATGAGGTTCGCGGCGAGTAAGCGGCCGGCCTGAATAGTATCCTGCCGAATAGTAGTAATGGGTGGGCAAAAATAGGCGGCCGATGGAATGTCATTGTAGCCAACAACGGATAGCGACTCAGGTACACTCAGACCGCGCTTGCGGCACGCGGAAATTACGGCCATGGCCGCAGTATCGTTGAATGCAAAAACGGCATCGGGCAGGTCGGTAGCTTCGTCAAAATGCCGCGTTATGGCATCGTTGGCGGCTTCGTAAGAAAAGTCGGATAGCGTGACGTCGCTCACGACAACGGTATCAGGGCATTCTTTAGCAACTTTTACCATGCCATCGCGCCGCAGGGATATTTCCCGGTAGGTCGTATCTCCGACAAACAGGAAGTGTCTCCGGCCACACTCGAGAAAATACCGTCCTGCCAGTTCACCACCAAGATGATTGTCGCTGCCCACGGTGCAGTAGGGCGTTTCATCGCTGCGAGCGCCCCAGACAATGAACGGCGCCCCGCTGAGTGATAGCTCGTGCAACATATCCTCTCGATGCCCTTGTCCCAGTACGATGAATCCGTCCGCCGCCCGGGACGACAAAATATCCTGAAAAGCATCGGTATCATTGTGAATCGGTGCGCATAACAACAAGTCCTGATTTTTGTCCCCAAGTGCTTCGGATACACCGGCGAGAAGATCAAAGATAAAGGGATCGGCGATGTGACTTTTCCGATGAGACCGAAAGTCCAGTGACACCGCGATGGTGTTGGTGCGCTTGTGGCGAAGCTTTTGAGCATTGCGATTGACCGCATAACCGTAAGTTTTCGCCACCGAAAGAACGTGCTGTTTCGTTTTCGGGTTCACCAGGGGGCTGTCGCTTAATGCCCGGGACACGGTCGGCTTGGATACTTTCGCCAGTCGTGCGATTTCATCCATGGTTACTGTGCGTTTACGTTTCATGCAGAGCTTGCGCCCCCCAATAATGTTGTAATAAAACCACAAAACAGCGATGGCCGGCAGATGCCGGAAACCGTTCCTCACCTGGCATCATCGCCAATTCCAACAAGAATAACAACGACCTACGCCTGGCATTTGCAAGCCAATGCGTGTGCAGACAGGGAGTATAGCAGGCCGGTTTGAAATGGATTTCAGAAAATCATTGAAATGCATTTCATTCGAAGCTACAGTAAAGCGTGAGTGCGTGGCTGGAAAACGACAAAACGGGCGCGCAGGCGAAAATACTTTGACCCATCAAAGCAGGGGGCGACAATGAATACAGCGATTTCTGGATACCGTAAGTCCGGCCGGCCACTTTGGCTCACAGCGTTGAGTGCCGTATTGGCGCTTGTACCATTGAGCAGCACAATGGCCCAGGACAGTGATTCCGACGAAGTCATCGAAGAGGTGATTGTAACCGGCACCGCGGGCGGCGGCGAAATGCGCAAGCTCGACGCCAGCTTCTCGATAACGACAGCGGATGCTGGTGAGATCGAAAAATTTGCACCGAAAAGTACCGCGGATCTGCTCAAGATCGTGCCAGGCGTGTGGGTGGAGAGCTCTGGCGGCGTGTCGGGTGCGAACGTATTCGTGCGCGGCTTTCCGGGTGCCGGTGATGCACCCTTCCTGACCGTCCAGTTGAACGGTGCGCCCGTATTCCCGCCACCGACGCTGTCGTTCCTGGAGAACACGACACTGTTTCGCATCGACGAAACGATCGCTCGCGTAGAGGCGTTACGCGGTGGCCCGAACCCGGTGTTCTCAAACGGACAGCCCGGTCTGACCGCAAACTTTCTTCTCAAAGAGGGCAGCGAGGAAACGGAAGGGCTGGTCAAGTATTCGACGTCGGACTATGACCTGCGACGCTTCGATGCCGTCCTGAGCGGCGAAATCGCCGACGAGTTGTACTACATGGTCGGTGGCTACATTTCGAGTTCTCCTGGCATTCGCGACGCCGGATTTAACGCCGAAGAGGGCAACCAGTTCACCATCAACCTGACCAAAGACCTCGAGAACGGTTCTGTCAATGTGTATTACAGAAAAACGGACGATCATGGCACCTGGTATCTGCCAGCCGCCTTGAACGTTCCGGGAATCGATGGCGACTACACCCAGGTTGGAACGCTGAACAGGCAACGTGAAATCACCTTCGACAACAATTTCGGCGATGCAAGCTTTCCCAACCCGAAAACCAAGACGCTTGACCTCGGAGAAGGCCGTGGTTGGGATGGCTTCATTATGGGGGGCTCGGTCCGCTTTGACTTCAGCAATGACTGGGAACTGGTAGATCGCTTCAATTTCACCAGTGGCGACGCCGACACCGTGGGCCTGGTTCCGGACGGCGGTGCGGTGAACGTTGGCGCGTTACTGGCTGATCCCACTGTGGATCCGTCCGCCGTTGTCACCGGGGCCCTGACGGGTCGGGTCACCGGGCGCGCGATTGACAACAGCGAATATATCCAGCGATTCGGCGCGTGGGTGGTTCGCAAGGATATCGAATCGTTTACCAACGATCTCAGCCTCGCGAAAGTCTTCGATGCCGGCAAGGTGACCTTCGGATTCTACAGTGCCAATGCATCGACGGACGAATTCTGGTCGCTCGGTAATCACAAGTACCAGGTTGTCGAGCGCGGCGGCGAGGTCATCGATGGAATCGCGTGTAATGATGCGGCCATTGATAGCTGTAACTGGAATTACGACATCGATGCGACCGGGGACGCGACAACGAACGCCTTTTACGCGGCTCTTGAGTACGACCTCTCCGACCAGCTGACGATAGACGTCGGCGTGCGACAGGAAAATCACCAGGTGAAATATTCAGTGGATGAAGGACTGGATGGCTTGGTGACGCTGGCTATTGATACTGATGAAGACGAGTTTTCCTATACGGCGGCAGCGAATTACATGCTGAATGACAACTCAGGTATCTTCGGTCGTATAAATGCCGGTCACAAGATGCCGTACTTTGATGACTACCGTGATAACCGGGACTCTTTTGCTAATGGCAACAACCTGGTCGTCGATGTCGATCAGTTTGAGGTCGGTTACAAGTACTCGGGCAACAATATCAGTCTGTATGCCACTGGTTTTTATACCGAAGTTGATCCGTCGTTCTTTGTTGCTCTCAGCGGAGTCACGGCCGGCGTCGCGTCAAAGAATCGGGCACTCGGCCTCGAGGTCGATGCCACCTATTACCACGAAAGCGGCTTCTCTGTGACGTTGAATGCAACGCTGCAGAACTCAGAGATCGCGGGTACCGCCGATGACGGCAATGACGTGCAGAGGCAGCCGGATTGGCAGTTCCGTGTTTCTCCGAGTTACGACTTCGTCGTTGGCGGCAATGATCTGACCGTCTATGGAGCATTTACCGCAGTCGACAGTCGTTTCGCCGACAACGCGAATACGGTGGTGCTGGGCAGTTACGAGAAGCTCGATCTGGGTGCGGAACTGACCATCGACGATCGTCTGAGTTTCCAGATCGCCGCAGACAACCTCACCGATAAAGCCGCGCTGACCGAAGGCGATCCTCGCAACCCGGCCGCACCCAACGGCCGCTTCATCATGCCGCGATCAGTGAAATTCAGCGTAGGTTACGCGTTCTGATATAAACTCATGTAGCTGGCCCGCAGTGCAGTGCGCGTTGCGGGCCAGCCAGCATGAATCCTCTAGCGTCGCCGGGCGACGCCAACAGTCTGCGAAGAAGTAAGGTGCTTGCAATGAAGAACTGGGCGATCAAGCTGTCGCTGTTCATTAATTACTTCGTGTTCGCTATTTTACTGAACAGCGTTGGCACTGTTATTTTGCAGGTGCAACGCAGCTACCTGGTCAGCGCTTCATCTGCCAGCATTCTGGAGGCGTTCAAAGATCTGCCCATAGCAATCACCTCGTTCCTGATTGCCTCCTTCATAGCGCGTATTGGCTACCGACGCACCATGCTGCTTGCGTTGGGATTCATCGGTGTGGTCTGCCTGATCATGCCGCAGGTACCGACATTCTGGATGACCAAGTTGCTGTTTGCGGCGACGGGGGTTGGTTTTGCCTTGGTCAAGGTTTCGGTTTTCGCGACCCTCGGTATTGTTACCGATGATCGACGGCAGCACGTCAGCCTCATGAATTTCCTTGAATCATTTTTCATGGTGGGTGTACTGGCCGGGTACTTTATTTTCTCCAGCTTTGTCGACGATCAAAACCCAGGTTCAACGTCGTGGCTGCACGTCTATTACGTGCTTGCCGTACTGTCCTTTTCAGCATTTACGCTATTGATGTTCACGCCGCTTGATGAGTCACAAGTCGCGCCTGGCGACAGCGTGTCACCACTTCAGGATTTCAAAGCCATGATGGCGCTGTGCATCAGGCCGCTGGTGCTTATTTTCGTAATCAGTGCATTCCTTTACGTGTTGATCGAGCAGAGCATCATGACCTGGTTGCCCACGTTCAATAGCAAGATTCTCAATCTTCCGGCATCACTCAGCATCCAGATGACGAGCATCCTGGCATTATCAACGGCGTTGGGTCGTTTCGCCGCTGGCTTCATATTCAGGAAGCTCGACTGGTTCAAGGTGTTGTTCACTGGCTTGCTGCTGGCGGCGGTCCTGGTCATCGTTGTGTTACCGCTGGCCGGGCAGACGGGTCAGCATGCGGTAACCAACTGGTCAAACGCGCCGGTTGCCGCTTTCGTTTTTCCACTGATTGGTATTTGCATTGCACCGGTATATCCTGCGATCAACTCAGTAATTCTCTCAGCGTTGCCGGCGCGTCAACACGCGCCGATGGCCGGCTTGATCGTGGTTTTTTCGGCGTTGGGGGGCACCACGGGATCGATCATAACGGGCCACCTGTTTGACGCATTTGGAGGCAAGCTTGCGTTTTACGGTTCACTATTGCCAATGTCTGTGCTGTTACTGACGCTGTACCTGTTCAAGCGAGAAACGGATAAGCAATTCGTGCCGGCCACTGCTACCAGTCTGGGGATTAGCTCATAAACACAAAGTCCAACACGGTCGACTGGTTGAAAAAGCGCTCGATGCTATTGAAACATGGGCCCCTCGCGCAGACATTTGCTGGCCGGTCCGCGCAGTGGTTACACGCATTTGCTTGCGCCCGGCCGGAAGATTTTCTGAGCCAAAGTTCTGTCTGGATGGCTGCGTATCCGGATTCCCTCATTGGCCAGCCCGGTACCAACGTGCTTGACATTCTCGGCTCAGCTGAATTGCATCAATTGCTCGCTGACGTTGGCGTGAATGCCGTCCACACCGGACCGATGAAGTTATCCGGAAGTGTTACCGGTATGAACTACGGGCCCAGTATTGACGGTCATTTCGACCGCATTGAAAGCGTTGTCGATCCGCAATACGGCAGTGAAGATCAGTATCGAAAAATGGTGCAGGTTGCAGCGCAGCACGGAACCGTCATTATTGGCGACCTGGTACCCGGACACACCGGCAAGGGCCCCGACTTTCGCCTGGCTACGCTCGGCGAGCCCGAACATTCGGGCTTGTATACAATGATTGAGATCGACGCTCAAGACTGGGCCTTTTTGCCTGTTGTACCAAAAGGTCGGGACAGCGTGAATCTGTCGGTCACGTCCATCCGGGAACTCAAGCAGCGTGGATACAAGCCTATCGGGCCCCTCGACGCAGAGGTTTTCGCGCGACCCGGCATCAAGGAAAGTAGCTGGAGCGTCACCGATACCGTCCGCGGTGTCGATGGAAAAGACCGCCGCTGGGTTTATCTGCACATTTTCAAGGCAGGTCAGCCGTCACTGAACTGGTCTGATCCCAGCTTCGCCGCACATCGATTGATGACGGCAGACATGCTGCATTCTTTAACGGTTCTGGGTGCCAGGGGGCTGCGCCTTGACGCGACAATGTTCCTGGGAATGGAAACCGGCCCGGATTCGGAGACGGGCTGGCTGTGCGGCCATCCACTGTCAACCACGGTCACCGACTGTCTCGGCATGATGATCCGGAAATTCGGCGGATTCAGCTTTCAGGAACTCAATACCGATCTTGATACGCTGCGGCGGTCGTTGCCGTCCGGTTCAGAGTACAACTATGACTTTAGTACCCGGCCGGGATACCTGTATGCCCTGGTTATGCGGGACGGTGGTCCTTTACGATTGATGTTGCGACAACTGATTTCGCAAGGAATCCAGCCAAAGCGCCTGGTGCACGGATTGCAGAACCATGATGAGCTGATGCTGGAATCGACGCACTTTCAGATCAATGGCGCGCAGAAATTTGAATACGAAGGCCATCGGGAAAGCGGAGCCGGCTTGTTTCGGCGCATGCACGAAGAGGTCATTGCAGCGAGCACAGGCGACAAGGCACCCTACAACGAATCGTTTGCAATGAGTCCTGGCGTCTGTTCAACGATGTCGGGATTGATTGCGGCCGGATTGGGCGTTCAGGATCTGGAGCAAATAAGCGCTGCGCAGAAAAAGCAGATCACACAGCTGCACTTACTGGCCGCCGCATTCAATGCTTTGCAGGGCGGTGTGTTCCTGATTTCCGGGTGGGATCTTGTGGGTGCATTGCCCGTTCCCGGTCACTCGGTTGAAGAACTTGTCGCCGACAACGACTACCGCTGGATCAATCGGGGTGGCTATGACCTGATCGGCAGCGACGACAGCATTCAGTCATCCTTGCAGGGGCTGCCGCGAGCGAGATCCTTATACGGCGGCCTCGCGCAGCAACTTGCGGACCCGGATTCATTCGCGTCACGTCTGAAGTCAATGCTTGCATTGAGGACTCGTCTTAGAATCGCTGTGAGTGAGCTTGTGTCTGTGCCTCAAGTTGACCATCCCGGATTGGTGGTCATGGTGAACAAGCTACCCGAGGCAATGGCAGATGCCCGAAGCTTGCAGCTTACCGCACTGAATTTTGGTGATGCGACTGTTGAGCAATGCATTCGTCATCCTGGATTGTCCGGAGACGCACAGGTGCTCTGGAGCAGTCTGCAACGCAGCGTGTCGGACAAGATCCCCGTTCAGGGCGAATCGCTGACTTTGACCCTGCAAGCTTTCGAAGCGCAACTGGTGATCGCAGCGGAACGGTGACTGTTACTTTTGCGGGATAAAATCGGGCGATGATGCATTCTTGTACCGATGACTAAAAAGACCCGGTACTATTGCCTGGATCACGATTGAACATGAAGCGAGTACCACCGATGACAACCTCACGACGAAGCTTTATCCAGGCAGCATCCGCCCTTGGCGCTCTCGCAAGCTTGCCGGGATGTAGCAAAGCACTGGACACAACTCCCAAACCGCTCGACATCCTGATTCTCGGTGCCACCGGATTCATCGGACCGCACGAAATCAACTATGCAAGAGCCCGCGGCCATAAAATCACCATGTTCAATCGTGGCAAGACGGCCCCGGACCTGTTCCCGGACGTCGAGGTATTGATCGGCGACCGGGACGACCAGCTTGATTCCCTTAAAGGCCGGGACTGGGATGCGGTGATCGACAACTCCGGTTTTTACCCGCGTCACGTGCGCCTTACCGCTGAGTTGCTGCACGGGCACGTGGATCAGTACCTGTTCGTTTCCAGCATCTCGGCTTATGCGGAGTCGCTGACACTGGAGGACGACGAGTTTTCGGCGGCGTATGCCGTGATGGACGATCCGACCGATGAGTCCGAATCGATTTACGGTCCGTCCTACGGCCCTCGCAAGGCCCTCTGCGAGCAGGAAGTCACGAAAGTCTTCGGCGACAAAGCCATTAACGTGCGGCCCGGGATTATTACCGGCACCGGCGACCCGACAGAACGCCTGCGCCACTGGCTGGTGCGCATGGTGGCGGGCAAGGAGATACTGGTTCCCGGGCAGGAGGATCTCCCGGTGCAGTATATCGATGCGGCCGATCTGTGTGGCTGGATGCTGCGCTTGCTGGAGGAGGGTGGCGGCAGCGGGCCCTATAACGCGGTGGGTGCAAAAGAGCCGTATCGAGCCAGGCCGCTGCTTGAAGGGCTGGTGGACGCAACCGGGTCGACATCGACTCTGACCTGGGTTGACTGGGAATGGATTCGTCAGCAAACCTCGGAAAAACCGAACTACGGACCCTGGTACGGGGAGGGACCAATGCCTTTCATGCAGGTTAACAATGACCGAGCGATGGCAAGCGGTCTTACATTCAGGCCGATCGCAGACACGGCGAAGGACATGATTGCGAATCTTCAACCGGACTACGAGCCCAAATGGGGGCGCGGCGGATTTCCGATGGGGCTGGAAGCAGAGCTTTTGAAGAAGTGGCACGTCGCTAAAGGCTGAGCGTTCGCTATCATGTTTGAAAAACTCGCCACGATTCATCCCCTTCTACCGCCCGCTGTCGGTTTAGCGGCTCTGCTGGCAGCCGCGATCGTCATCAACCTGATCATCAAGCAGGTTGTGATTCGCGCCGTGCGCGCAATTGCCAGGCGATCCAGTGCCAGCTGGGACGACGCGCTGGTTGCACACAATGTCTTCGGTCGCCTGGTGCAGGTGGCGCCGGCGGTGATCGTTTATGTTGGCGTGGAGCTGGTCCCCGGGTTGCCGGAAAATGGCGTCCTGCTGATACGCAATGTCGCGATGGGCTATACGGTGTTGATGTTGACGCTGACGCTGACCGCCATGCTCAGCGCGGCGAACGCGATTTACGAGACCTCGCCGGTGGCAAAGGAGCGTCCGCTAAAAGGTTTCGTGCAACTCATACAGATTCTCGTCTGGGTTCTCGGCGGTGTGATGATCGTATCGGCGTTGCTGGATCGCTCGCCGTTGTTGCTACTCAGCGGGCTTGGTGCGATGACCGCCATCCTGCTGCTGGTGTTCAAGGACACCATCCTGTCACTGGTGGCCAGCGTACAGCTGACCGCCCAGGACATGGTGCGCGTTGGCGACTGGATCGAGATGCCACAGTTCGGTGCGGACGGTGACGTGATCGATGTGCAACTGCACACCGTCAAGGTACAGAATTGGGACAAGACCATCACCACCATCCCGACGCACCGCCTGATCACGGACTCGTTCCGGAACTGGCGCGGTATGTCGCAGTCGGGCGGCCGGCGCATCAAGCGCAGCCTGTATATTGATGTTTCCACGATCCGCATGCTGACAAACACAGAGGTTGAACATTTCAAGCGTTTTGCGTTGCTGAAGGATTACATCGCGAACAAGGAGCAGGAACTGGCCGACTACAACACGGGGCTCGCGACCGAGGTCGACGACGAAGTCAACCGGAGGCGGCTGACGAATATTGGCACTTTTCGCGCATACGCTTACAACTACGTGAAGCATCACCCGAAGATTCGCAAAGACATGACGCTGATTGTTCGCCAGCTCGCCCCGGGGCCCGAGGGACTGCCGCTGGAGATTTACTGCTTTACCAACACCACCGAATGGGCGGCCTACGAAGGCATCCAGGGGGACATCTTCGACCAACTCATGGCCATCGTGCCGGAGTTCGGGCTGCGCCTGTATCAGAAACCGGCGGGATCGGACCTGGCTAGTCTCAGGGAACCTGTTCCTGGATCGGAGTATCCTGTCCCCTGAACGAAAGCACTCTTGCGTTAGTCGCGTGATATCGTCTGTTATCCAGAGGGGGTAAATAGTGAACAAGCGAGATTTTCTAAGAGCGAGCGCTGCTGTTGGTATTGCAGCAACCGTTCCGCGACCGGCTGCGGCGGAAAAGGCGGATGTGCAACTACAGAACATGACCGGTCACGCTGTGCCCATTTCAGTGGCAGAGCGGAAGTCGCGCATCGCCAAAGCGCAGCAACTGATGCAGGTCGCTGGTGTCGACGCGCTGATCCTGGAGGCCGGTTCGGCACTGGTTTATTTCACCGGCATCCGCTGGTGGCGATCGGAACGATTCACCGGTGCTGTCATTCCGGCGGAGGGTGAGATCGCCGTTGTCACACCGTATTTCGAAGAGCCCTCAGTCCGTGAAAGCCTGGCTGTTGGCGATGATGTTCGGACCTGGCACGAACATGAAAATCCGTTTGCTCTCGTCAGCGGCCTGTTAAAGGAGCGTGGCCTGAAGCAGGGTAAGATTGCCATCGAGGAAACGCTGCGCTATTTCATCGTCGATGGGATGCAGCAGGCGGCGCCGGACTTTGACATTGTGTCCGGAAAAACAATTACGCGCGCTTGTCGCATGATCAAGTCGCCTGCAGAGATCGCGCTGATGCAAATGGCGAACGATGTCACTATGGCCGCCTACCGGCATGTGTACGCGAATATTGACGAAGCCATGTTGCCGACGGACATATCGGCAATGATGAGCCAGGCGACACGCGAGCTTGGTGGAGCACCCGAATTCTCGATGGTGCTGCTCAATGAGGCAAGCGCCTATCCACACGGTACGGAGCAACCACAAACACTGCAGCCAGGCGGAGTGATATTGATGGACTGCGGCTGCGCGGTACACGACTACCAGTCGGACATATCCCGAACCTGGGTATTTGGCGAGCCGGATGAAAAGCAGCGCAAGGTCTGGAATACGGTTAAACGAGGCCAGCAGCTCGCACTTGAGACCGCGATGCCGGGAACCCCGGCGGGCCGGGTCGATGATGTGGTGCGTAAATACTATGAGTCGGAAGGTTATGGGCCGGGCTATAAGACACCGGGCCTGCCACATCGGCTCGGGCACGGTATCGGCATGGACGGGCATGAGCCGGTGAATTTCGTGCACGGTGAAGAAACCAAGCTCAAGCCCGGTATGTGCTTTTCCGATGAACCGGGTATTTATATTTTTGGCGAGTTCGGCGTACGGCTCGAGGATTGTTTCCACATGACCGAGGACGGTCCGCAGTTGTTTTCCGGCTTGTCGCCGTCGATCGACAGGCCGTTTTAGCCGGATTTTGCGGCCAGTCGGCTACCCTGATCAATCGCACGCTTGGCATCAAGTTCTGAGGCAACATCAGCGCCGCCGATGATGTGCGTTGTAATACCAGCCGCCTGCAACGGTTCCTGCAACTCGCGTAAGGGAACTTGTCCGGCACACATGACGATGTTGTCGACCTCGATCCATGTCGGGTTTTCGTGCTTGTCGCCGTAGCTGATCAACAAGCCCTCGTCGCCGATACGTTCGTAATTGACATCGCCAATCATTTGCACGTCGTTCATCTTCAGCACGGCACGGTGTATCCAGCCGGTGGTCTTGCCCAGTTTTGCACCGTGCTTCCCGGCC
>Ga0114931_10003071_pt1 | contig 21215 bp, 13 predicted proteins | sample 2SBtaG_FD_89579 | JGI IMG/M metagenome (GOLD analysis project Ga0114931, IMG submission 89579) | Deep subsurface microbial communities from Kolumbo volcano to uncover new lineages of life (NeLLi) - 2SBTROV14_V59a metaG | ecosystem: Environmental > Aquatic > Marine > Volcanic | place: Kolumbo...
TAGCGGCCTGACTCGAAATCAGGTGCCCCGCAAGGGGTTGAGGGTTCGAGTCCCTTGCCCTCCGCTCTGACAAACGCCGCCAATCATTGCCAAACCCCTTGGAAACAAGGGGTTTGGCTTTGCGCGGCTGATTGTTCCCCAACACCGCGAATTGCCAAGTAAAGACAGCCCGAGACACCCAAAGTCAATTTTTAGTACAAGCTTCTTGTCTGCTGGTGAGCAGGCCAAACGACCGCAACCGGTTTCTGTCCTCGATCGCCCACCACTACTGGACAGCGGCGGGGCTGGATGACCTTTGCATGCCAATCGCCGCGATGCCTTTCGCAGGCAGAATCTCCACAACGAATTATCAACGATTCCCGCCACCTCGTCGCTGTCGCGAAAAATCATTCGTCTAGCCCAAAGCCTCGTGGCTCTGGCTGCTTAAGGGAAAGCAAAAGTCAGAAAGTTCCGTTCAAACGGTACCGAATTGGCGGGTCGACGCGACACCCCCTAGCGATCGATGAGCGCTTGGATCGCCGCCGGGGTTGACGTATCGTACGGTTTGTCGAGGCGTACCGACCGAAGCGATCTTGCCTCGTTGAACCACCGGGAGAGTGTTCGATGCCACAAACCACGCGGGGGCGATCAATCGCTCGTTCGATGCAACTCTACGAACGGGCTCTGGAACGCATCCCCGGCGGCACGCAGTTGGTGAGCCGACGACCGACGCGGTTTGCCTATGGCGTGTCGCCAATCTATGCCGAACGTGCCCGTGGCGCGCGGCTGTGGGATATCGACGGCAACGAGTACATCGACTGGGTGAGCGGTATCGGTGCCATCATCCTTGGGTATGCCGACCCGGTGGTCGACGAAGCGGTTCGTGAACAGATTTCCCACGGCACGATCTATTCCATCAATCACGCACTCGAAGTCGAGTTGGCCGAATTCTTGGTGCGTTTGATCCCCTGCGCGGAGATGGTTCGCTATGCCAAGGGGGGCGGTGAGGCCTGTGCGATGGCCGTGCGAATCGCGCGAGGCGCGACGGGGCGCGACAAGATTCTGTTCTGTGGCTACCATGGTTGGCACGATTGGTATCTGGCGGCGAATCTTTCAGCCGATGCGAACCTCAACACGCACCTGTTTCCGGGCATCGATCCGATCGGCGTTCCCCGGGCGCTGGAGGGTACCGCAATTCCCTTCGCCTACGGCGATGCCAATGCCTTGGGAGAGCTGCTCGACACGTATCGCAACGAAGTTGCCGCGGTCATCATGGAGCCGCTTCGCAGTGACGAGCCACCACCGGGCTACCTTGAAGCGGTGGCCCGTTGTTGTCGTGATCGGGGCGTCGTGTTGATTTTCGACGAGGTGTCTACCGGTTTTCGTCATGGGTTCGATGGCGTGCAATCGCATCTTGGCGTGACGCCCGACATGGCGGTGTTCGCCAAGTCGATTTCCAACGGCTACCCATTCGGCGCGGTGGTGGGCCGTCGCGAGGTGATGGAGCCGGCGGCGCGGATGTTCATTTCGAGTACGTATTGGAGCGACACGATCGGTCTGCGAGCCGCGTTAACCACCCTGCGAGAGGTTGCTCGGCGCGATGTTCCCGCGCATTGTCGCGAACTGGGTACACGCTTGCAGCGCGCCTTGAACAAGCTGGCCACACAAACCGGCTGCCCCGTCGCTTGTCGCGGCGTGGCCGTTCATCCCCGGCTCGATTTTGAAGTCGATGATCCCGGTTTGCGATCGCGGTTGGCCACGCTCTATATTCAGGAGATGGCCAAACGGGGCTGCCATGGTTACCCGGCGTTTTATCTCAACGCGGCTCAAGGTGATGCCGAAGTGGAGCAAACCCTGACCGCTGCCCAAGAAACATTCACGCTCATCGCCGAAGCCGCAAACAGCGACAACGTCGATAGTTTTCTTGAATGCAAACCCCAGGACGAACTATTCCGCCGCTTGGTGCGATAAAAAGTGACTGGTATCCGAGCGGATACGCCAACGACCCATGCGGTCATTCCGGCCGCACTCGTCGACGGCTAGTTCACAAATACGTCCCAATTGACGATAGTGTTGCGGTTCCATCACACTGGCATCAAAGGATGTGGACACGATGTACGAGAGGAAGGTCGCTACTCCGGGAGTGGTGGTTGAGCTGAAGCTGACTGCTTCTGAGCGAGCCGCGTTTTTGGATAGCTCGCGGTTTATCGATGAGGCATTCTTCGAGCGCATACGCCGGACGCCTGCTGGAGGGCCCGTTCGGTATACCCTCGAGGAGTTGTTTTCTCTCTCACCTTACGTTCGGTGGTCGGCGGAATATGCCGACAGCACGAAATCCCGCGCCAAGCTCGCCTGTGTGTCCGAGAAGATACTCGCTTTGCTTTCAACGGAAATCGATGAATCGGAGTTGGGTAACGTATTCGATTCGCTCGATGAAGATGACGCTCGTGACAGCCCACTTGGTTTCTCTTTGACCGAGACCGTCTCAAGAGTTCGGCTCACTCAGGCGCAGCGAAAGACGCTCCTGGCAATGGACACAATCTCGGGCGACATCCACAAGATGATCGATGTCGCTTCCAAGGGCGAGCAGACCTTCGAATTCAATGCACGGCAGACGTTGGTTGTCGGCACGGCAATCGCGGAGGCGGTTGAACAAGAACCCGCCCCGGGGCGATGTCGGCAATTCGAACGAATCGCGGATCGCCTCAATCAAGGTATGGTCGAGCTTCCTTCGGAAGCCGAGGGCGTTGGTCCGCCGCGCGTCGGTCGTCAACCCACTCCCTCGGAATCGACGCTTGGCTACCGTCTCAAAATCACGCTTGAGCAAAGTCACCCAGCCATTTGGCGCGACCTTGAGGTTGTCGACTGCACGCTCGGAGCGCTTCACGAGTTGATCCAAATCGCCATGGGATGGGAAAACTACCACTTGCACGCATTCAAGGTTGGCGAGCGGCTTTTTGGTCTTCCCGAGATGGACGAAACCATTGACGAATCATCCATGCGGATTAGTGAGTTGCTCCAGCAGGGTGTCAAGGAATTCCGCTATTGGTACGACTTCGGCGACAACTGGTGGCACACGATCAAGATCGAGAAGGAATTCCAAACAAAGTCCGATGAACATTACCCGAGATGCACCGCGGGTGCCCGTGCCTGTCCGCCGGAAGACATCGGCGGTGTGTGGGGATACGAAGCGTTCCTCGAAGCGATTGCCAACCCAAAGGACCAACGGCACGAGGAATTGATCGAATGTTTTGGTGACGAGTTCGATGCGGAGCAATTCGACGTCGACGAGATCAACGCGATTCTCTTGCGGGACACCGGTCAGGGCTTCTCTTGAAACGATGTCGTATGCCGGGAAGGTTTATTGAGCGATCCGGGCTAGCGTGAATCCGATGGACCCAAACGCCAGCGGACCAGTGCCACATCCATCTTGCACACCTTCGCCCCCGGCAGGTTGCGAAAACCTGTTCCAAATGCTGTTAGGAGTGTTCCGTCTGGCATCAATATGGTGGAGGTGGACTGTACGCTACAGAACCAAGCCGTCCGACCCGTGATGTTGCCCACCCAACTCGCCAAGATATAACGATGCTCCTTGTCCCAAGTTCGTCCATCATCGTGACTGACAACCGCCTCGACCCCGAACTGTGGAAACCCTTCGTGGGTGGAAGGATAACCGAGCCGTACTACGTAGGACATGACGATATCGCCGTCGGGCATTGTCACCATGCTGGGATGATGTCGCCCCCATTCGTAGAGTGGGTTTAACTCGGACCATGTTTTCCCTTCGTCTTCAGAGATGGAAACCGCCATACCACCATAATGGTCGAGCTTGAAGTGGGCGAATCGTTTGGGGTAGTCGGTTCGGCAGGCGGCAACGAAGTTGCCATTGGCGGCTTGGATCAGGTTGACTTCGTTCACTCCCAGCCATTGCGGAACCTTGACCTGCTCGCTCCATGTAGAGCCTTCGTCCGTGCTCCAGCGGAGGTATCCTTGGGAGTAAAAGCCATCGGGTGACCCCCAGGCAACTCCCGTGGGCTGATAACTCGCCTCGAACAATTTCGTGACCCGTCCCGCGGAATCCTTCAATACCAACAGCGGGTCCCACGCATATTGCTTCTTGTCGGTCTCTTGGACAGGCATGGCTTTCCACGTTTCTCCAAAATCATCGCTTCTCCACAGGCCGTGCGTGACATTTTCTTTGTAGACCAGCAGCTTTCCTCCACCAAGATTGGTCAAACCCAGAACGATTCCCGGCTTTGGTTTGCCGTCGGCATCGGTGCTAAACCATTTTCGCTTACTCCACGTCTTCCCGTGGTCGTCGCTGTAAATGAATGCCGTGCAAGTGGGATGATGTGTAATGACCAACATCACGACACGATCGTTTTCAGGCAAATAGGCCAAGTAAGGCATCTGCGCGTTCTCGTCACTTCGTTGCTTGTACCAAGGCTCACTGATCCACAAGATCTCCGCGGGCAACGAATCGGGTTCTCGCTCGCCGTTGAGCTGCCGCACGACATGCTCGCGTTTTCCGAACGGATGCGGTCTTGGCACGGGCAACGCATCCGCCGCGTTGCGTAGCTGCCCTCCACTGAAGGCGGCAATGAATGAAACGATCATCCTCACGCGGTATTTCATGAATCACTCCTCGGGGAGTTCCGTTCCGAAAACGCACCTCTTGCGTTTCCCAATCACACCAACACGATTGGCGGCTTCAGGCAACCTTCTGAAAACAATCACTTGCCAAAGACCGTGTTTCCGCGTGTCGAACACAAGAGATCGCATGCCTTGGACAAACGTCGGTCAGTTTTTTGAAGTATCACCGTCCGCGCGAACGATTGCGGCGACCCAGCCGCCGGCGCCGGGTGTTTTAACCGTCGCCGGTCGCTCACTGGAAATCGGCAAGGCCGAACGCGACGTTCCCTCTGCCACGCTAATCCAATGTACTTGATAGCGGTCGTCGGTTAAAGCAATGCGCACCGATCCAGCATCGGTGAAATACAGCGCGTAGGCCACTCCTGGTGCCGCGGCCAGATACGCCTCGTTGGGCTCGCGGTCGCTAAGCAACCTGTTGGCGGCTTCCACATTCCAGGGCTTGATAAGCGATACAAGCTTGCGAGCGGCCTTCAGCGATGTAACCGCTTTCCCCGACAGCCCCAGTCCGGCGCTAGGACGATGGAACCGCACGGCTGCCGCGCCGCCGATCAAATGTCGCCACCAACGCTCGACCCCATCGTGCGAATTTCCGAAAGGCCCTCCGTCGGCGCCGTAAGTCTTCACCGTGTTGATCGGTCGCACGTGATCCGCGATGTAACCGCGTACCCATTGGAAGTTGTCCCAATGTTTCTGGCCCTTCTGTTGGTTATTTTGAGAAACGTCGGCAAAGCCGTACAGTTCGGGATGATCGAGCGTTTGTCGATGTTGGTCGCCTCTCAGGTTCCAGTCATCCCACATCTCGGTGACATAGACCGTTTTGCCCGCTTTGGCGGCCCGGTCGCGTATCCGCTTGGCCCAATATCGCCCCCACTTGGCCTCACCGTTTGTCTCGTTGTCCATGCAGTACAGCACATGGCCATATTGAAGCGTGTAGGAGAGCATTTTGTCGACGAACCGCTGTTGATAATGCAACACGACTTCATTGTTTCGCTGCTTGGGCGTGGTGAAGAAAAACGGCTGGCGGTTGGCCCCGGGATGGTCCGGATATCGCTTGGCGAACCCAGACTCCTGATAGGTGTAGTTGACGTTGTTCTTGGGGTTAAAGGGGTGCGCCTGCCAGAAGTCGTATCCCCCGGAATCGGTGAAGTCGAACCGATCCCAGACTTCGATCTGCACGAAGATTTCACGCTCGGCGGTCCAGCGAAGCATGTTCTCGAAGCGAGTCCAATACGCGTCGTTCCATCGTTCCAAGTCGTACTTACCGTCTGGGCGTTTCGCGAACGCGTGGACTTCGGTGCCCTTGTCGTTCCGGTCGCTCATCGTGTTGCGAATGTAGTTTCCGCCGGCCGCTTTCATCGCGTCGAGATGATCGCGAAGACCTGAAAGCTGAAAAAGGTTGTCATCGTCACTCCCCCCCAACAACATCACGGGCCGACCATGGTATTGCCAGTAAGCGGGATTCGCCGCATACGGCCGCAAACCGCTTCGATCCTCATCGGCAATCGCGACATCGACCACGCACAACACCACCAGCAGTAGCAACCCTGCCAGAAACGTCCGTCTAAGAATCATCGATCACCCTCCAAGGGTTGTTTGTTTCGTCACCCATCGCCGGGCTCTTTCGTCAACAGCCGTTTGATTGTCGCCAGGAATAGTTTCTCGCAAGGGCCGGCGAACGCATAGCTCTGTTCATAGCCGCCACGGTCGGTGAAGATTCGGTCGCCGCCGATATAGCCCATGCCGCAGTCTCCGTAACCGGCGACGCACACGAATCGGTCGGGCCGCATTTTCTGAGCGGCCAACTGATACTGCACGAACGGCTCTCCCGGCAGGTGCAGTATCTTCACTTGGCCAAGGGACAGGCAGCTCAATTCGACCGGCTTCCCGGACTTCACACGTTGAATCCATGCCAGTGCGATGGCCGCCTTGCGACGTTGGGCAGGGGCGGCGTCGGCGTTGTCGAGAATCTGGCGGTTCGCGGCTTCGGAAAACGCATCATCGCTTCGTAGTGGAAATGTGATCGGCTCGATCGACCACCTCATCGGCACAACCGGCCGACGCTTGAGACGGGCGATACTTTGTTCCAGACCAGCTTGGAGTCGGGCGACCAGTTCCGAACGGGCTTCGCGCGAGCCATTGTTGTACTTCCCAAAGGCGACATCGCCCCCGCATCCAGTCAGGTAGAGCTGAAATACGCCCGTCTTTTCTTCAAGCCGCTTGCGGATGATCCCTGGCACGTCGTAGCTCGCTCTCCCATCGCCATAGAAACTCTGCGGGTGCGAGGCGTAATAGTGAAGATGCACGATGGCGCGATTGCCGTCTTCCAGCGAGACGGTTCGCACCCAAGGGTCGATCAAGCCTTCCGGTAAATTGCGCAACGCGGGGGCCGACTTCGTACTGCTGCTACGTCCTTGAATCGAGCCATCGGGGCGTTGCAGTCGCCGGCTTGAAGCCACGCGCTCGACCTTTGCCCGAGCGGTTCCGACGTGGGTTACCCGTTGCCAGTTTCGGCGACATTCGTGAATCGCCGTCGTTAGGTTATGCGCGACGTGTGCCAGATATTCGGCGGTCGCGATGCGCCGGGGGTCGTCGACGGCAAGTTCGAGACGTTGCGCGGCGGTCGAAATCGCCGGTGCCGTATGCTGATGGAGACAGTGGAGCGCCGCATGTGATTCGGAAACCTTGGCCGCGGTGGCGATCGTCTGACGCAGAAAATCGTACGATTCGTTGTGGATTTCCATGAGGTCGAGTGTGCAAATGACACACGACATCCCAGCGTCTTTCAGCAGAATTCCACGAGCCAACAACGGATGTTCGGCCGTGGTGAGAACCGGGATGAACCCCAGCCCAACCGGGTTTCCAAGCCTTGGCGTAATCTCGACCGAAAACGTCGCCACTTGCAGGCCATCGGCGGCGTTCCCCCGTTGAGACGGAAGGAGCGGCAGAGATGAAACAACGAGTAGTACCAGTATCGAGGTTCTCATTCCAGGGGCGTCTCCCGTTGCGGCTGTCTTGCAGCCCCTATCTTACGACGTTCGCCTTCGCGTCGCACTCAATATCTGGTTGATGATTCACTGTTTGAATCGTTTCAGGGCTCTGTCGATTTGGCGAGCTGCATTAGGGGGTTCCGCCAAGGATAGGTCGGCGAAGTCCTTTCGCCGTGGATGATGGACCAGCGGCTTCTCGTCGTGGGAATCCTCGGGCTCTAGTGCCGAGAGGTCCACAATCGCATCACGCAAGATCTGCGATAAGTCATCCGGCGTGTTTGGTTCGACCATCGCCGCATCTCTCTTTCAAGCCGATCATTGTTCCGCGGATCGCCCGCGACTCGCAACTCAGGGCTCACTTTGACCATCCTCGGAACGATCCCGTTCACGTTCCGTCTCCACCAGCGCGGCAACCGTTATTGCCATGTTGGAAAATAATGTGGGCGAGGTTTGCATCATCGATTGGAAGGCACCGGTCGTGCGACGCGCGCGGGCCAAGTATTCGTCGTCGTCCAATGCGTGGGCCAAATAGACAAGGTTCGATGCGGCCAAGGCGTTGCCCGAGGGAAGGGCGGAATCGACGGGGTCTTTGCTGCGAGCTAATAACACTTCGTGGTCATTGGAGGTGAAAAAGAAACCGCCGAATCGATCGTCATGGAACAAGGTAATCTGCTTTTGCGTCAGCTCATCGGACACCGTGAGCCACGGCTGTTCGCCGGTTGCTTGGTGCAGCGCGATCAGCCCGTCGACGAAGAAGGAATAGTCGTCAAGATAAGCGTTCAGCTTCGCGGTCCCTTCGCGCCAAGTACGCAATAGCCTTCCCTCGGGCGTGCGTAGATTGTCTAGCACGAAACGCGCGGCGCGGGCAGCCGCTTCGACATAGCGGGGCTCGTCCAACAGGCGCCCGGCGTCGGCCAACCCTCGGATCATCAGCCCGTTCCAACTCGTGAGCACTTTCGTGTCGCGTAGCGGTCGCTTGCGCTGGTCGCGTCGCTTCAACAATCGTTGATCCAGGACGCGAATTTCCTTGCGAAGCTCATCCGGCTGCATGGAAAGCATGGTCGCGGTTTCTTCCAGCGGTCGCGGCAACAACAAGACGTGCCGACCCTCGAAATTCGGTTCCTCGTCAATTCCATGGACGGCCGAGAAAACGGCTAACTCTTCGGGCGAGAACACTTCGGCTAACTCCGCGTCGCTCCACGCATAGTAGCCCCCTTCGTCGGCATCGGTTTCGGCGTCGAGCGCCGTATAGAACCCGCCCTGTGGATCGGTCATCTCGGCAAGCACGAATCGGACAATCTCGTGAGCAACCTCCGCATAGCGCGGCGTTTCAAGCAACACCGCGGCCCTTGCATAAACGGTCAATAACTGGCCGTTGTCGTACAGCATTTTTTCGAAATGAGGAATGTTCCAAAAGCGATCGGTGCTGTAGCGATGAAACCCGCCGCCCAGATGATCGCGGATCCCTCCGGAGGCCATCGCATCGAGCGTCTTCACAAGCATCTCACGAGCGCGGGTATCGTCGGTGCGCTGGATTCGATCGAGCAGAAACAGCAACTTGCTCGGCTCGGGAAATTTCGGCCGTTGCGGATTGACCGCCGAATAGCCGAAGCCGCCATACCGTGGGTCGAATTCCGTCTCCAAATCGCTCATCAACTCGTCGAGCCACGCCGTGCCGAGTGGTTTGTCCAGCGTCGGCTGTTGGCGGTCGAGGGAATCGCGGACGAAGTCGGCCAACTGCTGCGCGCTCTCGCGGAGTCGCCGCGGGTCTTGTTTCCATCGGTCTTGCACACGCCGCAATACGGAAAGCAACCCCGTGCCGCGCGGCGAATCGCGCGGAGGGAAATAGGTGCCGCCCATCATGGGCAAGCCCTGGGGTGTTAAAAACAGGGTGAGCGGCCAACCGCCGCCTTGCGAGGAACCGATCGCTTGAAAATAGATTTGCAAGGCGGTCATAAAGATTTCGTCGATGTCGGGCCGTTCTTCGCGATCGACTTTGATGCAGACAAAGTGCTCGTTGAGCATCGCCGTGATCTCCTCGTCCATGAACGATTCGCGTTCCATCACGTGGCACCAATAACAACTCGAATAGCCGATGGACAAAAAGATCGGCTTGCCCTCGCGTCGGGCCTTCTCCAACGCCTCGGGACCCCAAGGGTACCAATCCACGGGGTTGTGAACGTGCATCAAGAGATAAGGACTCGTCTCACCCGCTAAGTGGTTGGTAAACTGAGCCCCTTGGTCGGCGACGGACGAAGGTTCCGCCGGCAAGACAGAATCCTTTGAGGTGGGCTGACTGGTTTCGGAAGCCGTCGCTGCTGGGGCATCGTCTGTCTTCGAGCGGTCGTCGGCTTGTGCCGCCACGCTAGCCTCTTCCGATGGCCCACAACCGATGGTCGGGAACATGACCAACAACAACAGCCACAACGGTGGCAGTGACCCTCTTCGATCAACACGTTGGGACACGGTCACACACCTTTCCTTGAACAACCACCACGAAGCAAATCGCGACAAACCATGCAGACCTTCGCCGCGGCGCTAGTTGCGGGTGATCGTTTCGTGAAGATTCAAAATCGCCCGGGCAACCGATGTCCAAGCGGCCAGTTCCGAAACAGCGCAGCCTTGCGGCAGGTTAAGCGGCGCTTGGCCAACGGTAAGCAATTCTCTCGCGTTTTTTTTATTTTGCTTGTAGTCGACAAACTGTTGTTCGTAGAGAGCGCTGAGCACCTGTTGCTCACTCGGGCGTGGCTCGCGGCCCAATGCCGTGTGATACGCGAATCGCAATCGCTCTTCGACGGAGGTCCCCCCCTCGGCGACGATTCTCGTGGCAAACCGGCGCGCCGCTTCGACGTAGATCGGATCGTTCAATAGCACCAACGCTTGGAGCGGAGTATTAGAGCGTGGTCGCTGGGCGGTGCATTTTTCTCGACTAGGAGCATCGAACGCCATGAGACTGGGATGTAAAAAAGTTCGACACCAGTAGGTATACACACCGCGACGGTAAAGATCTTCGCCCGTGTCCGCTTCATAGACACGTTTAGGAAAGTTCAAGTAAGCCCAATAGCCCGGGGGTTGGTAGGGCTTGACGCTGCGCCCTCCCATCTTCCGTGACAATAGTCCCGCGACCGCGAGCGCGTTGTCGCGAATGAATTCGGCGTCGAGACGGTAGCGACTTTGGCGCGCCAACAATGCGTTGGATGGATCGCGTTGCCATAACTCCGCGCGGACCGCCGACGTTTGACGGTAGGTCGCCGAGGTGACGATCAAGCGAACCATGTGCTTGATATCCCATCCGCTTTCGAGGAACTCGACCGCCAGCCAGTCGAGCAACTCGGGATGCGTTGGCCATGCCCCCCGCGAACCGAAGTCATCGAGCGTGCGAACAAGACCTTGGCCAAAATACAACTTCCACAGTCGATTGACCATCACTCGGGCCACCACGGGGTTCTCGGGCTCAACCAACCAATGGGCTAAATCGAGACGCGTGGCTCGTCGATGTTCGACGTTCAACGCCCCCAGCGCCGCTAGCACTTGGGGCATGACAACGGGTCCCGACTCGTCCATCCAATTACCGCGAGGCAAAATCCGCGTTTCCATCGGTTCGGTCGCCACCGATATCAGGACCTTGAGAATCGACGCATCGAGCCGCTTTTTTTCGGTCTCCAACTCCTTCACCCGCTGGCGAACAGGATCGAGCGCCGGGGCAATCCCGCGGTAGTACGACGCGAGTTGCTTCGCTTCGTCTTCGTTGCGATCAGCCTGTTGCTTCACCAACAGGGCCACGATTTCCTCTGGCAGGTCATTCCTCTTGGCGGTGGACTCCGACTCGGATGATTCCACGATCCGCCGTCGCCGCGCCACTTCCCAGTTCCTCTGTTCGGCGATTAACCGTGGCGTGGCCGTGGCCAATTCTTCTTCCACGTCTGCAATGGCCTTCGCGAGAGACGCCTGTCGAGTGGCTTGTTCGGAGGTCGGAACCGCGAGTTCGGGCACCTGCCCCTTGATGGCTTGCTCTTTGATGTCGGCGAAAAAGGCCGCCAGGCTGTAGAAGTCGTTCATGGTGAATGGATCGAACTTATGATCGTGACATTCACAACAACCCATCGTTGCCCCCAGCCACACGGCCGACACATCGCGCACACGATCGGCCGCATACTTCTTGCGATACTCCTTTGGCTGCGCGCCGCCTTCTCGGGTGGTCAAGTTCAGTCGGTTGTAGCCCGAGGCAACAAGTTGTTCGATGGTGGGAGCCTCCAACAGATCGCCGGCCAATTGTTCGATCGTGAAAGCGTCGAATGGTTTGTTGTTGTTCAGCGCGGCGATGACGTAATCGCGATACGGCGCGTGTTCGCGATGATTGTCGCCGTGGATGCCGTTGGTGTCGGCGAATCGCACCAAGTCGAGCCAGTACATGGCCATCCGCTCGCCGTAGTGGCGCGAGGCGAGCAGCCGATCGACCAGACGATCGTACGCGAGGGGGCTAGCGTCTTCGACGAACGCCTGGACCTCGGTGTAACTCGGCGGTAACCCAAGCAGATCGAAACTGAGACGCCGAATCAACGTGCGTCGTTCAGCTTCGCCGCTGGGAGCAACGCCCTCTCGTTCCAAACGGGCAAGAACAAATCGATCGATGGGACCACGAACCCAAGTTTCATCGTTGACCCTTGGCAACGACGGACGGCGTGGCGGAGAAAGCGACCAATGTGGTTGCCACGGGGCGCCTTGTTCGATCCATCGCCGCAAGATGTCGATCTCGCGCGGCGACAGCGCGGCACCGGAGTCGACCGGCGGCATCCGCTCGTCGGGGTCATGTGTCGAAACCCGGTGATACAGCACACTCGCCTCAAGATCGCCGGGAACGATGGCTCGAAAACCGCCCAGATCGGCTCCCGCGCCTGCCTCATTGTCCAACCGCAAGTCGGTCTGCCGAGCTTTGCCGTCTGGCCCGTGACAGGCGAAACACTTGTCGGAGAAGATCGGACGCACATCGCGGTTGAACTGAACCACACCCGAGGAATTCAGCTCCGCTGCCTGAGTGAAAGCATTCGCGCACCCAAGAACAAGACAGCCGCTGGCCGCGAGATGAAGGAGGGCAAGACGAAGTGAGGCGAGCATCATCAATCGTTATCCGACCGTGGTCGTGGTTGATCCTGGAGGAACCGACCTGCATTTTAGGCCGTTTACAGCAGAATCACCAAACGCCATGAAAGACGGATCGACTTAGCGGTCGGATTGCGAAGACAATCTCACCGAATGGCGATCGGCCGCATGGTGAAACCGGCGGTCGTGCCAGCGATTTTATTGGTCATCGCGATATAGCAGAACTCATGGACCCCTTCACGAGCCAAGTCTTCGAGATAGTGAAACTCCCCGATATGCACACCCTGTTCGATCAACAAGTAGCGGTGAACGGGAATGAATGTGTCGGTCGGTGGTTGGGCCGGATTGACTTCAAGGCCACTGCTGTCGGAGCCGATCATGATGGCGCCAAAATGCTCGACAAGGTAACGCGCCGTGGGGAGAGTGATGCCCGCGGAATCGTGCTCTGCCAGATGCTCGACGTCGGATCCGTCTTTACCCCAATACCTCAGCACGCCGGTGCGAATCAGAACCACGTCGCCAGGTCTCAATTCAACGTCCTGCTTCTCGATCGCCATATCAATATCGCTGGGGGTGATGCCATAACCACCCGGCAACGCATCGACACCGCGAGCCCCAGCGATATCCAACAGCACGCCCCGGGCGACGATCGGCGGGATCGTCGTGGCGTCACATTTTCTCACGCCAAAATTTCCGCCCCAGTCGGCTTCGCGATAGCCGTTGTACCAATGATTGTCCTCGCCAAGGGTGACGTGACCCAGCCCATCGATTTGGGTGGCCACATTGTCGCTGATGAACAACGCGCAACTGTGCCACGCCTGCCCGCTGCCGTTCACCTCTGGCAGCGCGAACGGCTGATCGCCTTGACGTTTGACCCCTTCGGGTCCGCGAAAGGTCATCACTTCGCAAGGACTGTGACCGGGCCATTTGTAGCTATCGCGACCATATCGTACCCCCAAATCGTACACGATACCCTGCTGGGCGATATCCAGTGCAGCACGAACGGTGCTGGAATTCATTGCGTTGAGCGAGCCAACTTCGTCGTCGTTACCCCAGATCCATCCCCAGCCCTTTCCTTCGATCCAGCCTCGAATCGCTGTCGCTTCATCTCCCCGTTGTCCGGAGACCGAATCGATCGTGACGAACCCGATCGCCATCAATACCAACGCGGTAAGCGATCCGAAGATAAAACTACGTGGCTGCATGGCATTTCCCCTTCCATACGAAAAAAGGAGAGATCGATAACCGTGTGGCGATGCTCTCGTGGCGACGCATTCTAAACCGGCAAAACCAGCACTGCAACGAATCGAAGTTGGTCTGTCACGAAACAGGCGGCTTGCGGATTCGACGGCTTCGTTGTGCTAGGATGAAGCGCCTGGGGCGGGGGATCGAGCGAACGATCGAAGCTCGTGAGGTCGGATAATTCGATAGACACATTCGCCAACCAAGCGTTCCATTTTCATCGATAGAGGTCTCCTTCATGCCATGCCGTCGTACGTTGCGGATGTTCGGTGCTATTCTGCTTGTCGTGTTGTTGGATGGCAGCCACGCCACGATCTGCTTCGGGCAGACCGATCAACTTCGCCCCGGATATCACGAGCAGGTGTTCGCGATCGAAGGCGGGCAAGTCGTGGTTGCGCCGGGGCGCGTGCTTGAACAGGGGACCGTGGTCTTGCGTGAGGGTGCCATTGTCGATGTTGGATCGGCAAAAGAAGTTGACGTGCCCCTGGAGGCCGAACGAATCGACGCACGGGGAATGATCGTCTACTCCGGATTCATCGATGCGTACACCACCGATGGAGTCGACCCCGACGCAAAGCGTTCGCATACCGGCAGTGGGAGGTCGATCGATTATTCCAGTTTCGCGTTGGCGGCAACGCCACCAGACAATCGCTCGGGCTTGACGCCTGAGTTCGAGGTCAGCGACGCACTGTCTCTCGACACCAAGAAGACCGAGGCCCGTCGTGCTGCCGGATTCACCGCGATGTTGTCGGCGCCGTCTGGAGGAATTGCGGTTGGCCAAAGTGCCTTGGCAAGTTTAAGTGGTCATCCCCGGCGTGAGATCCTTCTCGCCGCGCCGGTGGCGTTGCACGTGAATCTTATTTCGCCCGCGGAGCATGGTTATCCATCGACCTTGATGGGATGTATCGCGCACCTGCGACAGGCGATGCTCGACGCGGCACACTACGAAACTCAATGGGATTATTTCCGGCGGTTTGGCGGTCGCCGCCCACCGGTCGACCCCACGTTGGCGGCGTTGCGTACCGTTGAACAACGCGAGCAACGCGTTTTCTGGCAGGCCGACACCCGTGACGAGATTCATCGCGCGCTGAATCTGGCGGATGAATTTGGCGTTCAAGTAGTGATTGTCGGCGGACGCGAGGCATGGAAAGTGGCCGATCGTCTGGCAGCCGACGACGTGAAGGTCGTACTGGAAATCAATTTCCCCGAAGAGCCAAAGGCCGGTGGCATCGAAAAAGGTTGACCCTTTGTTGGCCGAGTATTCGCTCGACCAACTGAAAGAAGGCTTGAAACGGACCGACTTACCCGAGGGAATCGCCGAACGCATTCAGGCCCGAATCGAACAACTCACCAAGCCCGAGGAACCCGAGACCGAGAAGAAACCTGACGATGAGAAGAAGAAGCAAGACAAATACCGGTTGCCCGATTCGTCACGCGTGCTGGCCGAGGAGAAGCGATTGTGGGACGAGCAAGTCAACGGTGCGAAGGTACTCGCGGAAAAGGGAGTTACGTTCTGCCTCAGCACGCACGGACATGCGAAACCTGGAAAGTTCGTCGGACATCTTCGCAAGATGATGGACCATGGTCTGTCGATTGACGATGCATTGGCGGCTCTGACTCTCAACGCGGCTTCCATCTTGAACGTTGCCGACAGCCTGGGACAAGTGGCACCGGGTCAGTTGGCGCACGTGGTCGTGTTCGACAAACCGTTTTCGGATAAAGACGCGAAGCTGCGCTATGCGTTTATCGACACGGAGAAATTCGAGTTCAACAAGCCGAAGCCAACCGACGAAGAAGACGAGAAGGAGAAATCTGAAGCGGAGCAACCAAAATCGGTGGACGAAGCGACCAAGAGCGAGTCCAAAGCGGTGAAGAAGGACGAAGGCGAAGCGACCCCCGCTACAAAAGACGAGTCGCCCGAGCAGCCTGATGGCGAACCCTTTGCAACCGAGATCGAAGCCGATCGAAAACCGGCAACACAGACCGATGGCAACGTGGTGATTCGTGGCGCCACGGTCCTGACCGTCACGCAAGGCACTCTCTCCGAAGCCACCATTATCGTCCGTGATGGAAAGATCGCCGAAGTCGGTACCGACTTGAAAACGCCGGAGGGGTTCGTCGAGATCGACGCCACGGGGCTTTACGTCATGCCGGGTATTATCGATTGCCATGTCCATTTCGCCATCACCCGGGGTATCAACGAGGCGACGGTCTCGGTTACCCCGGAGGTGCGCATCCGGGATGTGATCAACGGCGACGACTTGACAATCTATCGAGCCTTGGCGGGCGGCGTGACATGTGCTCGCGTTTTGCATGGTTCGGCCAACACGATTGGCGGTCAGGATGCGGTGATCAAGCTGCGGTGGGGAGAGCCTGGGGCTGATTTGATCATTCGAGACGCCCCCCGGGGAGTGAAATTTGCTCTGGGTGAAAACCCCAAGCGAACCAGGAAGCGTTTCCCCGACACACGTCTGGGCGTCGAATCGACTATTCGCCGCTCGTTTGACGAGGGGCGAATGTACCACCGCCTGTGGCAAGCTTACGCCGAGGCAAAAGCACGTGGTGAGAACGTGCCGGAGCCGCGGCGCGATCTACGACTCGAGGCATTGGCCGATATGCTCGACGGACGGCTGCGCATCCATACGCATTGCTATCGGGCTGATGAAATCTTGATGCTGCTACGGCTTGCCGAAAGCTACGGCATCCGCATTCGCTCGCTGCAACACGTGTTGGAAGGGTACAAGATCGCTCCGGAGATTGCCGCGCACGGGGCAAGCTGTTCGACCTTTGCCGACTGGTGGGCTTACAAGATCGAAGCCTACGACGCGATCCCCTACAACACCCCGCTGCTGATCGAGGCCGGTGCAAGTGTCACGCTCAAATCCGACGACTGGGAACTGGTGCGTCATCTCTACCAAGAGGCAGCTAAAATGCTGAAGTATGGGGCACTCTCGGAAGACGAAGCCCTGGCATTGGTCACCATCAATGGCGCGAAACAACTGGGGCTCGACGATCGGATCGGATCGATCGAAGTTGGCAAAGACGCCGATCTGGCAATTTTCAACGGCCATCCGCTCAATGGATTCTCTCGATGTGAAATGACACTGGTCGATGGCGAAGTTTACTTCGAGCGAAAGGGACCTCACCAAGCTAGTGGGTTTGGCTCTCCCCTTTCGCCGCAAGAATCGCGGAACCGTTCGATCTCCGTCGAAGAGTCGCCGACGAACAGCTATCTGCTCACCGGCGCGCGGATCGTCCCGGTCGATGGCGAGCCGATCGAAGCCGGTTCGCTTCTCGTGGTCGACGGCAAGATTCAAGCCATCAGTTCGGCGAATCTCCCGGATTCAAAGGGGACGGTGACCGTCGATCTGGCAGGGCTTTCTATTTATCCCGGCATGATCAACGCCGGCGGCTCTCTGGGTTTGGTTGAGATTGGCTCGATTCGCGAAACGCACGACTATCGCGAGTCGGGCACTGATAACGCCGACATTCGGGCTTCGGTGGCCGTGCATCCCGACAGCGAGTTGATCCCGGTGACGCGTGTAAACGGCATTCTAACCGTTTTGAGTCAACCGACCGGCGGCATGATTTCCGGCCAGAGCGTATTGATGAACCTACATGGTTGGATTCCGCCAGAGATGGCACTTGTCGATCCGGCTGCCCTGCACATCAACTTTCCCAAAGGTCGCTATCGCGACGGCGGCAGCGAGACCACCGATGTTCAGAAGAAGGCCATCAAGAAGATCGACGACTTGAAGAACCAATTCCGTCAGGCGATGAAGTACGAGCGTCTGCGAAATCAGGCCGATGTGGACAACCGCCCCGGACCGACGCCCGATCCTCATCTTCAGTCCCTAGCGCCCTACGCGGCGGGGAAACAACTCGTCGTGCTGCATGCCAACGACCACGGCGATATTCTGGCGGCCATCGACTTTGCCGAGGAAATGAAACTCGATTGGATTTTGGCCGACGCAGCGGAGGCGTGGAAATGCGTCGACACGCTGAAAGAGCACGGTGTACGGGTGATTTTGGGTCCCAGCATGCAACTGCCGCGCGACAAACATGATCCTTACGACGCGCCATATCGCAATGCCGCGCGACTTCACGAGGCTGGCGTGGCGTTTGCGATCAAAGCCGTCGACAGCGGTCCCGGCTCGGCAACCAGTGGGCGAAATTTGCCCTATCAAGCCGCCATGGCTGCCGCCTATGGCTTGCCGGAGGACGAGGCACTGAAGGCCGTCACGCTCTATCCGGCCCAACTCTTGGGAGTCGACGATCGAATCGGCTCGATCAGCGTCGGGAAACAAGCCAATTTGGTGATTACCGACGGCAACCCGTTGCAGCCCGCCACTCAAGTGAAGTGGCTGTTCATCGCTGGTCATCCCGTGCCCCCAGAGAGCAAGCACACGAAGCTCTACGCACGGTACCGCCAACGATTGAAACAGGTTCGCCAGGGCAAGGCCATGCTGGGTGTCGAAGCAAATGGTTCCAAAGAATAGCCTCCTCCGCAATTGTCATCGTTGACGCTGTCTAAGCAGCATGATCGACCCGGTCTACGTCGACTTGAGTGGCCCGTGAATGCTCTTCTGGGAACAGCGTGAACGAAGCGGGTGGAATCGACTCAGGGTGCATGGCCCAATGTTGGCCATAGAGTTTGAGCTGACTGCTCAGCAACAGCATGTCGACCGGTTCGGGCTGTTCGGCTTCGGGTCCCGTGACAAGCAGTCGGCACGTACCGGAGTTTTCCGTGGGAAAACCGAGTGAAAACGACCAAGCCGCCCGTTCAAGATCGGGCACCACCGCCCCCAACATCTGTGTGGAGTCCGGCACCGGGTGCTCGATTTTTCGCTGAATTGCTTGCAATCGAGGGGATGTCGTCGCCCCATGAATTGCCGCGGATTCCGTCCTCGCGTCTTGCGGCGAAGCTTTCCAGACGTGGCGCCGCCGCACCGGCATGTTCACCGTATCGAGCCGCAGTTCAAGACGTTGCACGCCATACCGCTGCATCTCCTCGATCAACATCGACCATACACGCTCGAATGGCAATGCGGTCAGGGAACTCCGCTTTGCGAGTAACCCCTGCGATCGATGCCCCGACGCCCAGCGACCCACCCAGCCGGCGAGCACCTGTGCCACGGAGACTTTCGCCAGTGATAGTTCGTAATGTCCGAACACACGCATGATGACCAACAACACAATCAGGGTGAGGGCCGTAATCCAGGCGAGCCCGTCGTTTTGAAAGATGGTCGAAGCCGTGGCGGCGGTTCCGGTCATCAGGCACAAGGCACCAATCACGCACAACGCCTGCCAGGCGTTCAACCCTCGGTCAAGAAGTCGATGATGAATGTGCCCTCGGTCGGCCGCATCGATCGGCTGCCCGCTTAACTTCCGGCGCACAATGGCCATTACAATATCGAGCATGGGAATGCTCATGATGATGGCCGGGGCGGTAAGCGATAGGGTGGCGGTGGTCTTCAGCGAACCTTGCATTCCGAGGATACCCACGACCAATCCAATCACCATACTCCCGGAGTCGCCGAGATAGATACTCGCCGGGGGTAGATTGAAGACCAAGAATCCGGCCAGTGCTCCAGCGAGCACCAGCGCGAGCATGGCGACATGCGGATGGCCGCTGATCGTGGCGATCATGGCCATCATCATGGCGGTCGTTAGCCCGACGACCGACGCAAGGCCATCCATGCCGTCAAGTAGATTCAGTGCGTTGATCGATCCCACGAGCCAACAGATAGTCAGCGGGATGCCCAACAATCCAAGCTCGATCGGATAGCCGAATACCACGACACGATCGACCCAATATCCCGTGGCGACCACGACCAGGGATGCGGCAACTTGCAGCAATAGTTTGAACCGCGGGGCGAGATCGTAGAGGTCATCCACACAACCGATTACGCATACGAAACCCGCCACGATAAGCACGACCGCCGCAAGTCGAGCATGCGGATCGACCGCCGTTAGCAGGCCGTTGGTCGTAAAAAACAGGCCGAAGACCAAGGCCAGATAAACGGCCACGCCGCCAAACATGGGAACGGGCCGTTCGTGCAGCTTGCGATGTCCGTCTGGCTTGTCGATGGCCCCCAAACGTTGCGCGAGCGACCGAGCGACCGGCGTCAAGACGACGGCACAACCAAACGCGATGAGAAATCGCCACAACGGCGTGTGCATCCTTGCAACCCGCGATTCGATCACACCGGCAGCGAAGCGTCCGTCTGCCTATTCCTGTGCTAGCAAGTCTTCGCCTTACCGGTGGTGTGTTGAGTAAATGACCACATCGCGAGCCGCGTCCGTGCCTCGGGAAATGGACGGCGTATTCTAGCGGTTTCGCCTTCCGAGGCAACGCCCAGTCCGCCAGATTTATTGCGAGATATTGAAGGCACATGCGGCGCGTGCCATCACAAGCGTCACGGGCGCGCGGACGACAGCTATGCAATCGGTCGTTTGCCAACGGCACTTCGAGCGAACTGCTTCAACTGATAGGCACACCACGGTAGTCGCCCTAAAGGGCGGATCAATTCCTTGGCATTGCGGGCGAATTCCGCATCAACACGGCTGCTGCTAAACCCATCTTCGTCGTAGACGGCGATCACCGAATGCAAATACTCGGGCTTCGTGCATGGATCGGCGAAGCATTGTAGATTGAATGCCCAATCGGCCCACACGCGATACTGCATTTCGAACGGCCCAATCCGGTCGAAGAGTTCCTTCGCATAGAAAATACTCTGTTGGCAGATATTGCGGAGACCCAGGTTCAGCTTGGAAAATCGCCCGCCATAGCGACGCTGACTGCGGGGAAGAAGGACATCGCCATAGAGCATTTTCCCTTGCCTTGGAATTGAAAACACTCGCTCAAGCACATCGCCGTCGACGAACCGGTCGCCGGCACCGAGAAAGTAGATCCAATCGCCCGAGGATCGCTCGATCCCCTTGTTGAAGGCGTCGTAGATCCCGTGATCGGTTTCGCTGGACCAAGAGCCGCTCGGACCTCCACTGCGTTGAATCACGTCGAGCGTGCCGTCGGTCGATCCGCCATCGACAATCACCAGCTCGCGATTGGCATAAGTTTGTTCGGCCACACTGCGCAATGTGACAGGCAGCGTATCGACCGCGTTGAACGTGGCGATGATGATCGACACGAGCGGTTTGGGAGACTGTTTCGCTCCAAAGCCCGCGATCGGATGCCGGTGAAGCGTCGGTTGCAGCCGCGTCATCAAGACCCATCCTGAAGGAGAAACCAGA
>Ga0114931_10003072_pt1 | contig 21204 bp, 21 predicted proteins | sample 2SBtaG_FD_89579 | JGI IMG/M metagenome (GOLD analysis project Ga0114931, IMG submission 89579) | Deep subsurface microbial communities from Kolumbo volcano to uncover new lineages of life (NeLLi) - 2SBTROV14_V59a metaG | ecosystem: Environmental > Aquatic > Marine > Volcanic | place: Kolumbo...
CGCATCACCCGGCCACTTCCCCGATCTCGCATCTCGACCCTCCCTCCATCCTCAGGGCCAGGACTACTGCGCCTCGGAGACGCAGGGAAGAACGTCGATCATTGACCGGTTACGCGAGAACGCCGAGTGGGTGCCCTTGGTCGTCCTCGACTCTGTCGCCGACGTCTCCACTACAGGTCCCGGTCGGCCTCCACCTCGCGGCGCTTTGCTCCGAGCCAGGCGCGGTAGCCGGGGCCGTCCCAGGCCCGGTGGTCGCCGCGCCGGTAGGCCTGGGCGTTGCGGTGGTAGTTCCAGGCGTTGAGGCGGTTCTCGCGGCTGGCGTCCCGGCGCTTGATGACGCGGGCGGGGATGCCGACCACGATGGAGCCCGGGGGGATCCGGGTGCCCTCGGTGACGACGGCCCCCGGCGCCACGATGGAGCCCCGGCCGATCACGGCACCGTCCATCACGGTGGCGCCGATGCCGATCAGGCAGCAGTCCTCCACCACTGCTCCGTGGACGGTGGCGTGGTGGGTGATGGAGCAGAAGGCGCCGATGTGGGAAGGGTGGTCGTAGCCCACGTGCACCATCACGAAGTCCTGCAGGTTGGTCATGCGGCCCACGCGCACCTCCTGGCACTCGGCGCGGATCACGCAGCGGGGCCACAGGGAGCAGCCCTCGGCGATCTGGACGCGCCCGTAGACCTCGGCGCTCTCGGCCCGGAAGACACTGGCATGGATGTCCTGCACCGCTTGCCTCCTGGCCCGCTATCATAGGCCGCTCCTGGAGCCCGGGAGGGGACATGCGCGCGGTAGTGGTGGATCGCTGGCTGGAGCCCTCGGAGCTCCGCCTGGGCGAGACGGAGGCTCCCCCGGTGCGGCCGGGCAGCGTCGCCATCGAGGTACGGGCCGCCGGCTGCAACTTCTTCGACATCCTGATGTGCCAGGGGCGCTACCAGGTGAAGCCGCCCTTCCCCTTCGTACCCGGTGCGGAGGTGGCGGGCGTGGTGCAGGAGGTGGGAGAGGGAGTCCAGGGCCTGGAGCCGGGCGATCGCGTCTTTGCCAGCGCCGGCCTGGGCGGCTTCGCCGAGCGCTGTGTGGCGGCGGTGGCGGCCACCTGGAAGATGCCCGAGGGCATGGGCTTCGAGCAGGCCGCGGCCTTTCCCATCATCTACCCCACCTCCTACGCGGGCCTGGTGCACCGGGCGGCGCTGCAGAAGGGAGAGACCCTGCTGGTCCACGCGGCGGCCGGGGGGGTGGGAAGCGCCGCCGTGCAGATCGCCAAGGCCCTGGGGGCCCGGGTGCTGGCCACGGCGGGCAGCCCGGAGAAGCTGGAGGTGGTCCGGGAGCTGGGGGCCGATGTGGCCATCGACTACCGGGAGGAGGACTTCGTCGCCCGGGTCCTGGAGGAGACCGCCGGGCGCGGGGCGGATGTGATCTACGACCCCGTCGGCGGCGAGGTCTTCGACCGCTCGTTCAAGTGCATCGCCTGGAACGGCCGGCTGCTGGTGGTGGGCTTCGCTGGCGGGACGATCCCGAGCGTGCGCGCCAACCGGATCCTGCTGAAGAACATCTCCGTGGTGGGGCTGCACTGGGGCGCCACCGTCCAGCACCAGCCCGAGCGCATCCCGGCCACCTTCGAGGCCCTCTTCCAGCTCTACGCGCAGGGGTCCATCGAGCCGAAGATCTACCGGAGCTGGCCGCTGGAGGAGGCCTCCGAGGCGCTGGTGGCCCTGGGCTCCCGGAAGACCTGGGGCAAGGTGATCCTGGTCCCCTGATTCCCCGAGGGGAACGGTTGCAGGGGACCCCGGGGGCTCCTACGTTCCGGCGCTCGCGCGGGTGGGGCATGCCCCGCACCAGCCGCCGGCCGGCGGACGCGCGGGTTGGGAAGCCCGAACCCTCCATCCCAGGAAGCGCCATGGCGAAGAAGTCCCAGATCCTGCGCGACGAGCGGCGCAAGCAGCTGATCGACAAGTACGCCCAGCGGCGGGCCGAGCTGCGCAGGCGGCTCAAGGACGCCTCCGTCTCCATCGACGAGAAGCTGGAGATCCAGGAGGCCTTCGCGAAGCTGCCCCGCAACTCGTGCCCCACGCGCCTCACCCGGCGCTGCAGGGTGAGCGGGCGCTCCCACGCGGTGTACCGGAAGTTCGGGCTCTCGCGCATCGCGCTGCGGGAGATGACCCTGCGCGGCGAGCTCCCGGGCATGCGCAAGTCCAGCTGGTAGGCCGCCGGCGGGCCCCCGGAATGCTGGGAGGGAGATCCTCGTGAAGCCCGACATCCACCCCGACTACCACAAGGTCCTGTTCGTGGACAATGCCACGGGCAAGGAGTGGGTCTCGCGCTCCACCCTCACCTCGGACAAGACCCAGGCGGTGGACGGCGAGGAGCTCCCGGTGATCCACCTGGAGATCTCCTCGGAGAGCCACCCCTTCTGGACCGGCCAGCAGCGGCAGGTGGACACCGAGGGGCGGGTGGATCGGTTCCACAAGCGCTACGGCCAGCGCAAGAAGAAGTCCTAGCCCGCTTCGCCGGCTCCAGGAGATGTGATGCCCAAGCGATGCCAGCTCACCGGCAAGGGCCCCCGGGCCGGGCGCAATGTCGCCCATTCGAACGTGAAGACCTGCCGTCGCATCGATCCGAACCTCCAGCGGGTCCACCTGCAGAGCGACGCCCTGGGCCGGAGGGTGCCGCTGCGCATCTCCACCCGGGCGCTGCGCACCGTCCAGAAGCACGGCGGTCTGGATGCCTGGCTGCTGGCCAGCGAGGATCGGAAGCTTCCGGAGGAGGCGCTCCGCCTGAAGCGCCGGGTCCAGCGCGCGATCCGCTAGGGGCCCCACCTCCGCGTCCCGCTTGCCCTCCCGCCGGTCTACACTCCGGCCGGGAGGTGCGCGCCGTGCAGATCGATCCCCGCTGGTTCCAGCCCGCCGCCGTGGAGGAGGAGACCCGCGCAGCCAACGAGGCGCTGGAGGCGCTGCTGCGCAGTGCGCCGCCGATCACGGACTTCGAGCCCGCGGAGCTGCGCCGCGCCCGGGAGGCCGGCGAGTCGATCTGGGGACCCATCCAGCGCCTCGAGCACGCCGAGCCGCGCTCCATTCCGGGACCCACCGGCGACCTGCCCCTGCGCATCTTCCGGCCTCCGGAGATCGGCGGCGTCTACCTCCACCTGCACGGGGGCGGCTGGACCCTGGGCTCCGAGGGCTACCAGGACCCCCGCCTGGATGCGCTGGCGAAGGCGGCGCAGGTGGCGGTGGTGAGCGTGGGCTATCGGCTCTCGCCGGAGGATCCCTACCCGGCCGCTCCGGACGACTGCGAGGCGGCGGCCCTGTGGCTGGTGGAGCATGCCCACAAGGAGTTCGGCACGGAGCAGCTCGCCATCGGCGGCGAGTCGGCGGGGGCGCACCTGGCGGCGGCGACCCTGCTGCGTCTCCGGGATCGCCACGGAGCGTGTCCCTTCCAGGCCGCGAACCTGGTCTACGGCTGCTACGACCTCACCCTCACTCCGAGCGCCCGCCGCTGGGGCGACCCGCCGCTGGTGCTCTCCACGCCCATCATCCAGTGGTTCGTGGACAGCTTCGTGCCGGATCCGGGGCTGCGCGGGCACCCGGACGTCTCGCCCCTCTACGCGGACCTCTCGGACCTGCCCCCGGCCCACTTCAGCGTGGGGACGCGGGACCCCCTGGTGGACGACAGCCTCTTCATGGCCGCCCGCTGGCAGGCGGCGGGCAGCCGGGCCGAGCTCTCGGTCTATCCCGGCGGGGTCCACGGCTTCGACGCCTTTCCCATCGCGCTGGCCGAAAGGGCGCGGCAGCGCTGCCACGGCTTCCTGGCCCGGCAGCTGAACGGCTCCGCCGGCTCCTGAGCCGCGCCCACCTTGCTATGCTGCCGGATCCCCCGGGCTGCCGGGGGGACCCAGGGACCCAGGGATCCAGGGAGGCAGGGCGGCGATCATGGACTTCAGCTTCTCCGAGGTGAGCGAGGCCATCGCCGCCGCGATTCCCGAGCGCGAGGCCATCGTCTTCCGCGACCGTCGCATCACCTTCGCCGGGCTCGCCGAGCGCAGCCGCCGCTTCGCCAACTTCCTGCTGGACCGCGGCCTGCGGGTGCACCGGGAGCGCTCGGAGCTGCAGGGGCACGAGTCCGGCCAGGACCACCTGGCCCTCTACCTCTACAACGGCAACGAGTATCTGGAGGCGATGCTGGGGGCCTTCAAGGCGCGCGTGGCACCCCTCAACGTCAACTACCGCTACGTGGAGGAGGAGCTCCTCTATCTCTTCCGCAACTCCGGGGCCCGGGCGGTGGTCTACCACGCGGAGTTTGCACCGCAGTTGGCGGCCATCCGCAGCCAGCTTCCCCAGCTGGAGGTCCTGATCCAGGTGGCCGACGACTCGGGCCAGGAGCTCCTGCCCGGCGCCGTGGACTTCGAGGAGGCGCTGGCCGCGGCCTCGGCGGAGAAGCCCCCGGTAGAGCCCTCTCCGGACGACCTCTACATCCTCTACACCGGCGGAACCACGGGCCTGCCCAAGGGCGTGCTGTGGCGCTCGGCGGACATCTACATGGCGGCCATGGGTGGCAGGAGGCTGGACGGCGCGGAGCTGGCCTCTCTCGAGGAGGTGGCGGAGCACGCCCGGGCCGGTGGCCAGGTGAAGGCGCTGATCGGCTCGCCGCTGATGCACGGTGCGGCCCAGTGGGGTGCGTTCATCAACTGGGGCATGGGGAACACGCTGGTGCTGCCCTCGGAGAACCGCAAGCTCGACCCCGGGGACTTCCTCGCCACCGTCGAGCGCGAGCGCTGCGGCTCCTGCACCATCGTGGGCGACGCCTTCGCGCGCCCCATCCTCGACGAGCTGGCGAGGGGGACGTACGACGTCTCGAGCCTGCTGGTGGTGGGCTCCGGCGGGGCGCCCCTCTCCACCGCCAACAAGAAGGAGTTCCTGGAGCGGATCCCCGCCGTCACGGTGCTGGACTCCATCGGCTCGTCGGAGACCGGGGCCCAGGCCAGCAACCCCAGCAACCGCCAGAGCGGGGTCAGCACCGGCGACTTCCGCCCCCTGGCGGGTGCGGCGGTGGTCTCCGAGGACCTCCGCCGGATCCTGGCGCCCGGCGACGAAGAGCTGGGCTGGTTCGCCCAGCGGGGCCGCGTGCCCCTGGGCTACCTGGGCGATGCGGAGAAGACGGCGCGCACCTTTCCGGTGGTGGAAGGGGTGCGCTTCGCGGTGCCCGGAGATCGCGCCCGCTACCGGGCCGACGGCAGCATCGAGGTGCTCGGCCGGGACTCGGTGACCATCAACTCCGGCGGCGAGAAGATCTTCGCGGAGGAGGTGGAGAGCGCCCTCAAGCAGCACCCGGAGGTCTTCGACGTGGTGGTCGCAGGCCGCCCCAGCGAGCGCTGGGGCCAGGAGGTGGTGGCGGTGGTGCAGCTGCGAGAGGGGTCGACGGCCACCGCCGAGGACCTGCTGGCGGAGGCCGCCAAGCACGTGGCCCGCTACAAGCTGCCCAAGGCCTTCGTCTTCCGCCCGGCGATCCAGCGCAGCCCCAGCGGCAAGGCGGACTACCGCTGGGCGCGTGCCCAGGTGGAGGCCGATCGGTAGCTCCTCGCCATGGCGTTGCGCGCGCGCAAGATCCTCCATCCCCGCTACCTGCTGGTGTACGGGCTGAGTGCCCTGGCCTTCGCCCTGTCGCGGCCCTCGGCGGGGGAGCTCGCCCTGGGCATGCCGGCCATCGCACTGGGGGCCGCCCTGCGCGTCTGGGCCGCGGGCCACCTGGTCAAGTCCAAGGAGCTGGCGGTCTCCGGTCCCTATGCCCACCTCCGGCATCCCCTCTACGCGGGCACCCTGCTGATGGCGTCGGGCTTCGTGGGCCTTGCCGGGGGAAGGCTTGCGGTGCCGGCGCTGGTGGCCCTGTGGCTGTGGTTCTTCGGTGCCTACTTTCCGCGCAAGGAGCGCGCGGAGGCCGCACGGCTGGACGGTACCTTCGGGGAGGCCTACCGACGCTACCGGGAGGAGGTTCCCGCCCTCTGGCCTCGCTGGCGGGCCTGGCGCCCGGGGCCGGAGACGGCGCGCTCCCCGGCCTCTCCCCCGCGCTGGAGCGCGCAGCGCTTTCTCGACAACAACGAGCAGGGGACCCTGCTGGGGGTGGCCCTGGTGGTGGGGCTCTTCTGGCTTCGCTGGCTGCTGGCCTCCTGAGGGGGGTGGTATGATGGCCGGGCGCCCCGGCCGGGGCCCTCGCCATGGAGAAGCGCCATGAAGCTCCTCTGGTTCCACCTGATGCCCTACCCGGATCTTCCCGAGGACTTCAAGGAACAGCATCCCTCGGTCTGGGTGGACATCGACTCCCGCCTGTTCGACCCCGCCCGAGCGCACCAGGCCTACAACGACTTCATGGACGAGCTGGAGTTCGCCGCGGAGATGGAGTTCGACGCGGTCTGCGTGAACGAGCACCACTCCAACGCCTACGGCCTGATGCCCTCCCCGAACGTGATCGCCGGCGCCTTGGCCCGCCGCACCCGCGATGCGGCCCTGTGCGTCATGGGCAACTCCCTCGCCCTCTACAACCCTCCGCTGCGGGTGGCGGAGGAGTTCGCCATGCTGGACTGCATCTCCGGCGGGCGTCTCATCGCGGGCTTCCCGGTGGGCACGCCCATGGATACCTGTTACGCCTACGGGACCAATCCGAGCCAGCTTCGGGAGCGCTACCGGGAGGCCCACGACCTGATCCTCCGGGCCTGGCAGGAGCCGGACTGCTTCACCTGGAACGGGCGCTACAACAAGCTGCGCTACGTGAACCCCTGGCCGCGTCCCCTGCAGAGGCCGCATCCCCCCATCTGGATTCCCGGTGGCGGCTCCGTCGAGACCTGGCAGTGGTGTGCCGAGCTCGACTACGTCTACGCCTACCTCTCCTACTTCGGCTACAAGGCCGGCGAGGCCACCTTGCGCGGCTTCTGGGACGAGATGGCGCGCCTGGGCAAGGACCGCAACCCCTTCCGGGCGGGCTTCCTGCAGTTCGTGGGGGTGGCGGAGAGCCGCCAGGAGGCGCTCGATCTCTACCGGGAGCCGGCGGAGTACTTCTACAACCGCTGCCTGCACGTGGATGCCCGCTACGCGGCCCCGCCGGGCTACACCACCGAGGCGACGCTTCGCTCGAAGGTCGTCTCCCAGGTGCTGGCGGCGGCCACGCGCTCCAGCGACCGAGAGGCCTTCGGCCCGCCCGGCATCGAGGAGATCGTCTCCAAGGGCTACGTGGTGATCGGAAGTCCGGACGAGGTGGCGGAGCAGCTGCGCGAGGTGGCCCTCCGGCTCAACGTGGGCCAGCTCATGCTGCTCCTTCAGTTCGGCAACATGGGCAAGGATCTCGCCTTCTACAACACCGAGCTCTTCGCCAAGCGGGTGGCACCCCAGCTGCGGGATCTCTTCGAGGCCGAGTGGGAGAACCGCTGGTGGCCGCAGCCACTGGCCCGGGAGGCGCGCGCCGTGCCCCGGGAGGTGCGGGCATGACGGCTCCGGAGGAGCGCAGCCTGCAGCTGGCGGGTAGCCAGGCCCCGGTCCGCGTGTGGGAGAAGGGGGAGGGGGAGCGCCTGGGCGTGCTGGGGGGCCTGCTGGGCTTCCCGCGCTGGAGCCCCTTTCTGGAGGCCTTCGCCCGGCGACGCCGGGTGGTGGTGCCGTCGCTGCCGGGCTTTCCCGGCGGTGGCGACTTCCGCGTCCTGGACGACCTGGCGGACTGGGTGATCCATACCCTCGATCTGCTCGAGGCAGCGGACCTGCTGGGGGCGGACTGGGTGGGCTTCGGACCGGGGGGGACCCTGGCGGCGGAGGCGGCGGCCTTCTCCCCGGGCAGTTTGCGACGGCTGGTGCTGGTGGCCCCCCTCGGCTTGTTCGACGAGGCCGAGCCCGTGCGGGACTTCTGGGCGCTGCGGGCCTCGGAGGTGCCGGCGGCCTTCTCCGCGCGGCCGGAGCTCCTGTTCCGGGAGCTGCTGGCGCCGCCCGAGGGGACCGACGAGGTGGAGTGGAAGCTGGCCCAGGTGCGCGCCATGGAGGCGGCGGCCCGGCTGCTCTGGCCCACGGGAGACCGGGGCCTGGCCAGGCGCCTGCGCCGCATCCGGGCGGAGACGCTGCTGCTGTGGGGGAGCGAGGATGCGCTGGTCCCGGCGAGCTATGCCAAGCGCTTCGCCGAGGGGATCTCCGGAGCCACCCGCATCGTCTCCCTCTCCGGGGCGGGACATCGGGCGGACGTCGACGCGCCGGAGGCACTGGCGGAGGCGATCCTCGATTTCCTGGGCTGAAGGGCAGGCGGGAGACGGAGGGCCGCAGCGGCGGGGCCGGTGCACGGGCTGCGGCTCCGGGCTGCGCTGAGCGGCGGCGGCCAGCCGGCGCTCGAGGGGAGGTGGGATGGAGGACCTTGCCGGGAGGAGCTGCGTGGTCACCGGTGCCGCCAGCGGCATCGGGCGGGGCCTGGCCCTGCGCGCCGCGGCGGAGGGCATGCGGGTGCTGGCCGCCGACGTGGACGAGGCGGGCCTCGAGGAGACCGCGACGGCCGTCCAGCGGGCCGGGGCCGAGTGCGGGACCCTGCGGGTGGACGTCTCCCGGCGAGCGGATCTGGAGCGCCTGGCGGACACCGCCTGGCGGGCCTTCGGCGGCGTGGACCTGCTCTTCAACAACGCGGGCGTGCTGGTGCCGGGAAGCGGCTGGGAGCGCAGCGAGGACGACTGGGCCTGGCAGCTCGGGGTCAACCTCTGGGGCGTGATCCACGGGGTCTCCGTCTTCCTGCCGCGCATGATCGAGCGCGGGGAGCCCGCCCACGTGGTGAACACCGCCTCCGTGGGAGGCCTGCTGGTGGGCCCCTTCCTCACGCCCTACATCGTCTCCAAGCACGCGGTGGTGGCCCTGAGCGAGGCCCTGCACCAGGAGCTGCGCCTGCGCCGGGCGCCGGTGCGCATCTCCTGTCTGTGCCCGGGGGCCGTGCGCACCGGGATCGCCCGCTCCGAGCGGGTGCGGCCGGCGGAGCGCGGCGACCCCGCCGCCCTGGTCTCGAGCCTGGAGCAGCGCTTCGCCGAGGGCCTGGACCAGGGCCTGCAGGGTGGCATGTCGCCGGAGGAGGTCGCCGCAGCCACCTTCGAGCGGGTGCGCGCCGGCCGCTTCTGGATCCTGCCCGACCCCTCCTTCCAGGAGGCGGTGGAGCAGCGGCTGCGCTCCATCCTGTCCGGCGAGGATCCCGCCGTGCCGGGAGCGCTCGACCCCGATGCCTAGGCCGCGGTGCCCCGGGCCGGTCCCTCTGGAGGAAGGAATCCGCATGCAGCAGCTCAGCAAGGACGCGATCCTCGAAGGGGCAGCCCGCAGCCTGTGTCCCGGGCGCATCGCGGCCTTCCGCGCCCTCTCCACCGTGCCCGTCATGGGGCGCCGGGAGGGGCACTACTTCTGGGATCTGGATGGCCGGCGGCTGTTCGACGTGCACATCAACGGCGGGACCTTCAACCTGGGGCACCGGCACCCGGAGCTGGTGACCACCTTGCGCGAGGCCCTCGAGACCTACGACATCGGCAACCACCACTTTCCCAGCGCCGAGCGCGTGCAGCTGGCCGAGGCACTGGCCGCCTGCACGCCAGGCGACCTGCGCTTCAGCGTCTTCACCGCCAGCGGCGGAGAGGCGGTGGACGTGGCCATCAAGACGGCGCGACGGGCCACCGGCCGCCGGCGCATCGTCTCCCTGGTGGGCAGCTTCCACGGGCACACGGGCCTCTCCCAGGCGGCGGGGGACGTGGAGAACGCCGCCTTCTTCGCCAGCGACGAGCCCGGGGAGTTCGTGCAGGTCCCCTGGGGCGATCTGGATGCGGTCCGCGAGGCGCTCTCGTCCGGAGACGTGGCAGCGGTGCTGCTGGAGACCATCCCCGCCACCAGCGGCTTTCCCATGCCTCCTCCCGGCTACCTATCGGGCATCAAGAGCCTGTGTGAGGAGCACGGCAGCCTCTACCTGGCCGACGAGGTCCAGACGGGCCTGGGCCGCACGGGCTGGCTGTGGGCGGTGGAGGGCCACGGCGTGGAGCCGGATGTGCTGATCACGGGCAAGGGCCTCTCCGGCGGCCTCTATCCCATGGCGGCGGCGGTGCTCTCCGAGCGGGTGGCGGGCTGGCTGGAGGAGCGGGGCTGGGGCCACGTCTCCACCTTCGGCGGCTCCGAGCTCGGCTGCTGTGTGGCGCGCAAGGTGCTCGAGATCGTGCAACGGCCCGGCGTGCTGGAGAACGCGCGGGACTGCTCGGAGATCCTGGGCGCGGGGCTGGCGGAGATCCAGGAGCGGCGTCCCTTCCTGAAGGAGGTGCGGCGCAGCGGGCTGGTGATCGGCCTGCGCTTCGACCACCCGGTGGGCGGAATGCTGATGACCGCCGCCGGCTTCGAGAGTGGGCTCTGGGCCTTCTTTGCCGGCTTCGATCGCCGGGTGCTCCAGTTCAAGCCCGACCTGCTGGTGGATCCGGAGGCCTGCGGAGAGCTGCTGGGTCTCCTGGACGATGCCATCGACCGCTGCAGCCGCAGCCTGGGTCGAGAGGCGGCGTGAGCCGGGAGATCCTCAGCGCCTTCGAAGCCCAGCTCGACCCCACCCGACCCGAGGGAGGCCCCTTCGGCTGCCAGGTGGTGGGCTACGGGGAGGTCTCCGCCGTGCTCACCCTGGCGGCCCTGCCCGGCCGGGTGCTGAAGCGCATGTCGGGCTTTCCCACGGCGGGGGAGGCCGCCGCCTACGCCGCCGTGGTCGGGCGCTACCTGGAGCTGCTGGCCGGGCAGGAGGTGCCGGTGGCCTCCACCGAGCGGGTGCAGCTGGCGCCGGAGCCGGATCGCCACGTGGTCTACCTGGTCCAGGAGCGCCTCGAGGAGAAGCAGCTGGGCCAGGTCTGGCTGCAGCGCGCCAGGGATCCGGAGCTCTTCGAGCTGCTGGGCCGGGTGCTCGAGACCGTCGCCCGGGTGCTGCGCGCCAACCCGCTGCGCGACGATGGACGGGAAGCCTCCATCGATCCCCAGCTCTCCAACTGGGCCTGGCCGGGGCCCGGTGCGGAGCCCTTGCTGGTCGACGTGGGGACGCCCTTTCTGCGCTGCAACGGCGCCCTGGAGACGGGAGCCGAGATCTTCCTGCGCGCCTTCCCACCCGGCATCCGGGCCTTCGTACGCCGCGCCCGGCTGGTGGAGCGCTACATCGCCGACTACTTCCGGCTGGACCGGGTGATCCTGGATGTGCTCGGAAACTTCATCAAGGAGGGTGCGTCCCATCGCCTCGAGGCCGGCATCGCCTTCGCCAACGACTGGCTGGCGGGCCAGCCCGAGGCGGAGCGCTTCCGGCCCATCCAGCGCCGGCGCGTGGAGGCCTACTACCGCGACGATGCCCGCACCCTGGCGTGGATGCTGCGCGTGCGCCGCCTGCAGCGCTTCGTACGCACCCGGCTCCTGCTGCGTCGCTACGACTTCATCCTGCCCGGGCGCATCCGCCGGCGCTAGCGGGAGTGGAGGCCGATTCCTCGCGGGGAGGGTGGGAGGGGGCTGGCCGATCGCTGGTGGGCTCGGGCTCCACGCCGAAGCGCTTGCTGTAGAAGGCCAGGGCCGCCCGGCGCTCCTCCGGGCAGAGGCCCAAGTCCTCCAGCCGATAGGCGATGCGGCCGTGCCGGCCGCGCGGGTGTGCCGCCAGGAAGGAGCGCATGGCGGCCCGGGCAGCCTCCGTCACGGGCTCTACCGCGAAGGCACACACCCGCTCCGCCATGCCGAGGGGATCCTTCATGAACTCCTGGAAGTGGAGATCGAAGGTCTGATCCTCCGAGAGCTGGAAGCGCTGCTCCACCGAGGCGCGCAGCAGGTCCTGGGTGCGCGCGGCCCACTGCCGGCCGATGGCCCGGGGGTCCACCCGGCGGGCGTTCATGCGGCTCGCGTAGGCGATCATGGTGCACAGGGATGCGGTGATGGCCACGGGATCCCGGTGGGTCTGCACGAAGCGGGCGTCCGGGAAGGTACGCAGCAGCGGCCCCAGCTGCTCCAGGTGCTGGGGGGACTTCAGGACCCAGCGCTGGGGACCGCGCAGCCACTGCAGGGCCTGAAGGGCCCGCTTCAGGGTCCGGTAGGCGAAGGTCTGATCGGTGCCCTTGTACCACTCGGTGTAGCTCGGCACCCGGTAGCTCGATTCGAAGAGCATGCTGGAGAAGCTGAGGGCGAGCAGCTGGATCTCCTCGTGGCGGGCCTCAGCCGTCATCTCGTGCATGCGCTTGAACAGGGGCATCACCCGGTCCTGGAAGCGGAGGGCGCGCCGGCAGCGGGCGATGCGTGCCTGCGGGTCGCGGCCCCGGGCCTGCTCTCGGGGATCCGGGAAGGGCTCCAGGCTCTCCCAGTAGGGCAGGGAGCGAAGCGCGGGATGCTGGGAGAGGAGGTTGTGCAGGTGGGTGGTGCCCGTTCGCGGCAGGCCCGCGATGACGATGGGGCGCTCGATGGGCCGCTGCTCGATCTCCGGGTGGCGTCGGACCAGATCCTGCAGGCGGAGCCGGGCGGTGAGCAGCTGGAGGACGAGGCCGCGGGTGAGCAGACGACCCAGGGGGGAGAGGTCCGCCTCCCGCTCCACCGCCTCCAGGAAGACGCGAAGCGGTTCGCGGAAGTCCTCCTCGCCGAAGTCGTGCAGGCCGCTTCGCCGGCAGGCCTCCTCGAGCAGGGCGTCGGCTTCCAGCGGCTGCGTGCGGCGGACGAGCGGCCCGCCGAGCGCGTTGCCCAGGCGCAGCGGCCAGGGGAGCCGCGGCCGCGCCAGGTCCGCAATGCGCAGCGGCTCGGAGCTCACACCGGGGGATCGGGAAGCAGGGTGAAGCGGGCCCGGGCGCGGATGTCGCGGGAGGAGCGGCCCAGGCGCAGCTCGAACTCCCCGGGCTCACACACGAAGGCGTGGCGCGCGGGATCCCAGAAGGAGAGGGCGCGCCGGTCCAGGCAGATCTCCACCCGGCGGCTCTCTCCGGGCAGCAGCTCCAGCTTGGCGAAGGCCACCAGCTCCTGCTCCGGGCGGGGGAGCGAGCTCTCGCAGTCGTGCAGGTAGCACTGCACCACCTCCTGGCCCGGGCGGGAGCCGGTGTTCTGGATGCGGATGCACAGCCGCAGCTCTTCGTCGGCTGCGATCTCCTCGCTCTCCAGCTCCACGGGCCCGTAGGAGAAGCGGGTATAGGTGAGGCCGTGGCCGAAGGGGAAGAGGGGCGGGGGGCCCTCCCGGTCGAAGTGCCGGTAGCCGAGGAAGATCCCCTCTCGGTACTCCACGCGACCGTCCGTTCCCGGGTAGCTGTAGGGCTCGCTGCGGTGGGCCGGGTGGTCCCGAAGGCGCCGGGGAAAGGTGGTGGGCAGGCGGCCGCCGGGGCTCGCTTCGCCGAACAGCAGGTCCGCGAGGGCGCCTCCCGCCTCCTGCCCGCCGTAGCCCGCCCACAGGATGGCGGGTGCGCGCCCGGCCCAGTCCATGCGGAGGGGCGCAGCGGCATTCACCACCACCACGGTGTCGGGGTTCGCCGCCAGCACGCGCTCCACCAGCTCGTTCTGGCTTGCGGGCAGCTCCATGTCGCTCTTGTCGTGGCCCTCGGTCTCGACGTCTGCCAGAGGCCCACCACCACCACGGCCACGTCCGCGCGCCGGGCGGCGGCCTCGGCCCGCTCCATGGCGTCCTCGGCGACGGGGGGCAGATGTCCCAGACGCACGCCGCCCATGGCCACGGCTCCCTCGCGGCTGTACTCGAGGACCAGCTCCACCGGGATCCCCGCGCGCAGCTCCACTTCGGCCCTCCGCTCGGTGCTTCCGGTGCCGAACCAGCTGTCGCCGCGCTCCTGCGTGCTCCAGTTGTCCACCACCAGGCGTCCGTCCACGAAGAGCCGGGCCTTGCCCGCCGAGCAGAGCCCGAAGTGGTGCCGGCCGCCCTCCTCCGGAGCGAAGCGGCCGGAGAGGCGAGCCGAGAAGTGGGCGGGGTCCACGGCGGCGTCGAAGCGGCCGAGCCAGGTGTACTCCGCGCTGTGCGCGGTGCGCCGGAGCAGCGGCTCTCCGCCCGGCTCCAGGCCTGCGAAGTACTCCAGGGTGAGGCCCGCTCCACCCCCGTCCGCCGCGCGGATGCGCGAGGTGTCCAGCACCGGCAGGGTCTTGTGGCTGGCGCAGCCGGGCTCGTAGAGCACCTCCACGCGTCCTTCGCAGGCACTGCGGATGGCGCCGAGGACGGGGAGGGCGTAGTGGGGCTGGACCCGGGCGCTGCCACCGCCCTGGATGGCCGTGGCCCAGGCGTTGGGCCCGATCACCGCCAGGCAGCGCAGGGCCTCCCTCTCGAGGGGAAGCAGGTCGCCCTGGTTGCGCAGCAGGACCGCCGCCTCCCGGGCGGCCCGGCGCGCCAGGTGGCGATGCTCCGGGCGATCCACCGCGCGCTCCGGCGCGTCCTCGGAGCTCCGGGCGCCGGAGCGCAGGACCAGGCGGAGCACCCGCCGCACCTTGTCGTCCAGCTCGCTCTGCGGAACCCGGCCGTCCTTCACCGCCTGGGCCAGGGCCGGGCCGAAGAAGCGGGGAGGGCCGGGCATCTCCAGGTCCAGGCCGCCTCGGGCCGCGCCCAGCGTGTCGTGCACGGCGAACCAGTCCGAGACCACGACGCCTTCGAAGCCCCACTCGCCCTTCAGCAGGCCCACCAGCAGCTCCCGATGCTCGCAGGCCCAGGTCCCGTTGATGCGGTTGTAGGCCGCCATCACCATCCAGGGATCGGCCTCCCGGACCGCTGCCTCGAAGGGACGCAGGTAGAGCTCTCGCAGGGCGCGCTCGTCCACCTGGGAGCTGATGCGGTGTCGCTCGAACTCCGAGTCGTTGCACACGAAGTGCTTCACGCAGGCGCCCACCCCCTGGCTCTGCAGGCCCTGCACGAAGGCGACGCACAGCCGGGCGCTGAGGAGGGGGTCCTCCGAGTAGCACTCGAAGTACCGGCCGCCAAGCGGCGAGCGGTGGAGGTTCACGGTGGGGCCGAGCACCACGTGCACGTCCTTGCTGTGGGCCTCCTGGCCCAGGGCCACGCCGATCTCCTGCAGCAGCTCCGAGTTCCAGGTGGCCCCCAGGGCGCTGGCGTTGGGGAAGCAGGCCGCCGTGGTGCCGCTCCCCAGGTGCCCCCCGCGCACGCCGATGGGACCGTCGCTGAGCTTGAGGCGCGGAATGCCCAGGCGTTCCACCGCCGTCGTGGTCCACATGCCGGAGCCGGCGCAGAGGGCAGCCTTCTCCTCCAGGCTCAGCTCGGCCAGCAGGGATTCGATGCGAGCCCGGACCACGAGAACCCTCCTTCCGGCTTCAGGCGGAGCTTCCGCGCTCCTTGGCCTCCTTCTGGATCTCGGAGCTGATGGCGTTCATGGCGGCGCCGATGAAGGTGGGCCGGTTGCTGGCGGCCCACTTCATGCTCGCCTCCCGGGGCGCGTTCAGCCCCTGGAAGCGGGGCATCACGTAGCGCGCGATCAGCTCGTAGCTGCGGCGCTTCCGCGACCACTCGGCCCAGTTGTGATCCATCAGCAGCAGGCAGCCGAAGCCACCGGACTGCTGCTCCAGCCGCTCGATCTGCGCGATGGCATCGTCCGGATCCCCGATCACCGCCAGGCCGATCTCCGTGAGGGTGCGGACCGCTTCGTCCAGGCGGACGCCGGGCGGCACCAGCGGCAGGGCGCCCACCTCCTGGAAGTAGTAGATCCACTTGTCCAGGCCGAAGCGCACATCCTCCATGGCCTGCTCCCGGGTCTCGGCGATGTGCATGGGTGCCACCAGGCGCCAGCGGTCGCGGTGCACCGTGGCTCCGAACTCCCGGGCGCGCCGCTCGCAGATCTCCCAGTTGGAGGTGAGGGCGTTGAAGCCGCCAGTGGTGGTGGCTCCGATGGAGAGCAGGCCGAGACCGTGCTTGCCCGCGGCCCGGGCTCCCGCCGGCGAGACCTGGGAGGCCACCGCCATCTCCACGTGGGGCCGGGTGAAGGGAGGCAGCTGCAGGCGCGCCTCGCGCAGGGTGAACCAGTCGCTCTCAAAGCTGACCGTCTCCCCCCGCAGCAGCGGGACCAGCACGCCGATGGCCTCGTCCATCCGGTCCCGTTGCTTGGCCACCTCGATGCCCATCATGAAGGCGTCCGAGGGCAGGGCTCCGGGCCCCACGCCGAACATCACCCGGCCGCGGGTCAGGTGGTCCAGCTGCATGATGCGGTCCGCCAGCATGAGCGGATGGTGGTAGGGCAGGGAGGAGACGCCGGTTCCCAGGCGGATGTGGCGGGTTCGCTGGGAGGCGACGGCGATGAAGAGCTCCGGCGAGGCGATGATCTCGTAGCCCCCCGAGTGGTGCTCGCCGACCCAGGCCTCGTCGTAGCCGAGCTGGTCCATCCACTCGATCAGCTCCAGGTCGCGCTCCAGTGCGCGGGTGGGGTTCTCGTCCACCGGGTGGAAGGGGGCGATGAAGGCGCCGAAGCGCAGCGGGGGCGACGACATGGGAGCTCCTCTGGCCAGGGGTGCAGCAGCGCACCAGTGTAGCGCGGGATCCCTCAGCTTCCGGAGCCGGACCCCACCCGGGAGATGCGGAGCCCGGCGGCCTCGAGCTGGGCGATGAGACCCTTCGGGCCGGGCAGGTGGAGGGTGCCCATGGCGAAGAAGTGCGACTTCCCGGGCGAGGCCTGCAGGGCGGAGAGGATCGCGTGGGCCATGCCCGCGTTGCGCTGGTTCACCAGCAGGTCCAGGAAGTGGGCGCCGTCTGGATCGGACTCCAGCGATTCGAGCTGGCTGAGGCGCACGAGCTCCGTTTCGTCTCCGCGGAGATAGGCTCGCAGGAAGGGCTCGACCGGGTTCGACCGGCTCCCCTTCTCGGGCTCTGCCCGCTCCTGCTGTGCGAGCACGGCGTCCAGCATGGAGATCTGCTCCTCCAGGGGAAGCTCGGCGAAGGCCGTCATGGAGGTTGCCGGAAGCTCCAGGGCCCCCACCGCCTTTCCCTCCAGGACGGCTCGCTGGTGGAGGTAGAGATCCAGGGGTGGGTTCAGGGAGGCGGGGCCCGCAGATCGCGCCCCGAGCATGACGAGAACGAAGCTCACCATCCAGGGAGGCTGCTGGGACACGCTCTCGAAGGCCACGCCGTGGGCCGCCAGGTAGCGCTCCAGGCGCCGGTCGAGGGCCTCGGGGAGCAGCTCCTCCAGCGGCCTGGGCATCTGTGCGGCAGCCAGCTCCAGGAGCTTCTGGCGGGCGTCCAGGTCGAGAGCGATCTCTGTGTAGACGACGTCGGCCCGGTCGAAGGCCTTCGAGACCGCCGCTGGCAGGTGCAGCACGCGCGGGTCCGGCACGTGGATCGTCCCCAGCACGTAGGAAGGCGGTGTGCGCTCGATGCGCCACAGCATGGGCACGGCGGGCGCCCGCTCTGCAGGCTCGGCCCAGGCGCCGCAGGGCGGTGCGCAGAGGATGAGCGCCAGTGCGAGGCCCGTGAGGCGTCGCAGGGCGCTCATGGGCTCGTGAGGGGGACGCCGTGCATGGGGCAGAAGCGATAGCGCCCACTGAAGGACGCCCCGTCCACGGGACAGACCTTCGGCTGCAGCAGGGACTCCAGGGGCAGTGCCCAGACCAGGCTCGTGTCCGACAGCTGGAGGTCCAGCCGGCTCGAGCGGAGCGGATCCCCGAGAGGCTCCGGGCGCCCCGCTGCACCGGGGACGCTGCTGGGGAACACGAAAGGCGCGAGGTTCGCTCCGAGGTCGCCGATGCTGGCGGCCACGACAGGGCGGAGGCTTTCGATCAGGTTGATCATGGCCGGATCCACCTGGGACCAGGGCAGGGGCGGCAGGGCCTCGCCCTCGCGGGTCCGGAGGCGCAGCGAGGCACGCAGGTCCGCACGGGAGGTGTAGCTGTACCTTCCCGTCCGGGTCACCTCCGCCTCTGCCACCAGGAACAGCAGGTAGGGCTCGAAGACCGCCATGTACGGCTCGATCTGCGCGTCCGCGCCACCGGCGTGCAGCGCGGCCCTCCAGTACTCCCTGGGGATCCAGAAGGCGACGACCACGTGGCGCCCGGACTGGTGTTGCTTCACGAGCTCGTGGACGACCTGCCCGAGGTCGATGGCGCCGAGGGGCAGCGGCCTGAAGGAGTGGGCGGGCTCCCCTGCCGTCCCGGTCGGCCCCTGGGATGCTTCTGCCACCACGGGCGCAGAGGCCAACGGCGAGGCAGGGGGAGCGCTGGTGCAGGCGGCCAGGCTCGCGGCCAGCCCGAGTGCGGCGACGCTGGCCAGCCTGCTGGGGGGGCGCTCCATGGCCGCAGCTTACCACGCGAAGGGGTGCGCCCGATCCGTTCTCATGGGCAGATCAGCACGGCCCCTTCGCACGGAGCCAGCTCCAGGGCCTCGGCGCGCTCGGGCAGCGCCGCACCGGGCTGCGTGCGAAGCCCCCCGCTCACGGAAGCCGCCGGCAGCCGGGGCCGGACCGGGGACTCACCGAAGTTCAGGGCCACCAGCGCCCGCTCGGGGCCGCCGGCGCGCTGGTAGGCAAAGACCGGCTCCGGCGCCGGCAGCGCCTGGAACCCGCCTCGACTCAGCGCCGCATGCTGGCGGCGCAGGGCGATCAGCCGCCGGTAGAGGTGGAGGAGCGAGTCCGGGTCCTTGCGCTGCAGGGCCACATTCCGTTGGTCGGCGTTGGCGGCCAGCGGCAGCCAGGGCCGCACCGGGCTGAAGCCTCCTCCGGGTCCCGGCTGCCACTGCATGGGCGTGCGCTCGGGATCTCGCGAGAGCCGCGGATGCAGGGTGCGCGCCAGGGGATCCTGGAGCTGGTCCTCCGGGATCTCTCCGTTGCGCATGCCGATCTCCTCGCCGTAGTAGAGAAAGGGCGTTCCGCGCAGGCTGAGCAGCATGGCCGCCGCCAGTCGAGCGCGGGCCTCCCCCAGCCGGGGATGGTCGTAGCGGCTGGCGTGGCGGGGCGCATCGTGGCTGGAGAGCACGAAGTCCGGCCAGCCCTCGGCGGGGATCAGTGCCAGGAAGCGCTCCACCTCCCGGCGGAAGGCCGCCGCCTCCCACGGCGAGCGCAGGAAGGAGAAGTTGAAGGCCAGGTGCAGCTCGTCCCCCCGCCCGTAGTAGGGCGCCACCAGGGCCGGATCCAGAAGGTAGACCTCCCCCACCAGCATCCGCTCCGGGTATGCGTCGGCCACCCGCCGCAGCCCGCGGACCATCTCGTGCACGTCCGGATGGTTCTCGTCATTCAGGTGCTGCTGTCCGCCGTAGCCGTGGGCCGGGCTGTGCACCGGGTTGTCCCGCAGCTCCGGATCCTTGGCGATGCGGTGGATCACGTCGATGCGGAAGCCGTCCACGCCCCGCTCGAACCAGAAGCGGAGCACGTCGTGCATGGCCGCCACCACCTCGGGGTTGCGCCAGTTGAGGTCCGGCTGCTCCGCCAGGAAGGAGTGGAGATAGAACTGGCCCGTGGCCTCGTCCCAGCTCCAGGCGGGCCCCCCGAAGATCGAGAGCCAGTTGTTCGGCGGCCCCCCGCCGGGCGCCGGATCCCGCCACACATACCAGTCGCGCTTCGCACTGGAGCGGCTGGCGCGCGACTCCCGGAACCAGGGATGCTCCGAAGAGGTGTGGTTCGGCACGAAGTCGAGGACCACGCGGATCTCCCGGGCGTGCGCCTCCGCCAGCAGCCGGTCGAAATCCGCGAGGCTGCCGAACAGGGGATCGATGTCGCAGTAGTCGGCCACGTCGTAGCCGAAGTCCGCCATGGGCGAGGGGAAGCAGGGCGAGATCCAGATGCCGTCCACCCCCAGCCACTGGAGGTGATCCAGCCGCTGCCGGATCCCCTCCAGGTCGCCGACGCCATCCCCGCTGGCATCCATGAACGAGCGCGGGTAGACCTGATACAGGACCCCATCCCGCCACCACAGCCGCCGCTCTGCCGCCTCCCTTCCCATGCCCCCTCCCGCGCTCGAATCCCGCCCCGACGACCGCGCCGCACCCGCAACCCGATCCCGAACGAAACTGACGGAACTCCCCGCCGCGCGCTACCGCCCCCGCCCGGACCAGCACCCGCGCTCCCGCTCCCCCGCACCCTGCACCCCCTCCGCTCGCCCGACCCACACCCGCCCCTCATCCCGAGCCCGCCCGCCGAATCGAGACAGGCTGCGCGGGGCGCAGCCCACTTTCAATTCGGGCGTTTCACCGCACTCAGGTATTTCGAATCAGGGCTAACCGGGTCTCCGGAGAACCCGGGGCGGTTCAACGTAGAGCTTGACAGGGCTGGCCTTCTCATGGGAGGCGCTGCAGCTGGCGAGCCACAGCACGTTCCAGTCAACCTCTGGTAGAGTCTGGCATTGAAACTTGGGCACTTCGGTCGAGCTACGGAGGCACTGTGGCTCGCAGCTGAGCGCCATGTCCGTTGGGCGGCGGGAGCGCGATGAGCAGCTTCGAGTACGTTTCAGTGCTGCTGTCGATCGTCCTCGCGCTTGGAGTCGCCCACATCCTCATGGGAATCACCGCGCTCATCGAGAACTGGGGTCGGATCGAGCGCTATTGGGTCTTTCTCGGCTGGTGCCTCCTGACCCTGGCTATCCACGTTGGTTACTGGACGGCCTTGTGGCGCTTCCACGACCGCCCAGAGTGGAGCAGCGGCGCCCTCAGCTATTGGTTCGTTTCGATTGCCGCGTTGTTCGTTGCCAGCCGAGCAATGACCGAAAGTTGGGGAACGGGCGTTTGAGCTAGGCGGCGTATTCTTCCGTGTGCACCAACACACACGGCCCCTGTGGCCGCAAAGGAAGAACACGCCACCGATGACGAACGTAATCGAGATCCGATCCGAAGCCAACGAGTCCGAGAGCCGAGCGGCCCTCGACGCCCTGTGTCTGGAGGGCGCCCGCCGGATGCTGCAGCGAGCGCTCGAGCTCGAAGTCGCCGAGTACGTGGAGCGCCACCGCGAGGCACGAGACGAGCGGGGCCACGCCCTGGTCACGCGCCACGGCAAGGCCCGGCCGCGCCAGGTGACGAGCGGTGCCGGGACGATGACGGTCGAGGCACCGCGGGTGCGCGATCGCCGTGAAGGCCAGCGCTTCACGAGTGCCATCCTGCCGCCCTACATGCGGCGCTCACCGAAGGTCGCCGAGGTGCTGCCCGTGCTGTACCTGCGCGGGCTGTCGACGGGCGACTTCGAGGAGGCGCTCAAAGCGCTGCTCGGCGAAGAGGCCTCGGCGGGACTGTCGCCGACGACGATCACGAGACTGCTGGCCGGCTGGCAGAAGGACTACGCGGCCTTCCGCCAGCG